>SDBV01001603.1_pt1 | contig 34060 bp, 25 predicted proteins | sample 2277081 | NCBI WGS metagenome assembly SDBV01 (sample SAMN10402039, study PRJNA504765) | marine sediment metagenome | isolation source: marine sediment core GS10_PC15, 223 cmbsf | place: Arctic Ocean: Southern Knipovich Ridge | collected 2010 | reverse complement strand
GCACTGGACGGCTCGATCGGCGCGGCTTCGATCGTCGCCAAGGTGTACCGCGACTCGTTGATGAAGCGCTTCGACGCGATCTACCCGGGCTACGGCTTTGCGCAGCACAAGGGCTACGGCACAGCGCTGCACATGGATGCGCTGCGGCGCCTCGGCGCATGCGAGATCCATCGCCGATCGTTTGCCCCGGTTGCGGAAGTGGTTCGAAGGCGGAGAGCTTGATGCCCGCGCAGCCGTCTGCCCCCAAGCCGCAAATCCGCGTCTTTTTCCGCCTGGGCCTCAAAGGGATAGACATCATCATAATGCCTGTTCCAGACGACCGTAGCGGTAATGACCTTATCCGCTGACGGCTCTACTGTTATTTTGTAGACGTTTTCATTTTCCTTCAGCAGGTTCAGGTCCCAGCCGACAGGCCCGCAATTGCCCGGCCCGTTTTGTCCCGCGACCAACTGCTCGTAAGCACCTGTAGCATTCAGCATCCCCGCACCCTGAACAAAGTCCAAAGGTGCGGTATGGTCGTCACTTTTGCCTAATTGCCCCTTGTGCCAGAACGGCAGCTTCGTCGCCGAGTTAAGCACGATAGCCTTCATCACGCAGTTACCGCCGTCCGCCGAAACAGCCGGCGCAAGATTCGGGTCCTCTTTAGCTTTTTGCACTAACAGCCCGATTGTCCCTGCGACTATCGGCGTTGAGAAGCTCGACCAGCTTCCGGTCGGCTCGTAGTTATTTGGCTCGTTGAAATCAGCTGCCAGGCAGTTACCCGGCGCGACAATGTCCGGCTTGCATCGGCCGTCCGCCGTCGGGCCGAAACTCGAATGCTCCGGCTGCGCCCGCCCGAATTGCTCCAGCCGAGTCGCCAGGTCGTTCATATCTACCGAATCAACTACGCCCACACCGATAACGTTTGCACCGGCACCGGGATAAAGCGCGGGGTCATAAGCATCCGAGCCGTTACCAATGCCGGCCACAACGATAAGGCCGTGATGCTCGGCAAGTGACTCGATGCCTCTTGTCCACCACTCTTCGAACTGGTTGCCTATGCTGGCGGTCAATATGTCAGCCTCCGGTGCCGTGCCCGGAAATACATTATTGATTAAGAAGTGCCAGAACTCGTACACCTGGGCCTGCGCCTCAGGTACCGCGCCCTGGTAAGAAAATTGGCCGAGGTTTCGATTGTGTGCGTTAGAGTCTGAACCGAACAGTATCGAACAGATAGCGGTCGAATGTGGTGAAATCCCTGCTGCTAACTGACCGCCGTCGTTAAACTCGAATTGCCCGGCTTTGAAACAGTTGTGTTCGATGTTCGGCCGGTAATCATTTTGCGGCTCGCCGTCGACATAAGTGAAACTGCGACTGATAACGCCGAATTTAACACCAGCACCTGTCAGACCGGGCTGGGCCTGCCTTAATGCGTAAAGCCCGCAGTAATCCAGCCCCTGCGGCTGTGACTGCGAAGTCTCGGCACCTGCAAAAGCACCGCCGGCGCACAGCAGTACCAAAGCACACGCTGTCAGCAACAACCCAACCACCTTTTCAACACCCTGAGCCATCCGGTCACTCAACAAGCAAAGGTAATGTCAAGGTACAAAATCATCCCCAAAACAAACAAAATGACAGCTTCACCGGCTGGTTCACTGCCCCATAGTTACAGTTACTATGATACCATAAGACGCTTCTTTTTTCAAGTATAATTATTGGCGGATAGCCCCCGAAAAGTGTTTTTCAGTATCGAAAAGACTGTTTTTGAAAACTTTACTTCTAAATCTTGCTTTTATCGGGCCAAGTTGCTATACTCCTGCGGTTTTACTTCGAGTTATTTTGCTGTGAGGTTCGCCGTAATTATGAAAATAATTCTGGATTCAGGACAAATCGATGACACCCTCAGGAAACTGGCCGAAGCAATTGTTTGTGACATTCAGCCTGACCATGATATTGCCATAATAGGCATTCGCAGCAGAGGAGAAATTCTCGCTCAAAGACTGTCGGTCCTTCTGTCACAAAAAGCAGGCAGGGATGTCCCCTGCGGAACTTTGGACATCACACTTTACAGAGACGATTTGAATTCTCCCCAGGGCACCGGCCAGCCTCAGGTACGAACTACCGAAATCGGTTTCGATATAGATAATAAAATAATCGTGCTGGTCGATGATGTCCTGTATACCGGCCGCTCTGCGCGTGCGGCGATGGATGCCCTCATAGATTTGGGCAGGCCCCTGGCAATCAGGCTGGCGGTACTTGTAGACCGCGCCGGCAGGGAATTCCCGATACAGGCCGACTATGCCGGTTTCAAAACCGATGTCGAGCCGGGCAAATTAGTGCAGGTCAATCTTGTCGAATCGGATGGTAAAGACGAGGTTGTTATCGAATAGCAGGACCACGGACGAGTTGAAACAAAGATGGCGATAAAAAGAAAAGCTACGCAGTTCAGATGGCGGCACAAACATCTGTTAGGTTTGCGTGACCTCACCGCCGAGGAAATCACCTACATTCTTGACACAGCCAAAGGCTTTGAACAGATTAGCACACGCTCTGTAAAAAAAGCCCCGCCTCTGCGCGGCAGGGTGGTAGTGAATCTGTTCTTCGAAGACAGCACCCGCACACGCATCAGTTTTGCTCTGGCGGCCAACCGGTTAAGCGCCGACGTTATAGAATTCACCAAAAAAACCAGTTCCGTCAGCAAGGGAGAGACCCTCCTTGATACCGCACGCAACCTGGAAGCTATGGGAATTGACATGGTTGTGATTCGCCACGGCGCCGGCGGAGCAGCCAGTTTCCTGAGCAGAAATATAAACGCCTGCGTCATCAATGCCGGCGATGGCTACTGCGAGCATCCCACACAGGGTCTTTTGGATGTCTATACAATTGCCAAGCTGAAGGGCAGCCTCAAGGGCCTCAAAATAGCTATCGTAGGTGACATAGACCACTCGCGCGTCGCACGAAGTGACATGTGGGCAATGACGAAACTCGGCGCAGAAGTTACATTTGTCGGCCCGCCGACGCTTATGCCCGGCGCTGTAGACCAACTGCCTGTCAACGTAAGCTACTGCCTTGATGAGGTTATCGAAAAAGTTGATGTTATAAATATGCTGCGAATTCAGTTCGAGCGGCAAAGCAGCAACCCGTTTCCTTCGGTGCGAGAGTATTCGCATTACTTCGGCCTTACCGCCGAGCGTATGAAAAAGGCCAAACCTGACATTCTCGTTATGCACCCAGGACCGATTAACAGGGGCCTTGAAATAGAAAGCGAAGTTGCTGACGGCAGTAACAGTGTAATCCTTGACCAGGTGACGAACGGCCTGGCTGTCAGAATGGCGGTGCTGTTCCTCGTTAACCAGGCAGCGCAGAAGTGTAAAACGTAGAAGTAAAAATGCAAAACCAAAACTCAAAAGTTAAAACCGAACTGAAGCCCAGGGCATATCGATATTCTATCAGGATGATAGAGTTTATGGATAGTTTGCCGACCGATACCTCTACCAGTATTATTACAAAGCAATTGTTAAAGTCAGCTACGTCTATAGGCGCAAACATTGTTGAAGCTAAAGCAGCCAGCTCAAAGAAGGATTTTACCAATTTTTACAGTTATTCTCTTAAGTCTGCAAACGAAAGTCTGTACTGACTGGGATTATTAAGAGATGCAAAGAAAATAAATAACTCTCAAATTAAATATTTATTGGATGAAACCAAAGAATTAGCAAATATTCTGGGGTCAAGTATTTTGACTCTTAAAGGGAAAAAATAAGTTTTGAATTTTTAGTTATGGTTTTTACTTTCTACTTTCTACTTTTTACTTTTTACTTTCTATTTTTAATTATGGCTGACACACTTTTGATAAAGAACGGTCGCGTGATTGACCCGGCCAACGGCATTGACAAAAAATGCGATGTGCTTATTGCCGACGGAAAAATCGCAGAGGTCGGTGAAGTCACCAAACAAGTTGAAACGGTCATCGATGCTGCAGGCAAGATAGTGGCGCCGGGTTTAATTGACATCCACGTTCACTTCCGCGAACCCGGCAACGAGGAAGAAGAAACTATCGCAAGCGGCTCGGCGGCGGCGGTAGCGGCCGGCTTTACCTCTGTCGTATGTATGCCGAATACCAGCCCGCCCATCGAAAATGAAACCGACGTCGAATACATACACAGAAAAGGCAGGCAGAGGAGAAAAACCCACGTCTATACCATGGGTACTATCACAAAGAACAGGGCCGGCGTTGAGCTTGCCGAGATGGGTTTTATGGCCGAAGCCGGCGCCGTCGGCTTCACCGATGATGGCAACGGTGTGCAGAACCCCGCGGTAATGCTGCGTGCTATGAAGTACGCAACTATGTTCGATAAAGTGATAGCCCAGCACTGCCAGGACGACAATTTTACCGGCAGTGGCGTGATGAACTCGGGCTATTATTCGACTATACTCGGCCTGCCGGGAATGGACAAACTTGCCGAAGAAGCGATGTTATGGCGGGACATCCAGCTTGTCAAAAAAACTAATGTTCGCTACCACGCACAGCACATCTCGACCGCAGGAGCTATTGACCTGATAAGAGCTGCCAGGAAAGATTCCCTGCCGGTTACCTGCGAGGTCACACCACACCACCTGCTTTTAACAGAGAAGTGCTGCGCTGATTATGACACTAATTATAAAGTCAGCCCGCCGTTACGAACCGACGAAGACATCGAGGCGTTGAAGCAGGCCATCTCCGAAGGCCTGGTCGACGCCCTGGTCACCGACCACGCCCCCCATTTGCAAAGTGAAAAGGAACTGGAATTTCTGGCGGCTCCCTTTGGAATAGCAAGCCTTGAATGTGCTCTGGGTCTTTATGTTAAAGCGATCATTGAGCCGGGCATCCTGGATTGGCCGGGCCTTATCGAACTTATGACAGCAGGGCCTGCCAAAATAATCGGTGTCGATAAGGGGACACTCGGCAAAGGCAGGCAGGCTGATATCACTATAATCGAGCCGGACTTCGAATATAAAATCGATGTCACTAAATTCCGTTCCAAAAGCAAAAACTGCCCTTATCACGGCTGGCAGGTTAAAGGCAAAGTCGAAAAAACAATCGTCGGCGGCGAAATAAGATTTGAAGCATAATGCGATACGGGCTACATGATGATTCTTATTGACGGCTACAATCTTCTCCATTCGATTCAAAAAACAAGCGAAGATTTAGAATCAATTACTGATGTTCAGTTATGTAACATCATTAGCAGGTACCTGGTCCGAATCGCCGAAGACGGTGAGATTCTTTTTGACGGTATTGGCCCGCCTGAAAAAAGCGCATTCGACAATATTAACAAATTGGAGGTCATTTTTGCCGGCCGCACCAGCGATGCCGACTCGGTGATCGAGGACAAGATAAAGACCAGTACCGCCCCGAAAAAATTAACCGTCGTTAGCAGCGATAGAAGAATCCGCAGGGCAGCCCGCGCCAGAAAGGCAGTTTCGGTAAAATCCGATGTCTTTTGGGGCAGGCTCTGCAAACAACTGGCTCGCAAAAACCTGCCCAAAGAGCCCGCCGAAAAACGTCATGGCCTTACCGAAAGCGAAACTGAGCAATGGCTTGAACTGTTCGACCTCAACCAGTAATACCACGCTACAGATTAACCTGAAACCTTGAATTCGTATTCATATATCTTATCTCTGCCTAAATTTTTGCCCTGACAGCGAAGTATGAAACCATCTTCGGTTTTCTCGTACACAAAGGGCTTACCACTGAAAAGATCGCATGGAAGACCAACAGGCAGAGTATCAGGCAGTTTGCCAGTCTTTGCTTTTATCAAATAGAGTTCAATCGCTGCCTTGATTGCGTTGTTATGCGTTTTGAAACGGATTGAAAGTGAAAAGATCGTGTATGTTGCAGGTGCAAGATAGCCGGTTAGTGTTGCATCGAGATTGCCGCTTTCAAAGTCTTTTTCGATGTTTCGTGCCAAATTTTCCATCGCTGTATATCCTTGCACATAAGGCATGTCATAAGCAGCAATAACGCCAGCGTAATAGTTCTCAAAGTATTTTTTATTGCGCTCAATCGCAGCTTCGTCGAAAGACAAAAGCTTTTTCTTGATAGATTCGTTAGGATCACAAAGACGTACTACTTCCTGTATTTGTTCTAAAATCATAGCCTCCAGTACTACTTCTCGTACGCCCAGCAGGGCGGGCTTAATAGAAAATGGTATGCTGTCAATCTCTGTTAAGTCGGTTTTAAGCCTGGTCATATTTCGGGCATGCTGCGGCATATCTGACATTATTTCAATAACACAGTTATTTGTTACGCTATTGATTGCAACGCCAACCAGATAGCATAGGAAGTCACGATCGTTTGCATGGCGTGCCATTTTGTAAAGACTCATGCAGCGGCTTAGAGCAGCTTCATAATCCCCGTCTGCTGCCAGAATTTTCGCGTCAGCTGTGACCAGACGCGCTAATTTTCTCATACTGGCCACCTGCGGTATCTCTGCTTCAAAACCCCTGGTAAAATCCCTTCCCCAGTCGCAGTTCTTTACCTCAGAAGCATCAAGTATAGTGTTTATTCTGAAGCGGTTTTTCTTTACAAATTCCCTTATTTGGTCATTAAGTTCGATCTTGCCCTTCCGAAAATAGCGTAACATATCTGCCATTTCGCTATCGACCTCATAAGTCATCGCGGCTTTGTAGTACAGCACCGCGGCATTATCAGGTGGATAGGCGTAAACACAGGCGGTAGTTAGAAAAAACACTAATACAGACAATATCAATTTATGGTTTTTTGAAGTTTTCATAATATTTCTCTTTTCTAAATTTATTAACATCCGTTCAGTTCACATATCAATTGATCAATTGTTAAATGTTCTTTTAGTTTTGGCTTTATTTTTCTCTCAGCCTCATCAAGATGCTTTTCTATGGCCTCCATGTCACCGTCGCGAAAAACCATGTTAAGTGAAATAACGCTCATCATCTCAGAAGCAGATGCGGATGCAGATACAACTTTTGAAGTGTCGCTATCGTTAATTTGCTTACCGGGGCCCTGGTAAGCAATAAAAAGGCCGACAGCTATTATTATCACCGCCGCTGCGCTGATTTGCGCCAATCTGATAAGTCTTACAGATTTACCCCAGTTCTTTTTGCCCAGCCTTTGTTGCGTTAGTTCATTTAGCGATTGGGCTATGAGGTCTTCTGTAAATTTCTCTGACGGCACGCCTCTATCTTCACTCTGCTTGAGTAATCGCGAGATATTATTTTCTAACTTGTCATTTTTAGACTTCATAATTTCTGCCCCTGTTTATCCGGCGACCCTTTGGGTTTCAGTTCCCGGCGAAGAGAGTTTCTCGCGCGATACAACAGACTGTGCACAGCCTTTTCGGTGACCCCGATTTGCCCGGCTATTTCCTGCGCCGACAGGCCCTCGAGATATTTCGCTCTTAATACCATTTGCTCTTTACTTGCCAACCTGCTCAAAGCCATTTTGACAATTGCCGCTGTTTCATTTCGTTCGAGTACTTCATCAGGCAGCAGCTCGGTGTCGATCGCCTCAAAATACCTGCTGATGTTACCATTAACACTGGCTCGACTCGCCCGTTTTCTGATTTCAAGACGGATGTTGTTTCTCGCGATGCCGAAAATCCATTCTTCAGGACTGCCTTTCGACCGGTCATAACTGTCGCGTCCTGCCACAGCGTCAAAAACCGTTTTTTGAACCAGTTCCTCTGCCAGCGAAGGGTTTGGCCAGCGATTCATAAACGTTGCATAAAGTCTGGGTATTTCTCTACCCAGAATCTGACGCCATACCTCTGTATCGCCTTGCGCAAACCCCGCCCGCCTTTCTTGTCTCGATTCATCCGTCAATTCTTCAGATATTCCTTTCTGGTACCAGCTTTCTACTAATATTATGCGCTCGCAGGGCAAATTACTCACATTTTTTCTGGACATTTCTCTTTTGACGAAATTTGCATTGCTTGGCACAACAAAAAGTTATATAAAGACACTCTCTGACGCGAAAAAATGCCGCAGAAAGAGCGATATGATGAACATTCTTATTTACAAGGCATAAAATCTTCAGGCCCGCGAAGCTGATTAGGGCCTGGTTGAGTTAACGTTATTTGAGGTTTCAATTTTCAAGGACATGGAGAAGCTATGAGTCGCAGAATGGTTACAATTGATGGCAATACCGCGGTGGCACACGTCGCTCACGCCACGAACGAAGTAATAGCGATATATCCGATTACGCCAAGTTCCGCTATGGGCGAAATGGCTGACCAGAAGTCAGCTAACGGCCAGACAAATATCTGGGGCACGATACCCTCGGTCACAGAGATGCAGTCCGAAGGCGGCGCCGCAGGTGCGGTGCACGGTGCCCTGGCCACAGGCTCGCTGACTACAACTTTCACTGCCTCGCAGGGCCTTTTACTGATGATTCCGAATATGTACAAGATTGCAGGCGAACTATTACCCACGGTCTTTCACGTCTCAGCCCGCTCGTTGGCCTGCCAGGCGCTTTCAATCTTCGGAGACCATTCTGACGTGATGGCCTGTCGCCAGATCGGCTTTGCCATGATTTCTTCCTCAAGCGTTCAGGAAGTCATGGATTTTTCACTGATTGCCCAGCAGGCGACATTAGCTACGCGAATCCCGTTCCTGCATTTCTTCGATGGTTTCCGCTCCAGTCACGAAATTCAGAAGGTAGAAGAGCTAACGTTCGATGACATGCGGGCGATGATTGATGACAAACTCATAGCCGAAACCAGGGCAAGGGCACTGTCACCCGACAGACCGATGATTAGCGGTACAGCACAGAACCCCGATGTCTATTTCCAGGGCAGAGAAGCTGCAAACAAATACTATCAGGCAGTCCCCGATATTGTCCAGCAGACTATGGACAAATTAGCCAGGCTGGTTGGCCGCCAATACCACTTGTTTGATTATGTCGGTGCCCCCGATGCCGAAAAGGTTATCGTCATGATGGGTTCCGGTGCCGATACCGCCCACGAAACCCTTGATTACCTCGCGTCTCAAGGCCAAAAGGTTGGCCTGGTGAAAGTGCGGCTCTACAGACCGTTCAGCGCGAAGCACTTTGTCGCCGCTTTACCCAGGACTGTAAAGAAAATCGCTGTTCTCGACAGAACAAAAGAACCCGGTTCAGTTGGCGAGCCGCTTTATGTGGATGTTCGTACAGCTATTGGTCAGATGACCGACGCCGGCCAGGCACCATTCAAAGAATACCCATTGGTTGTCGGAGGACGATATGGCCTGGGCTCAAAGGAGTTTACTCCCGCTATGGTCAAGGCCGTCTTCGATAATCTCGATGCAGCCGAGCCCAAAGACAGCTTTACCGTCGGCATCATAGACGATGTCACCGGAAGCAGTCTTGACGTGGAAAAGTTTGAGATCCCCGGCGGAGGTGTGTTCTCGGCAATGTTCTATGGCCTGGGCTCAGATGGTACGGTAGGCGCCAACAAGAACTCAATTAAAATTATCGGCGAACAGACCGACAACTACGCACAGGGCTATTTCGTATACGATTCCAAAAAAGCAGGAGCTGTCACCATATCGCATCTGCGTTTCGGAAAGCAGTTGATTCGAAGGCCATACCTTGTAACCAGGGCAGATTTCGTTGCCTGCCATAACCCGAGTTTCCCTGAAAAATATGACATGCTCTCCACTGCCAAGCAAGGCGCTACGTTCCTGTTGACAAGTACTCACGGCAAAGACGAGGTCTGGGACACCCTGCCGCAGGAAGTCCAGAAACAGATTATTGATAAAAAGCTTAAATTTTATGTCATCGACGCCATCTCGATAGCTGAAGAACTTGGCCTTGGCGCACGAATCAACGTGATTATGCAGACGGCCTTCTTTAAGATCAGTAATGTCATTCCTATTGATACCGCTGTCAAAGCGATTAAAGATGCCATTAAAAAGACCTATGGTAAAAAAGGCGAAAAAATCGTTGAGATGAATAATGTCGCTGTTGATGCCGCTCTTGAAAATATCTACGAGGTACAAGTTCCTGCTAACGTCACAAGCAAAATAAAAATGCCGCCGGTTGTCCCCGGTGACGCACCTGAGTTTGTACAAGAGGTTATCGCTGAAATCATGACCCGTCGCGGAGACCAGCTGCCGGTCAGCAAGATGCCTGTCGATGGTAAGTTCCCAACGGCTACCACGCAGTACGAAAAAAGCAACATTGGCCTGCACATACCACAGTGGGAACCGGATTTGTGTATTCAGTGCGCACGATGTTCGCTGGTCTGTCCGCATGCCACGATAAGAGTAAAGGCCTATGACCCGGCTGTCCTTAAAGATGCACCCGATACTTTCAAAAGCGCCGACGCCAAAGGCAAAGAGTTCGCCGGCATGAAATTCACGGTGCAGGTGGCCCCTGAGGATTGCACCGGCTGTGGTCTTTGTGTGTCCTGCTGTCCGGGCCAGGAGAAGGATGAAAATAAAAAACCGACCGGCAAAAAAGCGATTAATATGGTCACACAGGAGCCTGTTCGAGCCAAGGAACGTGAAAACTATAAATTCTTCCTCTCAATACCGAACACCGATAGAAAACTGTTCAAAGCCGAAACCGTCAAGGGCAGTCAATTGATTCAGCCTTTGTTTGAGTATTCCGGTGCCTGTGCCGGCTGTGGTGAGACGGCTTACATCAAGTTGTTGTCGCAGTTATTTGGTGACCGTGCCTTAATCGGAAACGCCACCGGCTGCTCTTCGATTTACGGCGGCAACCTGCCTACCACACCTTACGCCAAACGTGAAGACGGAAGAGGTCCGACCTGGAGTAACAGCCTGTTCGAGGACAACGCCGAGTTTGCCATGGGTATGCGCCTGACTATTGATAAATCAATGAGTTATGCCCTTGAACTGCTCGACAAAGTTACTGCCGCAGGCTGTGTTGAGGCTGATTTGGCAAAAGAAATTCGCCAGGCTGTTATAACTAATGACCCTGCTCAGGAAGCTATCGAGCAGCAGCGCGGCAGAATAGAGAAACTCAAAACTCAGTGCCAAAAAAGCGACTGCCCGGAATGCAGGCAGTTAGTGACCGTTGCCGATTTCCTTGTTCGCAAATCGGTCTGGGCACTTGGTGGTGATGGCTGGGCCTACGACATCGGATATGGCGGCCTGGACCACGTCCTGGCCAACGGTGTCGACGTTAACGTCCTTGTCCTGGATACCGAAGTCTATTCCAACACGGGCGGCCAGATGTCAAAATCCACGCCGAGAGGGGCCGTTGCAAAGTTCGCCGCAGCGGGAAAAACAAGGCCTAAAAAAGACCTCGGCCTTTTGGCTATGACTTATGGAAATATCTACGTCGCTAAAGTGGCGATGGGTGCAAATCCCAATCAGATGGTAAAGGCCTTTGTCGAGGCAGAAGCATACCCTGGCCCATCACTGATAATAGCTTATTCGCCTTGTATAGCTCATGGTTACAACTTAGTCGATGGCCTGAAGCACCAGAACAAAGCCGTTGAGTGTGGCCATTGGCCGTTGTACAGATTTGATCCGCAGTTGAAACAAGCGGGCAAAAATCCGTTACAGCTTGATTCGAAGCCTCCTACCGTTGATGTTGAAGAATACATCTATAGCGAGAATCGATACCGCATCCTGCAGAAATCCAATCCACAAGCGGCTAAGCAACTACTCGAACTTGCAAAAAGCGACATCGCCCAAAGGTACGCTTTGATGGCTCAGCTTGCCAACCTTTCCTGTGGTTGTAACAAGGACAAAGCTGGAGATTAGGCCGGATACTCTTAACAGCGGTATTGTCCGAGAGCAAGCTGACACATTACTGGAACGCGGTCAGGTTCTCTGTGGTTCATCGCGGACCATACGCGGTGTTTTGAATTCATACGTAGCTGGCTTCCTTGAAATCGCATAAAGAATTGTTTTCTCGATCCTTTTAGCTTAGCGTGAATAATATGCTATGTCTATAAAATGGTATTACTTCCGGTAATACGAAGAATTTTATAGATATTTCTAACTTTTTTTGCTCAAAATACTTCTTTTAACTGTATCGCAATCGTTGCAATTATCGGTCTAATTCACCGGTTGGGGCCTGAACAAACCCTGCTTTCGGACAGTACTATTAAAATATGGACAGCTTTACACAGGCGCAGGAGCGGGTGTTAACTTTTGCAGGCTAAATTACCATTAGCACAAGTGCTTTGTGTAACAAGAGTTACAAGGGTTGGACGGAGCCATTTCAGAGCATTTTCTTGTTTTATGAGCCCTGATTATAGGACGGTGATTTTGTTGTACTGATACCGCGGTACAACGTTTAATTTCTTTGTATCATTGGTTTTATGGCCATCAAAAAAAGTCAAGCAAACAGGGTGTTAAACCGATAAATTTCATCATGGAGATGGCTCTTTTTGATGGTTTAGAGCTTTGCAGGGACTAAAAACATTGGTAGGTTTAGGGATTTTATCGATATGATGAATATGCGAACTACAAGGATTGTAGCGGGTCCGTTCCTTTTTTTGTTACTCTTTCTAACCGGTTGTGGCGACGAATTTTTTGACCCGACACAAATCGGCAGATTTCGCCCAGTACCGGCGGTAAATGTGATACTGGATTCACTCGGTGTTGCCGAGGAAACGCCCCTGCCGTGGGAAGGCGCCGAAGAACCGCGACCGATAGATGTTATCGTGTACGAAACCGATTATGTATTTAGCCCTGGAGATATTGTCAGGATTTCGGTATTTGAGTTGCTTACACCGGGCGTTACGCTTGTTGATAATTACATTGTTACCGAGACTGGAAAAATATCTATACCGGAAATTGGTTTGGTACAGGCCGAAGGATTAACTGAATCCCAACTCGAAGAGGAGATAAGGCAGATCGTTTCGCCGGGCATATTAAAAGAGCCATCAGTCACCGTTATTTTATTAAGTTCACAACGGCGCATTTATTCAATCCAGGGCAATGGTGTACCTCGACCGAGCAGATATCCTATCCCTCGTTACGACTTCAGACTCCTTGATGCCCTTGCGTTAGCAGGCGGAATAAGCCAGTTTAATATAAGCTATATATATGTTTCTCGTATTGTTACGGGCAGAGAACAGATCCTTGAGCCGACCGTTACCGAGCCACGGGAACCCGAAAAGCTTATCACGCCTGAAAGTGAAATGTTGGAGATAATCGCCCCGCGAGCGCAGCGCCCATGGCTGGAAAATAAACTGATTATAACTTCGGCGGAGATGGCTACGGATAAAGAACTCGCTGAGGTTGCTTTGCCGCAAGGCTTTGAACCTTCAGTTGACAGCCAGGAAATGCCGCAGCAATTGCTTGGTCCGGAAACTATAGATGAGCCGATAAAGGACCAGGATGCAGGACGCATTGAATGGGTTTTTCAGGATGGCAAATGGGTCCCGATTCAGGTTGACCGACCTGACCCTGAAATCGAATCGGCTAAAGCAGCCAAGCCGTTGGAAAAAAGGTTACCAACTGATTTTGGATGGGAACAAATAGGAACTGGTGGCGTACAAACAAGACTTATTGAGATTCCAGCGGATAAATTGAGTAGTGGTGATCCTCGCTACAATATTGCGATAAGGCCCGGTGACACCATTCAGGTACCTGTGGATATGATTGGTGAATTTTATGTTATGGGTAATCTCAATAGAACCGGACCAATACCTATTACAGGCAGGCCCTTGACGCTAAAAATGGCTATAGCCGCAGCCGGCGGTCTCGGACCTTTGGCATGGCCTAAGAGATGTGAGATAACCAGGAGGATAGGCAGGAAAAAAGAAGAAACCGTTATGGTGGATTTAGACAAAATTGCCAAAGGCGAGCAACCGGATTTCTTTATTAAGCCGAACGATTTAATAAATGTGGGAACGCACCCGACAGCGAGGTGGCGGGCTGTTTTGCGAAATGCATTCAGGGCGACTTACGGCTTCGGTTTTCTTTATGACCGTAATTTTGCTGATAGAGATTTCGGAACCAGCAGGCCTGTTCCCAGTTTCATTGACAGAATATTTTAGTTATGGCCGACAATATTGCTTCTTCCGTTACAGAAATTCATAAACCAGCGACGCCGCATACACAGTGGCGCCAGTTCGGGGTCCATTGCTATATCAAAATATTGATAATTGGCGCTCTGTTCTATTATCTTTTTCACAATGAAATTGAGGTAATTGTAAGCCGATGGATAACAGACCCCAGTTGGTCACATGGCATTTTAATACCGTTGTTCAGTTTGTATTTCATTAATCAGGCAAAAAGTCAGATACTGAACCTTCAAACTAAGCCGAACTACCTTGGTTTGTTCTTAATGATATGCGGGATTTTGTTTTACCCGCTTAACATAATTCACTTTCAATATGGCTACCTGAAGCCCATCGGGATGATAGCGACACTTGGTGCGGTTGTATTGTTCCTGGGTGGATGGCGTTTGATAAGATACACATGGCTGCCGATAGCGTATTTGATTTTTGCTGTACCGCTGCCGCAAAGGTATTATGTGGCGATAACTATGCCAATGAGACAACTTGCTGCCGGGATAGCTGCGATTTTGTTGGATTTGGTCAAAGATTTGGATGCCACCGCCAGTGGTGTGATTATAGACATTATCTATAAAGGTCAGCCGCTGGACCCGCCTCTTAATGTGGCAGAGGCCTGTAGTGGAATGCGACTGCTGATGGCTTTTCTGGCCCTCGGTGTCGCTATGGCATACCTGCATTACAGGCCTGTATGGCAAAGACTCATATTGTTAGCCAGCGCAATACCGATAGCAATATTTTGCAACATCGTAAGGGTAACGACTACTGGATGCATATATATCTTCGGAAACCCAAAATATGCCCGTGGCCTTTGGCACGATACGCTTGGAATGTTAATGCTGTTTTTAGCGTTCGGTTTGTATTACTTTCTTGCGTGGTTTATGTCGAGCCTGTTTGTTGAAGAGGTCGAGACCAAACCACCTGATATTGTTGTTCGCAGAAGCAAAACGTAAAGTGAGATACCAAGGATGCGCAATACAATAAAAACTTATTTGCAGCCGGCCTTTTTAATATGCGCAGCAGCCCTTGCCATATCAGGTGCAGGCATGGCAATCGCGATAGACAAATTTGGCGTATACTTGAAAAAGGAACCTATGCCATTGAAAAAACCTTTAGACCTTTTAGATGAAAGCCAATTAGGGCCTTATAAGGTAATATCCAAAAGTAAAATAGAAAACGAAGAAGTTATAGAAAGCCTCGGCACCGAAGATTATATCCAATGGCTTTTGGAAGATACCACCGCAGCCGCCAATAGCCCTGTGCGTAGGTGTATGGTATTTATTACCTATTATGACCTCCCGGATCGAGTGCCTCATGTGCCGGAAGAATGCTATGCCGGTGGCGGCTACCAGAAAATGGCCTCTGATGGCGTGACTTTCGAGGTAAGCGGAGTCAAGGGAGTTTTATCACCCCAAGCTAAGAAAATTCCGGGAAAATACCTTGTCTTTGCCAGCACAGACTCAAATTACTGGTACAGAAACACAAAATTTTCGCTTTTGTACCTTATTAATGTCAACGGCATTTATGCAGGCAACAGAAAAAATGCTCGAATTGCTTTAAATAAAAACATTTTCGGAAAATATTCGTATTTTAGCAAAATTGAGTTGGGTCCTTTTATTAGCGGTATTGGTGCACGAAGTTGCCCAACCAGGAAAGAAGCTGTTTTGGCAGGCCAAAAGCTCTTGAGCGTAATTCTGCCCATTTTGGAAAAAGAGCATTGGCCTGATTGGAAGGATTAGGAAATTGCGCGAAAATCATGACGGATTGAATAGTATCGACATAAGTACTTCGATATAAAACTGAATTATGTTCTTGGGCGATTGTTGGTATTTGCTGAAAGGTAGAGAAAAGTCATGGCAAGGAAAAAACTGAATAAAAAAGTTGCGCTTATTGGATCAGCGGTTTTTGTGTTTATTGCGCTGGCTATCATCGTAATAATTCTCCATTTGAGTCGCGACCCGGATAAGTTTATCCAGGACGGTGATACTGCATTCAAGACCGCTAATGAGGCTGTAGACGAACAGATAAAAGAAGAAGAATATGAAAAGGCGGAAAACTTTTATAAAAAAGCCTATGGCCTGGTAAAAACAGATTCATTGAAGGTCGATATGCTGTTTAAACTTACAGATCTTTATATCAAAACCGACGAATGGAACAAGGTACGTGGTGCTTGGAACCAGATAGTCCAAATCTATCCGAAAAACATTAAAGCAAGATATGGACTGTTGAAGTACTTTTACATAGTAGCCGACAGTGGTGCCAATACACTTTGGAGAGATGTTGAAGAAAAGGCATCGGAATTTATAAATATAATCGATGACCAGCTTTTTAATGAAGATACCGCCCAGTGGGATTCGTTTGAGACACAGGAGGATGGCAGTGGGCAACGACTGGGGCCGTATCTGTATTTGCTCAGAGGCAGGGCCGTCCTTCAAATGACAATGATGGGCGCAGTGACCGACCAGGGGGAGTCACTTGCCAGGGCACTGAATGATTTGGAAAAAGTTCGGGAGCTTGAACCGGAGAATGTGGATGTCTACCTGTACTTAGCCCTTGCGGACATCACGAAGGGCAACCTTCTTGCGTCTATAGGTAAAATTGAGGAAAGAGAAAAAGCTCAGCAGCGGGCTATTGAGGTGTTGGAGCAGGCTGTTGAGATTACCGGTAACGATCCAAAAGCATTTATTAATCTTTTACAATTGAAAGTTACGATTGCTCGAACTGTTGGTGGAACTAAGGCAGAAGAGCAAACACGAGCTCTGGAGCCCGAGTACTTGTCACTTGTTCAGAAGTTCCCGTCCAATGCGGAAGCGTTTTTGCATTTGGCTCAATTCTATACGACTTTAGGTCACAAAAGCCTTGATAAAGCAATCCAGTACGCAGAAAAAGCAACTGAATTGGACAACACATCTGTGGCCTATGCAGTCAATGCAGCCTATTTGCATTATCTGAAATCCTCTATTTATGGTCACCAACAGCATATGACCAAGGCAATAGAAATAGCTAAAGACGCTCTTGCCTTCCCCGGCGCACAGACTAAGCAGGGACCGAGAAGGTTTGCAAATAGACGGAATCGCTTTGGATTGAACAGCAGTCTTGCCAACTGGTATATCGAACTGGTGCTTCAGGCTCGCCGGGACGGAACGAAATCGGAAGCACAAATCCAGAATTGGATAAAAGAAGCTGAACGGGCTATACACGAGATCGAGCAATTCTATGGCAGCGGAGAAAACCCAATAGTTGTTAAATGGCAGGGAATGCTTGAGCTTATCAAAGGAAACAGGACAAGGGCTGTTAGAAAACTCTATGCAGCTTACGAGCAACTCAAAGCCTCCGGCCGGGCAGATGCACAGCTTTCTTATATCCTTGCAAAAGTCTTTGAGGACACTTCCGAAACCGGAGTGGTCGCAGAATTCATGGCAAGTGCGGGTCGGGCTGGCATCGGAAGCTCTAAACCAGAGGCGAGACTGGATCATGCAGAGGTTTTATTGAAATTACATGTCTATGAAAACGTTCTGACAATGGTGAAAAATTTCGAGCAGGCCTATTGGACAAATGAGAGAAGCAGGAGGATTCGAATTAGAGCACATATTGGTGCAAAACAGCTTGACGAGGCCGAAAAGGAATTAGAAAAGCTGGATGTGGATAGCCCACAGACGATTAAACTCAGTATAGAACTTGCCAATGCGAAGATCAAAATGAGTGGCAATGCTATAATGCGTAAGCAAGTGGCAGTAGACCCGGTTGAAGGCCTTTCACAGACCGTGCGGCAGACCAAAGAAGCCGCTGTTGCGGAAGAAATTGATAGTGAATCGATAGCTGTTCTATCAGCCAGGCTCAAAAAACACAGAGATGCTTTAGCTGCTTTGGTAGGGAAACTACTGCAAATAGAACCAGGTTCAGTTGCTCTGGGTGATGTTATTGCTGTTTGCGACAATTACATTGAGCAGAAACAATTCGAGCAGGCCAAAGACCTGGTTAGTCGATATTTGGAGCATTTTCCGACCAAGCTAACAGTTCTGGCTTACAAGCACGTTCTTTCTGAGCCGGAGCCGGATAAAGTGTCCCAGCAAAGACTCACCGAGATTAAAGAAAATGTCTTTAACAATGTGGCCGACCCTATGATAAGGGCTTCGCATCTTGCATTGTTTTATAGAGCCAATAACGAGCCTGACAAAGCTGTGGTAGAATTCAAAAAGGTTCTTAAAATGCTTCCAATGGAGGCAACAGAAACACAAAAAGATGTTGCTGAGGGCCCAATTCTTGACCAGGAAGAAGACTTAACACTCCAGCAGCGGTTGGCTGTGCGGCATCTTTTCAACATGGCGATTGAAAGTAAAGACTGGCAATTGGCAGAGCAGTTAGCAGATTTAGCACGGCGTAAAGATATCGATAAGTGTGAAGGCCGGTTCTTAGCTGCTCGTCTTGCCAGGGCAAAGGGACTACATGAAGATGCCCTGGTATTGATTGACGAATCTTTAAAACTAAGGCCGATTTTTCCAAATGCTTATATGGAGCGAAGTAAAGCCAATGCTGCTATGGAAAACTGGTCCGCATCTATTGCAGACATCCAGAAAGCTTCGTCTTTGAGTCCTACGGATAAATTTATTGCCGCAAGATTGGCCAGTGTCTTGTATCAACGTAACCAAAGACTCGGAGAAAATGCCTCTTCTGATCAAGTAATCGAAACCAGGATAGCTTTGGAAAGAGCTATAGCCCTTAATCCAGGCAGGTTACAGTTGTATACTATTTACTCTGAATACATAAGTGAGACAGAACCGGAAAGGGCACTGTCGCTTAGACAACGCTTGTACAAAGCCAGCCCCACTATCCAAAATGCCATAATGCTCGGCCAATTAGCAACGGAAATAGCTGTCCGGGAAATAAATACAAAAGCTAAAGAGGCACTGTTTGATATTGCTGCCTCAGCTTTTGAACAGGCAAGAAAAATAGACCCACAAGATAAAATAATGCTTTATAACTATGCAGAATACTACCAGGTCAGCGGCCAGCATGGCAAGGCAAGGCAATTGCTGGCCGAATCAAACAATCAGACTTTGTTATGGAGACATCTTTACGGAATTGGGCAATATGACGAGGCTAAAAAAGTTTTAGAGCTGTTATATCAGAATAACAGTACCGACGTTAATACGATCAAGGGGCTTTTGGTTGTTGCGGATAAAACCGCTGACAAAGAGGCGATAGAAAAATATTCGCAGGAACTTTTGTCACTTGAGGACAATGAAGATAACCATCTTTTTCAAATACAGAGTTTCCTTCAGGTTGGCCTTACCAAAGAAGCTGAATTCAAATTACAAAGCTTTAACGAAAAGTTTCCTAATGAACCAAGAGCTATGCTCCTCGGGGCCTGGCTGCTGATGCGACAAGGTATGCTGAAAAGCGCTTTGGAAATAACAAATCAGTGTCTTGGGATCGAACAGAATAATGCAAAAGCATGGCGGTTAAGGGGCGAATTGAATCTTTTGATGGCAGATAACGAACAGGCAATTAACGACCTTAGTCAGAGTAAGGCCTTATTAGATGATCCCGGCACCGAGATATCTTTGGCCAAAGCATATATCAGGGCTAACCGCATTGAAGACGCAATAACGGGACTTGAGAACACAATTGATGCCCCCCAGGCCCCTGAAGAAGCTGTTGCATTACTGGAAAATATTTACTGGAGACTTAACAGGAAAAAAGAACTGGTAGCCTTATACAGGCAAATGCTCGAGAAGTATCCCGACAATTTTATGTGGTACAATCGAATTGGAGCACTTGCTCTATCCGATAATGATCCCGTCACGGCTGAGCAAGTGTATTGGGCCTCATGGCAGAAAAGCATTGAGCAAGGAATCAGTGATCAAATTGCGATCGGCGGATATTTGCAGGCACTTCTGTTGAATGACAAGTTAGATAGGCTTTTTGAAGTGGGAGGCAAATATGTTGATACCGAGTTTGCTCCTATGGTGTTTTACAAAATGGCTAATGCTAAGATGAAACTGGGCGACAGGACCGGCGCCATTCAGTATTGCCGAAAGGCTGTTGACAAGGCTGGCGAAGACCAGGATTTAAGCACAAACCTCCTTCAAGGGATGTACGCGTTGCTCGGAGCTGATGAGGTTTTGGACTATTGTCAGGAAAGGTTAAGAGCAAATCCTGATTCCCTTACGGCTAATTACACTATGTTTAATTTGGCCAGAATCAACAATCAGCACAACAAGGCTGTAGATTATATGGACAAATGCATAAAAATAGCAGGGCCTGATAGCCCCCTCCACATGAAGTATGTCATTCAAAAAATAAATGTTTTACAATTGGCTTATAATAAAACTTCCGATAATACTTATTACCAAAGGGCTGTTGAAGAATATGAAAATCTATTGACTGAACGTCCGAATAACCCCACAGCGTTGAATAATTTGGCCTATATGCTGGCTGAAAACAATGAGAGGCTGGATGAGGCACTGCGATATGCCGAAAAAGCTTATGAACAATTGCCGAACGATCCGGGTTTTTTGGATACTTATGCCTACGTGTTGTATAGGAATGGTAAATATTCAGAGGCAGAACGCTTTATACAGGCCGCTCTCCAGCAGTATGAGCAGAACAAACGCGCTGTGTTGCCGGAAGTGTATGAGCACCTGGGTATGATAAAAGAAAAACTGGGAGTGACGAACCAGGCCCTTGCTGCTTATAGGCAAGCATTGCAGATAGGTACTGGTAAATTGTCGCAGCCGGTAGAGAGCCGAATAACCTCGGCGATTGAGCGTCTTTCAAACTGAAGCAAAAATAAATGTAGGTTGTGATATATAAGCATCATATCAGAGATGCAGGTTATGTGGCTTACGAGAGGCTAAGGATGGTAGAGCAAAGACAAATTGCTTCGGTACAGAAACCGGCCGGTTTCGGACCTCACCCAGGGGCGCCTACGCAAACCATGACGCCTAAGGAAATCTTTGGAATATTGCGCCGGCATATATGGTTGATAGTATCTATGACCATATTAGGGTTTATATTCGGAGGCGCCGCTTGGTTTCTTTTAATGAGATATGCACCCAAATACACTGCTAAAACCTTTATCAGGGTGCTGCCACCTGCCGAAAAAGACCCTATGACTATTGGCGGAGGAACGGTTAATAAAGATGTTCAATATGGCTTTCGGTTGTCAATGGCTGAACTCTTGAAGCAGCAAAGTAGTTTACAGAAATTGATTGAGAGAGACAAGGTTAAAGAAACAAAATGGTTTAAACGCTTTGGTGAGATTGAAGAGAAAAGAATAAAAAAGTCAATTAGGGATTTAGAAAAGCATTTGGGTGCTTTACCGCAAAGAGATGCCGATACCATTATTGTATCGATGACTTGTGGCGATAGTAAGGAAGCATCGCTGATAGTGAATGAAATGGTGGAGCTGTTCCTTGCCTCACAGGGAAGTTCAAAGAGAAGAGACGTCAGCGAAAAGCTGGCAAGGCTTGAAGACCAGCGCAATCGTGTTCAAAGAGATTTGAACCAGGCCGAGCAGGCGTTGGAGCAGGTTCGCAGACAGTATGGTTTCATCGATCTTGAAACAAAGAGTTTTTTACCGGTGATCGAACTCAAGCTCAGCGATTTGGAAACTGCCCAGGACGAGCTTGCTGTATCTATAGCACAGATCCAGGGCCAAATCGAAAGGCTTGTTATACAGGCCACTGGGCCAATCAATGTACAGGTTGAAAATCAAATAGAATACGATCCAATTATAGCCGGGCTTGCTAACCAGATTGCCATTTTTGAGGCTACCCTTGCGGGAATGCTCACAAGATTAGGCGAAAATCATCGGTCTGTTCGGCAATTTCAGGAACAAATAAACGAAACCAGAATAAGAAGGCAGATCAGAAAAGCTGAAATTGCCGACCAGACTCGGCGGTCTAATGTTATGAATGCACAGGACGGTTTGATTATACTTCAAACGAGTTTCGAAGAACTGGAAAAGAGACGAGTTGAAACTGAGGCAAGAAAAAATGAGCTTGACCTTGCACGTGTTCAGTATAAAAAACGAGAGGTTCGAAGAGATGAAAGACAGGAAATGCTCGATTCGGTTATACAGCAAATAGAAAAATTGAAGATACTGCACGACGATCCGGAAACACCTAAGGTCCGGTTTGTTGGATATGCTCCGGAGCCGTTGAGAGTAAGTTCGCCGAAATGGGAGGTCTATTTTCCAGGTGGGACAATGCTGGGCCTTATGGCAGGCGTAGGACTTGCTTTTCTTATCGAGTTGCTCAATGACCTCGTACGCACACCACGGGACATTAGCAGACATTTACACATCCCGCTCCTGGGTGTTATTCCCGATGTCGACGAAGACGACCATATTCACGAGCTTGACCCCTGCCATGTCGTTCGCCAGGCACCATATTCTATCATAAGTGAGGCTTACAGACGATTCCGCACTAATTTAAAACTGTCCAACTCTTCGCAGTCTTCAAAAGTCCTGCTCGTCAGCAGCGGCAAGGCACAAGATGGAAAGACTTCAGTAGCGGTCAATCTTGCCTCTACTTTTGTGGCCGAGAACAAAAAAGTCCTGCTCATAGACACCAATTTTTGGCGACCAAGTTTGCATAAGCTGTTTCCAGTGAATGGGTCCCCGGACAGAGACGATGCGAACGACCACGCCGACATTGGTTTGAGCAATTTGTTTAATGGCCGGAGCACTTATCAGGAAGTGATAAGACCGAGCGATATCGACGGCCTTGACATAATCGATTCCGGGCCGTTGCCTTTCAATCCCGCCGAGTTGATTAGCGGCCCGCAAATCAAAGAGCTTATTGAAGCCCAGCGCAACAAGTATGATTATATTATAGTTGATGGCCCGCCCGTTCTCCTGGTCAGCGACGTCAAAATGTTAGCCAGAATAGTTGATGGAACAATCCTCGTATTCAACGCCGGCGCTACCAGAAGAGGCGCCGCCCAAAGGACTATACGAGAACTCAATCAAGTAAACGCTAACATAGTCGGCTGTGTCCTCCTTGCCGTAAAGGCTATGAAGGGCGGCTACTTTACCGAGCAGTTCAAGTCTCATATGGAATATCAAAAGTTACAGCTTGCACGCTCAACTTAATCGGCTACAATATCGGCTTAGCCGCATACACCGAAGCATTGAAAGGCTGATTTAATGGACAAATTCTTAGTCACCGGCGGAGCCGGCTTTATAGGCTCGAATATCTGCAGAAAACTCGTTTCACAAAACTGCTTCGTAAGAGTCGTTGACAATCTGCTTACCGGCAAAAAAAGCAATCTCGCCGATATCATAGACAAAATCGAATTCATAGAAGCCGACATGGGCGACGGCGACGTTGCCCGCACCGCCATGAAGGATATCGACGTTGTCTTGCACCACGGCGCCCTGCCCTCTGTCCCAAAGAGCATGGAAGACCCCGCCGCCACGCACAGGCATTGCGTCGATGCCACTTTCACGCTTCTGTTAGCCGCCCGCGACGCCGCCATAAAGCGTTTTGTCTTTGCCGCAAGTTCCTCAGCCTACGGCGATGCCCTTACGCAGCCGAAAATCGAAACCATGCCCGCCAGCCCTCTTTCACCATACGCGGCCGCAAAACTCATTGGCGAATACTACTGCTCCGTTTTCTACAGGGCTTTCGGCCTCGAGACCATCTCACTACGCTATTTCAATGTCTTCGGCCCATACCAGGACCCCGCCAGCCAGTACGCCGCCGCGATACCGGCTTTTGTCACCTCGATATTGAAAGACACCCCGCCGACCATTTACGGCGACGGCGAGCAGAGCCGCGACTTTACATATATCGATAACGTCGTCGAAGCCAACCTGCTTGCCGCAGAGGCCGCCCACACCGCCGGTGAGGTCATTAACATCGCCTGCGGGTATGCTACGACCGTAAACCAGATTATCGCTACGATAAACGAGCTGGTAGGCAAAAACGTAACCCCAATATACGCCGACACTCGGCCAGGCGACGTAAAGCATTCGCTGGCAGACATTACCCTTGCCCAAAAGACCATCGGCTTCGAACCAACAGTGGCCTTCGACCAGGGCTTGCGATTAGCAATCGACTGGTACCGAAAAAACCTGCTGTAATTAGAATTGGGTTTGATTGGGTTTGATTGGGTTTGATTGGCTTTGTTTTTCTTCACAATCGCCACTTACGGCCCAAAAAACGCATAAATTGGGTTTGTTTTGCATAATTTGTTATTTTTGATTGATTTGTATTTTTAGCGGTTTCTTTTGGCACTTCGGCCGTTCGACTATGCTCCCTTCGATAAACTCAGGGCAGGCACGGTAAGCTAAGCTCAGTGTAAACTCCTCTCGTATCTCACTTCGGCAAGCTCAGTGTAAACTCCTCTCGTATCTCGTATAACATTTTATTAGTTTGGCATATATTATATCATAAAATAAGTTAAAAGTAAAGTGAATTGTTGGTGTGAAGGCTGTTTTTCGGCTGATATTGGGGATTTCGTGTAGGGTATAGGGGATTCATCCTTCGCACTGCGTCGCCTTTGGCTATGCAGTGCTACGGAGAACAGGTTGGGTTTAGGGGTTTTGATTTACTATTGTGTATTTTCTATTGACTATTGTCTGGGTTTCGGATTATGATTTGGTTGAAAAAGGTTGAGGTTTTCTGGTTTGACGGTGGTGCTCTTTTGGGGTAATATGTGGTTTTTGAGCCAAATGTTGTGGATGAGCTGTATAGGAGAGAAAAATGGCAGAAGAAAAAATATACGAGGTACCCTTAAATCACATAAAGGATCCGGCCAGGACAGGATTGAACGTTAGGCGAACTGATCGAGATGCTGGTGTAGAGGGCCTTGCGAAAAGCATTAAGAAACATACACTTTTACAGCCTATTCTTTTGCGAGGTGATTTTGGCAAGCCACTATACGATTTAATCGCTGGCCACAGGAGGCTGGCTGCCCATAAGCTCATACCTAACAAAAAGACCATCAAGGCGAGGTTTAAACCAGCCAATTATGATGATTTCAAAGCGACAGTTGATTCATTGATTGAAAATATGCAAAGGGTGGAGCTTAATCATGCTGATACTGCAGAAGCTATTACTGCGATGTATAACAAATATGGGAAGAATACGAAGAAAGTAGCTGATGATTTGGGACTGCCTTTACGGACAGTGAGAGATTATATCAAGATTGAAGAACAAGCATCAACTTATGCAAAACAACTTTTGCGTGAAAGAAAGGTTAGCAAAGCAGATGTAAAAAGAGCTATAGATGCAGCACAAGGAAATCTTAGCAAAGCAGACCGATTGCTAAAAGAACTCCCAGGGCTTTATGGGCATGAAAAGAAGCGAGTTGTTGATTATGCCAAAGCACATCCAAGGGTAGATGCAACAACGATTATAGAAGCAGCTAAAAAACCCAGGTTTAACAAGACTGTTATATTGAATATAGAACCAGAAGTTGATAAAGCTTTAGGGGTAGCTGAAAAAGCCCTTTATATGGATAGAGAAGAAATTGCTTCAAAAGCACTCAGAGAATGGTTAGTGGAAAATAGTTTTTTATCTCGGTAATAATAAAAAAGGATAAGTTTTGAAGCAAAAAGAAAATCTTGAAAAAGCTCTTGCGCTTATTATATCCTGTACACGCAGAGTTAAACGACCACTGGATATTGTAACTTTGGCAAAAAATATTTCAGATGTAAAAGGACATCTCGGGAGTTTAGAAGCTGTTGGTCAGGCAGTTGACCTCTCAGTTCAGCAGTTAAAGGATTTTCTGGAAGTAGAAGGATTATGTACTGAGGTTAAGGCACTGGTAAAAAAACGTGCTATCGATAGTGTAGATGTTATGAAAAATATTAGTCGATTGCCTAAGGAAAGCCAGCAGATTTTAGCCAAAGAATTGGCTAAAGGCACAATATCTTCTAAAGATATTCGAATAATAACTTCTTTTACAAAACAATTTCCGGATAAGTCTATACGGAAGACACTAAGGGATTACTATAAATCACGGGATATAAAGACGTACTTAGTGAAATTTCCTGCACCAAAGGATGAATTAATAAAGGAAGTGCAAAGAAAATTTGAAAAGATTGTTGGGGAAACTGGTATTGTTTCTTTCAAAGTTAATAATGGTATGGCAACTTTAGAATTATCCTACCAAGGGCAAAAAAAAATAAGGGAAGCAGCTAAAAAGAAAAAAAACACTTTACGTAAATTTGTAAACTGTCTTTTGGCAGAATAAGGGACAAAAGGAAGTAGCATGACAGTAAGCTTACCAGTTAGGGGACATGGCCGCTTGTTGCTAGAAAAACATTTTAATACTATGAAGTCTGAGTTCAGTAACTGGACAATGAGCGATTTTATTAGGCAGTTAGAATCTAGAAAAAGCAAAGGAAGGGTATTGTCATTTGTAAGAGGTTTAAGACTTTCTGCTCATCTAATATATGCGATAAGGGACCTTCTTGTAGGTAGTGACTTGACAGCTAATTGGGGACACCTTTTGGATAAAGAGGGCGTTTTTTGTTCCCCTGAGTGTGATATTATAATTCATAAAACAGATGGGCAAATAGGACAATGGAATGGAAATAAGGAACCTGTGATGGATTTTCGATTTATATCAATGGCACAAGCGATTGTTGTGATTAGTTGTAAATCACAGGTGAAAAGTATTGATAAAAAATACCCCAAGTCAATTAAGAAGTATGTCAAGAAAGTGTGGTTATTTGGAGAATGTTGCGGTCCAAAAAGCGCTAAGGCACTCACCGAAAAAGCTAAAAAGGTTGGCTATGAAAAGTTTTGGTATTTATATACATGGTCACCTAAGACAGAACCAGATTATAACAATGATGGTTGGTTTGATTTTGTCAAGGAGGTAAAAAAACTTCAGAATTTGACACGTGAGAGCCGATAAGAAAATAGTAAATCGGTTAATGTGGTAGCTGACAATTAAGACTATTTGATATCAGGCTAATCAACGGGAATTTACAATGGTAACTATACCTAATCACGTGTCCAGATGGGCTAATAAGCTCCATAGCATCATATCCCCATTTCATTTGAGGGGTATACGTGTTGACTGCCCTGTTTGTGGAGAGAGGGGGACAGTAACTTCGAGATGGATCAAGGGGCCAACTGTCAAGCCGGTTTATGTTATTCATAACAGAAACGGGACTGTGGAGAGTGTATGCGGTCTTGATGAAGAAGAAGCGCAACAGGTTCGTCCAGATGTTAAACTTTCTAAAAGAGACCTTGCTAAAATTCTGAACGGTGCTAAATGTTTTGTGCTGATAAGTGGTGGCAAAGACAGTTTGGCAACGATACTTTACACAAAGCAGATAGCAGAAGAAGTCGGAGTTGACTTAAGGGCTATACATGTTGATACTACTGTTGGTTTTCCGGAAGTAACAAAATATGTTCGAAAAGTGTGCCGACAACTTAGCGTTAGGTTATCTATCGTTCGTCCGAAAAATAACTTTTTCGACTTGGCGAAAGATTGGGGAATACCGAGTTTTCGATTTCGGTGGTGTTGCAGAGAGTTAAAGATTAAACCTGTACAGGATTTCTTAGCTAAAATCGGGGGGGTGAAAGTTGTAATTGATGGCATCCGTGCTGAGGAATCAAACCAGCGAGCTAAATACCTGCCTGTTTGGTATCATCCAAGCTTTAAATGTTTATCGGTAAGCCCTATTTTTCGCTGGACAAAGAAACGAGTCGTGAAATATGTTGAATCCGCCGATTTGCCAGAGAATCCGGTACGACAGTTAGGTTGCTCGGCTGAATGCTGGTGTGGTGCCTATAAAACTCCGTCGGATTTTCTTAAACTCAAAGAAATTAAACCTGAACTATTCGACAAGTTATCAGATTTAGAAGAACAGAGTCCTACCGGATATACATTCCTATATAAAAAAGGTCGGCAACTTCCTCTGAGAGAACTCGTGTAGCCGTAACGAGATTTCAAAGCTGTTTTTTCAATTTCTCGGCGTTTTTGATAAGTTCTTCTCTGCTTAACAGCCGTAGCTCTTCCAGCTCGAATGTCCACTCATATGTATCGACGATTCGTTTTGAGGTGAGCAGGCCGGCAAAGAAATCAAACGGAGACTTATCGTACCAAGGCCCTTTCAGCATGCGGTGCGTTTTCAGCGTCTGGTAGCCTTCTTTCTGTATCCGCACGTTGTAATCGCCGTACCAGTTAAACCCCACCGTCACCGGCGATGTCCCTATTTCCTCATCATTCAATACCACTACCGCACCTTGCGGCTGGGTATTGATTGTCAGCTTTCGCTCAACGCATCCGCTGACAAATATGAGCCCAATTAAGATAACGACCAACGGCACCGATAAATTACGCTTTGTCATAATATCCACCCTTAAATCATTTACCAGCGTCATTATAAGTAAAACCCGGCCTAACAAAAGTCCAAAATTTGAATTATTTGTCCAGGCCCTTGATTAAGCCATCGATAAATAGTATATTGCTCAAACTGGCCGTCCCTTATGGACGGTTAGTTTGAGAGTCGATAGTCGTTAGTGAATGAAGGAAGCTGTTTATGAAACTACTTGAAAAGTACAAACCCGAAGTTGCAACTTTTGTCAAGGTCTGCGGCAGACTCGCCTACAATATGTATGTAACCGCTTACGGCGGCAATCTCGCCTGGAAGATGGACGACGACCTGGTCCTTATCACCCCGACCCAGATGAACAAAGGCGATATCGACCCCGGAGACGTGGTCTTCATCAACCTCGCAGGCGATACCGTAGAGGGCAATCGCAAACCGACCGGCGAAAAGCCGATGTACCTCAAATTCTTCGAGGACCGTCCCGACATCAAATCAGTCATCCACTGCCATCCGCCAAACGTCTGCGCACAGGCCATTATAAAGGAAAACTGGCTGATGCGCCCCCTCTATCCCGAAACCGTCACCGAGGTCGGCCCGGTACCCATCGTCCCGTACGGCGAACCGCTCACCCAGGAACTTGCGCAGAACTTCGCGCCGTATCTGCAAAAGTACAACAGCTTCATTATGCAGAATCACGGCCTGGTGATAATGAGTCGAGACGATATCGAATGGACACTGCTGACCACCGAACTGCTCGAACTTTCCGCCCAGTCGATACTGCTGGCTGTCACTGCCGGCGAACTTCACCAACTCGACCGACAGGCTGTACAGAACCTCGAAAACGTTATGAAAACTCGCGACCTGCCGCTCTTCGGCGCGCCAGGAGTAAATAAATCTCTGGTGGATTTGTATTTCCCGGAATAATGGAAATCCGAAAAACAAGAACGGGCGCATGAAAATTTAAATGACTGAAATTCCGCCGATTCTATTATCGACTATTATTTGTGACAGGGTCATCTTCGACAAATTCTCAGGTATGCCCAGCGTCATAAATATCATCCAGAACGTCAATTCCCCCAAATACCCTGTGCGATATCCGGCAATCGTTTTTTTCTGCGAGATGACCAACGGCCACGGCTTCACAGAGATAGAAATCAGACTCGTCGATGCCCAGCAGGATGACAAGATAATATTTAAGCAGCAAGGCCGTGTAGAGTTCAAGGATGTCAAGCAGATAGTGACACTTGTACTGAACCTGCAGGGCATTGTATTTCCAACCCCGGGCGAATATCGTTTCCAGTTGTCTGCCAACGAGCAATTACTCGGCGAAAGACGAGTTCTTTGCAGAAAAATAAAACCCCCCCCGAAAGAAAGTCCCGATTAAAATCCTCAATTATTCTGCCACTGATTTCACAGAAGAAGTTTACAATTGACGATTTACTATTTACTATTTTTTTCTTCCGCCCTTCGACTTCGCTCAGGGTAAACTCAGGCGCGAAGGCGCCGAGAAAAAGCTGAAAAGTGTTTAAGATTCAAAAATAAGTTAACCACAAAAAACACAAAAAATTATTGACACAGTCCAAGTGAATTTGGTATAATTATTGGTGTTGTACGGGGAGAATCTTGCTTTTTTGATTGGCATCCGGAAAGGGTGGAGAGGTGATGAAGAGAACAATTTTGTTGTTTTTGTGCTTGTGCTTTACAGCTTCAGCAGCTACGTATAAACCCGCACCCGGCGTAGCCTCACACCTACAAAAGCCCATGTGCGTGTACAACGATAAAATCTACACGGCAGGCGATGTTTACCGTCTTACAGGTATCCGTAACTGGGACGGTTCAAGCATCTCCTTTGGTGCATTGACGGTGAGCAATAGGCTGTACTACCTCTACCCGATCGACGGCGTTGGTTTGCTGGCACAGACGTATGAAACCACAACGATTACTGCACACCTTGAATTTACTCCCGATCCTGATACGACCAACTTTGTGGATGTTACACCAACAGGCTTCAATAATCCTTCGACGGAGGCGCTGCACCGAAGCTTTGTGGACTGCGCCACGGTTTCGATTCCGATGGACGGCACGGTTGCGGTATGGACGATGAATGACTCTGCTGGCCAAACTACAGTTGTAGATGATATGGGGAACCTTAACGGCACGGCTTTCAGGAACATCACCAGCACTACAGGCAAACTGAATACCGCCATCACCTTTGATGCTGCTGCACCAGATTATATCATCACAGGTGATACCGACCTTACCGGTGACTTCACTATTTGTGCATGGGTCAATTTTGACAACTTTGATACCTACAATGGCTGCATAATGGGCAAGTACGGCTCAGCGATTGCCAGTAAGGAATGGGTGTTTAGAGTAGAAGCATCCGATAGGAAGATGCAGTTAATAACACATGATGGTTCGGCGCAAACGATTGCATCTACTATCGATGCGCAGTTCCCTGATATAGACCTCGATGAATGGCACTTCGTGGCGGTTGTCTTTGATAGAAATGAAAATGGAGATGCAAATGGCTGTGTCTTCTATAAAGACGGATCAACCGTTGCGGATGGCGATGCCACACTCTCGCTACCACAAGACACTACTACGGCAATCCAACTTGGTGCATGGGCTTCAGGAGTGTCCGACCCACTCAGTGGTCATCTCGACAGTGTGATGCTCTTTAATCGGGCTTTAACTTCCGTAGAGATAACCACGCTTTATAACAGCGGAAATGGAAGAGAATCGCCCTCAGAGAACAATAGGATTCTGATGTGGTGGGAATACGGCGCTAACGGAGAATCCAACGCCTACTACTCGACCGACAACTGCTCGACGTGGACGCGGTTGTTCGATAACGATGCGGTCGGCATAAAGCACTTTCACGGTGCGGTATTCGTTGCCGAAATAGAGAGGTTGTATATCTTTACCGGTGACGACGGCGTGGACGCTTCTATCCTGATTTGCGATGATGTCGGCGACCTGATTTCCAACCACGAAACATGGTATGGTCCTTCGAGGTGGGGGCTGGGCTTAACAGACAGAGATAATTGGACTCCGAACAGTGAGTATGTCCTCGGCTATGACAGTCAGAAGTTCCGTACCGTCGATATGGTCTGTGACGGCTCTTATGGATACTGGATGCCTGATGCCGACAGTTCTGTTGACGTGGCAGCGTACAGGGTTGACCACCAGACCAAAGCAGTTTCGACCCTGGCCGAATATCCCTCGGTTATAGGAACCGGCTGGATAGGCACAAGAACCAGCGACGAGCAGATATTATTCACCACGATATCTGACAGCGATGGTGGTGAGGGTGGTACTCCATTTAGTAGCGGAACAGATGAATATGTGCGGCTGTATTCGTTCACCAACGGATACGTTCAAGAGCTATACAAATGGCACAACCCCTTCTATGTAAATGGCGTTACTCCTTCTATAAGGGATGATTCATTGTTTAAATGGCTGTTTGAGTACGACGGCTTTATCTACGCTGATGGCCGTGCAGTCGGGTCTGTCTCCGAGGATTTTTTGGGCACTGACGTTCATATCAACCTGGCCAAGGTTGGACAGGTTCAACAAACCCCGTTAACGTTCTGGCTGCCGGATAACCCGTCGCCTATAATTTTTAACATCTTACTCAACGGTGATTTTAGCATTATGGAGGGCCCCGGCGATTTTCAGGACTGGGTCGAAGACGGCGACGCTACGTTCAGCCAGGAAGGTAATGATTACGCCAAGATTGTGGTAAACAGTGGTGCACCGGCGTTAAGGCAGTATTATAACGATGCTTTTTTTATCAATGCTATCAAAAACGGCTATGCCAACTTGTCCGTCGATGTCAAAATAGACGCTGGTTGTGACGAGGGTTACGAGCCAATGCTGCTGGTGCAGGTGTACAGCAGCGCAGGCACCAAAAACTACCTGTTACGAATACCTCTTGGCCAATACAGATGGTACTAATGCTACATACCTTGCTGACGGCGAATGGCACACGGTATGGTGTCCGTTCTTTGTGCGTAGCGATACGACTTCTATTACCATTAGATTGTACGCTAATAGCATTAGCACTAAAACCGGCACAACGAGTTTCCGCAACGCCTTTGTTGGCATTGGTACGATCCCGTATAGAGTCAGACCCTTTTTGACGAACATACTCGAGTTTCTAAACTCAAGCAGTTGGTTATCCAACAACTGGAAATTGGATTTCAACGAGGATGGAATTGTAAATTTTGTGGATTGGGCTATATGGTATAATTACATTATTGAGCTTCGTTAGCATATTAACCAAAGCCAGATTCAAAAATAAAATCTTGCACCTTTGTCGGGGCAATTAAACCTGTCCGCTTGTGCCCGAGGTAACCGCTTTTTTTCACTTGGCAAAAAACAGGACATTTTTTTTAACGGATATTTCTCAACGTCACCGCACGGATTTTTACAGTTCTATAGGCCGGTTAATTCGGCGATTACTGTTTCAAGGCCGGAGACTACTCTTGCAAGGTGGTCGTAATTGATTTTGTCGGAGGTGTCACCAGGTTTGTGGTACCAGGGATAACGGAACAAGGCTGTGTCGGTTACCATAATGGCCGGATAGTTATACTGCCAGAATGACCAATGGTCTGACCAGTCGATGCCTGGAATAATTTTGGGTATGGCTGCGCCTTGAGATGGGAATTTGCAATGCTCGCGAAAAGAGGCGATGGCCGTGTGCAGCAGTTGGCGGCAGGAAAGGTTGCTGACAAAACCGATGAAATTGGCGGTTGACGGATATACGAGGTTAAGAGGAAACGGGTATTTCTGGCTGTTGGGCTGGGGGCAATAGTATCCTATAGTCTCGAGGCTGAGCATTGCGATGATGTTCTCGTTTTTTGCTCGTGACCTTTTGGCATAAACCATGCTGCCCATCCGGTCAGTATGGTAGAAGGGCGGCTCCTCGTTTACAAAGAAGACCAGCCGTAATGTGACAGCGGGTTTTTGGCTGGAAAAACGACGAGCAAGGGCAAGGGTCGCCGCGACGCCTGAGGCGTTATCATTGGCACCGGGGGTTCCGTAAAACGAATCGTAATGGGCGCCGATGACTACAATCTGTTCCGGGTGTTTTGTTCCGGCGATTTCGGCTTCGATATTCCAGCAGTCCCTGCCTTCTACGTTGTAATTCTGTCGGTTGATTTCGTAGCCGGCCTCGATTAAAGATTCTTCAATAAAATCGGCCGCGGAAGTTAAACCGCGGTACTGCCAGATGTTTCTTTCGCCGATTTCGGTGGCAAGTGTCTCTACGTCACGGGCAAGTTCATCACGCAGTGATAATTGAGTCGCGGTCAGGGCCGGCAGCGGCCCGGCGTAGCTTTTTCCCGGCATTTTTATCATAACAAAATATGCCCAAAAGCAAAATATCACAAAAAATGCCGCTAACACAGCAAGTCTTATGACAGCGCCATAAGTTATAAATTTTATTTTAAATTTTCTTTTGTGCCCGGACTCCGGACGGTCCTTTTCTTCGGTGAAGTTTTTGTTTGATTCAGATGCCGCTCTTCGATTAAACACGAACCTATTATATCACTCAAACTGACCGATGGCCAGTTTGAGAAATCAAAATTGTGGAACCCAGCACTTGAAAATTTTAAGTGCTGGAGGGCTATTTTATAATATTTTTTGAGAAACATAATACTACAGCGCGATTTGAGATTGCATCACCGACTATAACTTATTGTTTACTAAGAAATTAACCTGTTTTTGTGAAATTCTAAATCCTAATATCTAAATTCTAAACAAATTCAAAATTACA
>SDBV01001602.1_pt1 | contig 34064 bp, 53 predicted proteins | sample 2277081 | NCBI WGS metagenome assembly SDBV01 (sample SAMN10402039, study PRJNA504765) | marine sediment metagenome | isolation source: marine sediment core GS10_PC15, 223 cmbsf | place: Arctic Ocean: Southern Knipovich Ridge | collected 2010 | reverse complement strand
CTATTCTATCCTTATGATGCTACCGCTCCTTATAAGTACGACTTCACGTCTGACACTGCCTCAGCGGTCACCACACAGGGCCTAACGCAGCCAACCCTCGGTGGAGCCACAGCAGCTACGAACGGCGAAGGAAACGTCGTAGGACTAGTTAAGTACTTTGTAGCCTATATGTCAGGTACTGCGGTACTTGCTATGTCAGTAGCGTTCGGTGAGATTGATGCTGGCGATGGTAGCACGATTGAGCTTACTACCATTCCAACCTTGTCTGGAAAGAACAGGTGGATCTTTCGTACTCGCGCGGGAGGAGTACAGCCCTATTTCGTAGGATCTATTGATGACGACACGACTACAATCTTTACCGACAGTGTTGCAGACTTTGATCTAGGATTTGTACCCGCTAAGCATGGGCAGCCCCCGCCGACAGGAACCAAGTACGCTGTCGTCTACAACAACAGAGTTTTTGCCGCAGGAGCCACTCCTAACGAAGTCATCTATACAGATATCAACAAGCCCGAGTCCTATAACACTTTCTCGTTCTTCAATGCCGGATTCAAGGACGGAGACGAGATCTCAGGCCTAGCTAAGCTACGGGGAGCAGTAGTAATCTTCAAGAAGAATCATATCTACAAGGTTGCGGGGAGAGATCCTGAGGTCGATATGATTGGGGTGGACGAAGTACGATCTGACGATCCTCAATCTCGAACTATTGGATGCCCTGACCAAAGTGCGATGTGTAGCACCCCCAATGGCCTGTTCTTTTACTACAACGCCAATTTCTATCTTATGGGGAATCAATGCGAGATCCAACCGATAAGTCTCCAGATCGAGAACGAGCTACGGGACGACATCAACCAGGCGAAGGAGGAGAACATTATCTGTTGGTACGACCCCAACAGACGGATAGTATATGCCAGTGTGCCTACTGGCTCTTCCACCTATCCCGATCGGACCTACTTGTATTTCCTGGACTACAACGCCTGGTACAAGGTGAGCGTTGGATTCACTGCAGCGAGTGTGGTGGAGATTGGATCGGACGGAAACCCACCAGACGAGTTTCAAATGTGGGCGCACTACAACGAGGCGAGCCCGACCCGAATCGTCCAGAGGATGGACCATCCAACGGCAACGGACTTTAATGGCGATGCTATCATTGCGCAGGCTGAGTTCCCTCCCAAGTTTATGGGTAACCCAGGAGACCTAACCTCTTGGATAGGTGGCCGAGTCTTATTCGACGTTGCAGACACGAGTACTTCTCTCCAGATTAGATACAACCTATATTCTAAGAGTAGCGGGGATGTTACTATCTCAATCCCCCTTCAGAAGTCTGGGTTCACACGCTGGAATAAAACGTTCTCACTAGGGTATGATACCACGGAGTTAAAGATTATTATATACTGGCCCGGAGGAACAAAAAGACCCGTTATTCATGGTCTTACGTTATTCGGGACTCCCGCGAGTGCGGAGATTAAACTGTAATGTTTGGTGCCGCTGATGGGCAGACCACCTTCAATGTTCCGGTTGTCTGTGGGGACGATGGCGGGAAGGTGTCATCCCAGGCGCTGAATGGAGCACTACAAAGTCTAGCAGGGCAGTTGAATGGCGCAGTATCCCCAATCCTTAAGAACTTTGATAAGGAGACCGGGAAACTAATTAGAATACGGTGTGGTAGTACAGGCCCGACGACAGTTACCTGTGACAACCCATTAGACTGGTCTTCTAATGTGTCAAGTGCAATGTTTGCTGGGTCTGCCTGGACTTCTATTGGAATTCATCCAGAGAAGAAGTATTTCTACGGGACTATAAATATAGCTAACCCGTCAACTAATGGCAGGCTGGATATCTTAGCTATTAGTTCTTCTACTGACTTGCCAACATCATCCACTGTTGTTGGAACGATCAGTGCAACAGAACTTAGAACGGTTGTTACTGACTGGATGATGGTGTCGCCTGATGGGCGTACGGTAGCGGTTGCTAAGGGTGGTACACCCACTACCCTACAACTAGTTGATGTAACCGACCATAAGAACCCAACACTCTTAGGCAACGTTTCAACTTCTATAGATATTGGTAACGCGATGCAGCCGGTCTGGCTTAGTCGTAGCTCCTATCTCCTCATACCAGTCAGTTCAGCTGTTCTTATCATTGATGTTAGTGATCTTAATGACCCTCTTGAGGTCGGAACAATCGTTGTAGCAGACTCTGATCTAACCTTTATGAGGGCTTGTAAAACCAACAGAGCAGAAACTACTCTTTATATTGCAGGCAAGGGCGGTGTTGAGGCCTGGGACATCTCCAAGATAACCGCACCTACTCAAGTATCCTCAGTGGGTACGGGGACTAAGACATATGTTGATATTGCTCTTAATGAGTCAGCTGATTGGCTTGCAATAGTTTTACAGACCAGTAGTATTAATGTTAATGTCACTACTGTTGATATTAGCACTACTGATTCTGCCGTTATTACCCTAAACACATCAAACGATATTGCTGGTAGCTACTCAGCGTGGGGAAGCTTCAAAGAAATAGTGGGACAGAATGATGCAATTGCCGCTATTACGACAGCTATTTCTGGGAATGCAAGATTTGTAGTCTTTGATCTAAGTGATCTAACAGCAGTTACTATTGATAACGACTTTGATATTGATGGATTAGATGCTAGCTACTTTATATACAGGATCAATTCTACACAGGGTACAAACTTCAACCGTATCTGGATCCAACAGGGCGTAGAAGCTATTCTGGAGGTCTTCAAGCCAGCCCTTATAAACAATAAGATTCCGTGCCAGCTAGAGATCTCCCGGATTAGGTTCAACGTTGCAGCATTGCCCTGTGTTGGACAGCTTCCTGTTATTGTTGGACTCCCAGCAGGACATCCCACAATACAGAACTTTGACGCTCAGTTTCTACAGGGCTTTGAACCTTTCGACTTTGCTAAAGTAGACCATGTACACTCGTTTGATTTTGACGATGCGACGTTTAGAGTAGTAGACAATGGGGACTCCACAAAGGAACTAGCCTTCGAGGTATCAGGAGTCACAGCAGGCACTGTTAGGACTCTCACTATCCCCGATGCTAGTGGGACGATTGCTTTGTTAGGTTCTATTGACCATGGGGCAGACCTCACAGGACTGGGTGACGACGACCACCCACAGTATCTCTTAGCCGACGGGTCACGAGCCCTATCAGCTAATTGGGATGCGGGGAGTTTCAAGATAACGGCCGAGCAGTTAGCAGCAGATATTGCTACTGGCACTGCACCTCTAATTATTGCCTCAACTACTAAGGTAGTCAATCTCAACGTTGACCTTCTAGATGATCAGACTGGTACCTACTATCTTGATTCGGCTAACTTCTCTGGAACTAACTGGGGTGCTCTAACAGACGCTGGGGCAACAACTCTCCATAAGCACGATCATGGCGGCATGGATGGTCTAGGAGATGACGATCACACTATATATGCCTTAGCAGATGGGTCAAGAGATTTTACTGCTACTGTTACAATCGCCGGTGGTAATCTCAATGCGTTTAGAACGGGCACTAGTGGACTATTCTTACTTACCACCTATGACACTAATGACGCAGCACGAACTATTCTCACACTCAGAAAGTCTTCATCTTCTACTGAAGTCATGCAGGTTACCGCAGACGGGGAGGTTTTAGGACGGTTAGAGTTTGATGGGGTTGCTACTGGTTCAACCTTTCGTGCAGCAGCTTTCATTGAGGGACAGCAGGACGGCGCTGCCGCTTCTACTAAAGTCCCTGGTGTTATAATCTTTGCTACTAGTCCTGGCACAGGGTCTGCTACAGAAAGAATGAGGATTGATGCTTCTGGGGCAGTCCTTCTTAAAGGTAACTTTGGTCTTCCAGATGGTATAACTGCTCCTAGCGCGGTTGTGGGGACAACCTTTCTATACGTAGATACCGCAGACGGTGATCTAAAAGTGAAGTTCGGGGATGGTACTGTCAAAACTCTGGCAACGGATACTTAGATGGAACTTAGAAAGCCAACGCCCGCCTTTATCGCGAAAGCTAAGGTCTGGCACGAGGATGACGAGGTTAATCACTGGACAGGGTTCGGTAGGGGCGAGCCAGCCCGCCAGTTAGCCGCCAAGGCTCTAGACCAAGTACTTGAGGTACAGCCCTCCCCGATACGCTTCTTCGCCATCTGGGACGACTCAGAGCCTCTGGGCTACGTAGTCTTCACAGACCTAGATGACCACAACCATACCGCAGAGATACATATTACCCTAGGCCCTGAACACCAGGACCAGGGATATGGCCCACAGGCCTTAAAGAAGGCTGTAACCCTAGGTTTCCTGCTTGGGCTCTACCGTATTACCTATAAGCCTGTTCTAGCCAACAAACGTGCTATTCAGGCGGGATACAAGGCGGGATTTAAATTGGAAGCAAAGACTAAGTTTTCTGTATGGACAATCGACGGACCACAACACCAAGCGCAAATGAGCGTTATTAAACCCGAATGGGTGGGGAAGGAATAACACCAAATGTACATCGAAGGAATTGCAGGGTTCCACCCCCTCTTCTCACTAATGATGCCATTAGGCTTCTTGGGAGCACTGTTAGGCGGCCTTCAACTAGCTTCCCCCTTTCTAGGCAAGCTCTTTGGGGGCGGTGCCCCTCAGGTTGAAGACCTTCCTAAGAACCTGCAAGGTGCGTCCCAGCTTACTGTGGATGCCCTGCGCCAATCCCAGGAACTTCGGGGAGGTCAGATAGACCTAGCCCAGCAGATCCAAGAACGAGATTCAGAGAATGCTAGAAAGATTGGGTTCTTTGACCCCACGTCTCTTGGCCCAGAGTTTAACTTCCTTAAAAAGCAACAGCGTCAGTTCAAGAACGTAGATCTAAGCGCCAAGTCTATTAAAGATCTGTTTGATCGTAAGCAGCAGATCACCCAACTAGCACAACAGGTCGGCCAGCAGTCTCCTCAGTTAGAACTTGGCATTGCACAACTACTTGGAAACGCAGCTCAGCAAGCGGGTGGAGGCCTTGGTGGGGCTATTGGAGGTATTGCCGGTCTCTTGGGTGGGGGTCTAGCCCAGAGCCAAGCGGGAGGAGGCGGGGGCGGTATCTTAGATATACTTAAAGGTATTGGTGGTGGTTTCGCTGGCGGTCCCCAAGGAGCAAGCGGTGAACAGTTTCTTGGTGGTGCCCCACAGGCCCAGGAGTTTAATCCCCAGGGCGGTGCTAGCGGTCTTGTTGCAGGCCCAAGCCAGGATATTCTTAACCAGTCTATTACTGATTTTGCCAATGCCAACCCTGGTGTGTTACAAAGTGTTATAAATGATCCAGCATTTAGTGCTATTATCCAAGCAATTATTGGTCAAGCAGGAGGTCGTTAATCATGGCTTTTAAATTCGGTGGTGGCGACTTCTCCGGCTTTGCCGCAGGCGAAGAGCGCCGCAATGCACGTCGGGGAGCCCGACAACAAGCACGACAGGACTTCCGTGGCGGTAGAGCACCACAGGCCCCGCCTATTGGTACTGCACAAGGTGGAGGACCAGGACAAACTCCTGGGTTCCAAGGCGCTGATGGCGGTGGCTCCCAGTTTGGGGGAGGCTTTCCCTCTGGTGGATTTGGAATCCCTAACTTCTTTGGGAGACCCGGCGGTGCTACCGCTGAAGATAAACAGAACGTGCCAGGCTTCGATTTCTCTCAGAAGCCCCAAGGATCTAATGCCTTTGGCTTTCGGCCTGGTGGTGTCCAGCAAGCCGGGTTCGGAGGCGGTGGGGGAGAACCAATAACAAATCCAGGTGGAGGTCTTATTACTAACCCTGGTGGTGACGCTGCTAGTTTCGCTGCTGGAAGAGAACGTTTTGGTGGAGGATTTGATGGAAGCCAGTTCGCAGCCGGTCCAGAGAGACAAGCTGCACGCCGAGCTGCGAGACAAGCGGGCAGGGGAGGGGTTGGTACCGCATCAGGAGGCCAACCAGGAGGTACTCCAGGTTTTGATAGTGCTTTCGCTGGTGCATCTGGCGATGGTGTCCAATTTGGTGGTGGGGGAGGCCAAACTGAACGACCCTTCAATCCCCGTGGGGGAGATTTCAGTGGCGGTGGCGGATTTCAACCCCCTGGTGGTCCAGGAAACTTTGACTCAGCCGATGGGGGTCCAGGTGGGGGTGGAGGAGGCGGTGGAGGGGGAGACTTCTCTAACGTACCAGCTGGGCCTCAGCGCCAAGCTGCTCGTAGAGCTGCTAGACAACAGTCAAGAATCCAGGGACGTAACCCCGGTAGTTCTAATCAGAGCCAGGGCGCTGGTCCACAGGATGCTAATCCAACTGGGAATGCCACACTAGACGCTCTGCGTCAACAAGCAGCTGATAGGTTCCAGCTAGGTAACTTTGACCTTACGGACCCCGCCACTAACCGAGAAGCTTTAGGCATGTTTGGAAAGATTATTAAAGCTGCTGGTGGTGACCCGAAAGCCCTTAGGGCAGAGATTGGCCCTGTAAGATTCGGGGATCGTATGCGCGAGTTCTTTGGCAAGGATGTGGGCGCCCAGTCTGGCGTTATCCAGATTGGTAATGGGCAAACTCTGAACTCACTCCGTAGCCTTGAGAACTTTGGTGCAGGCCCCGGCGGTGGTGGAGGGGGAGGCAGTGGCGGCGGTGGTATTGATTCTGCGGTAGGAGGTCCCCATGGCGGTAGTGGTCCTGGTTTCCCAGGTTCACCCGGCCCTGGAGGCGGCGGAGTAGGTGGTGGAGGAGGCGGGGGTGGCGGTGGAGCAGGCTTCCTCGGCTTCTTCGAGAACCAACTACGCGGTCTCTTTGAAGGAGGCTTTGGCATCGACCCAGAGGTTCTAGCAGCCCAGCGAGGTTCTATAACGTCCTCGTCTAACAGACAGCAGGCTAACGCCCAGCGTCAACTAGAAGCTCAGTTAAATGCCTCAGGCGCTCTTGGCGGCGGTCGTAATGTTGATCTTGCCAGTCAGTTAAGTACTTCGTTCGGGGAGAACCTACTGAACCAACTGTCTAACTTTGACCTTGCTTCTAACCAGGCACAGCTTCAGGATAGGCAGGCAGGCTTCGGTGCCGGTAACCAGTTCTCAGCCACGCGAGTTGGTCAGCAGCTAGGCCTTGGCCAGAATAGGAACCAGGCCCAGTCTATTGCCAACCAGTTCCAGCTTGGACAGGGCGGGCTAGCAAACCAGAGGTTTGGTCTTGAGAACCAGTTTACTCTTGGTCAAGGACAGTTAGGTCTTGGTCAGCAACAGTTCGGTCTGGCCCAGAACAACCAACGGTTCAATCAGGGCTTAACAGACTTTCTTTCTAAAATGGGTCTACTCGGCTAGTCGGGAGTGAAACATGGCATTTGCGAGTAAGATTTTCAATGCATCGTTTGCTAGAGAAGCTAGTGGAACTATTCTGCGCAGTCAGCAGACACAGTTGCAGCTTCTCAGGGACCGGCTTAACCAGATTGCTGCCCAGACCCGTGCTGAGACTATTGTCAATTTACAAAACCAGGGCGCTATGCAGCGTACGGGGATTCAGCAAGAGGGCCTAAACTTTAGGAATGCACTTAGTGCTGTATCATCGGCCCAGCGGCAAGAATCTGGGTTCTTGAATACTCAACGTAGTGATGCTGCGGGGCTAGGCATTGACCCAGCTGGGATGCAAAGCGTTGAATTGTTAGAACGTATCTCTCAACGAAATCTTGAGATCGAAGCCGAAGACGATGAAATCACAATGGCTCTGCTCCTCAGAGAGCAACGAGAGGATGCGCTCAAGTTCCAGTCTGAGAATGATATGATTCTAGACCCAGATACTCTAGACAATCCAGAAAAGTTTGCGGTCTTTCAGCAGACTTATGCTGAGAAGCTTGCCCGTGAGGCTCTAGGTAAGTCTGCCTCCTTTAAGCTTGATTCCAATGTCATGAATATGATTGTAGCAATGGGGGCAGAGGGGGCGGACTTGATTGATGGCATGTATCTGGAAGCTAAACAAAACAATATTCCGATTGATCCTGAAACAGACTTTCGGATGGTCGTTACAAAGGCCAACTCATTAAATGGGGAAAATGTAGTATCGGGCGAGATGAATGCACTACGTATTATCGACGCCATGGATCACACTATTATTGGCCAAACCTTTATCGGGGGTAATATTCCTTCTGGGCTAGATGCTCAGATGGATGAAAACTTTGAAGCTAATATGGCAAATGTTGTAGAACAGCTTGAGGCGAAGCATAACGACCCAAGCTTTAATGCTATGATCTTTGGCATAGCCCAGAAGACAGTGGCTGAACTTCTAGGCCCTAGCCTCATTAATGCAGAGTCCATGACTCGCACGGTCAATAACGTGGCAACACTTAGAGCAGACCAAGAGGTCAGTGACGCACGAGCCGATATCCTTCGAGACCAGGCTGATCCCCGACCTGCGCAGGTTGAACAGTTTGAACTTTCCGTGTCAAACACTGTACAACGAATCCTACAGGGTGACCCAGAAGCACTTCCTCCACTTCCACCGGCGGCGGACCCAATTGCAACTCTTCAAAACTATGTTCAAAATGTCCTTACCTTCAGTATGAATAGTGTGGGTAAGATCCAAGGACTAGACTTTCTGGAGCAGGAAGACTACCAAGCTCAGATTGATAAGATACAAGCCCTTATTCAAGAACTTCTTTCCTCGCCAACGGGTGGTATCCCAGGGATAGTTAGATAATGTCATTTGGACAATACTTTTCACTAGAAGAGTTCCAGAAAGAGATGGCACCGCCTAAGGTTGAAGCCTTTGATAGTCTTGCAGCCTTCCGTCTTTCTATGCAGGATACTGCTCTAGAACCAGTTGCGCGTGCTCAGCAAAAGACCGATAAGAGTTTCATTAAGCGAAGCTTTGATACTATTGGTCTTGTCGGTATGGAATTGATCCGCTACCAGAAGGGTCTGTTCGCAGGGTTTAATAACTACCTTGAGGGCGGCACTATCTCTGACTCGTTTGATACAGCTAAGGATGAAATTGTCTCTGGGTTCGGAACCGGGAACTTCAAACGTAATCTAGACTTCCAGGATGTGTTACGTACAGGTCTTGATATTGATGAGGAAGAACTCGAAGCTATGAGTCATCGAAAAGCCCAGACTCTCTCATCGTTTATTGGCTTCCCTGTTAGTGAGAAATTCCAACTACAAGCTACAGGCTTTGCAGGGGATATTGTCATTGATCCTATCAATGCTCTTCCAATCACTAAGATTTTTAGACTAGCTGGGTACCTAATCAAGGGTGGTGGTGGGGTTGCTGGGAAAATGATTAGTAAGATCCCAGTAGCTGGGCCTATGAAGGACAGAATAGTTAAGGCTGTCGTTGCAGGCTTTGCTCATCCTGAGAGAGCCACTGCGGCGGGAAAGGCCGCAGATTCTGCTATTATCCAAGCTGACTCTCTTACTGCTGAGGCCTCTGAACAGGTAGTTGATAACTTTGTTAAGGAGGGCCGAGCGTGGTCCAAGCTAGCAACAGAAGCCGGGAAGACTGAAGCAGAGCTTGGAGAATTTGTCACTGAGCTAGCAGGAGTTATAAAGGTAAGTGACCCCAAGGCACTCCCCGAAGCCTTAGGAGACACCTATGCCCGTATCTATCGAGATGGGGGACTAGAAGGCTGGGACACCTTCGTTAACAACGGAGGTCTACGGAAACTCCCCGATGAACGCCATGTCCGGCTGGCTATTCATAATAATATATATAATAAGCTTAACCCCGCCCTTAAGCAAGCTATGGACGTGGACCCGTATAATGATCTACGCAATGTAGTCTTTGAGATGAAGGAGAGGCAGCTAGAACGCTTTGTCTTCCAGAGGCAGAATGTTAAACGCACTAGTGACGTTGTAGATCCAGTGTTTGAAAGCTTGACCAAAGACTATGTTCGCATTGCAGCTACCGAAACTCTGAGAGCGGCGGTTGAGCTTCTAGGATTAGGCCCCAAGACTGCCTCTGGCTTTGGCCTTAACCCCTTCTCATCTTCTAACCTCCATTCGTCACTTCAAGCTATTGGTGTAACAGAAGCGAATAGACTGCTTCGTACTGCTAGGGATGCGACAAAGTATCCTGGCCAGTCCTCATTCTTTGTGAAGCACGCAACAAGTAACGAAAGAGTCTATCTTCCTATTATGGACCAAGGCTTCCATACCGATCCTCGGATTATTGATGGTGTGCGTGAGATGTACGCTCGTAGAGCTGTCGAGTCCTCGAACGCACTAGCTGACCTAGTTCGGGGATATGGGGAAGTACTGCCAGAGACGATGAAAGTCCAGGTGGTTAAGAAGGGGGCTAAGGTCTTTCAGCGTAACGGCGAGCCTCTGATGAAGACTGTTGATACGTTCCAGAAACGTACTCGCACAGTTATAGAGAAGAATATTGCAGGGAAGCCAGCTGGTGTCGGGCGAGAGTTTGATGCTGGTAAGGTCCAGGCAGGCCCAGGCCTATCTGCAACAAAGGAAGTTGTGGACTTTAAGTTAACAAACGAGGCTGCTGCCGCTATTGAAGAGAAGGGTATGGTTCTATTAAAGGGTGTTCACGGGTTTGAGAATGCAATACTACCACGGGAAGCTGCTGACATTGTGCATGGGGTTGGGCAGTGGCAACACGCTACTCTTGATAAGGTGCTTAAGCCTCTAGACACACTCCAGAACGCTATATGGAAGCCGATTACCCTGTTCCTGTTCCCTGGCTATCACACTCGTAACGTCGTGTCTAACACGTTCTTTCAAGCTATGATGGGTATGGACCCTGAAGCAATCATTCGCTACAATGCCAGAGCCTCACGAATCATGGCAGCTGGCTCTCACCCCAACAGGTATCGCCGGGCCAGGGACGTTGTAAAGGACTTCGTAGGAACTGACGATGCTCTTAGCTCTCGCAAGATCTTTCAGAGAGAGACTAAGACTGGTATTGTTGAACGAGGGGTCCCACTCTCTGATGAGGCGGTTAGGCTTGATGATCTTATTGGTGGCATCCGGTTGGAGGACCTGCCTGGGAAGGACGACCTTGGCTTACTTCACCTTATGACACAGGTTGGCGCTGTACGCTCAGGACAAGCAGGATCGGGGGAGGTACTCCGTAACCTTGAAGCTGCTTTAGCAACAGCACAGAAGGCTAAAGGATTTCTAGGACCTGCTAAAGCTTCGTTGACCGGTCTTACTGTAAACACTAACCCGTTGATCTCCACGGGGGCTGAGCTTGCATCAATGATTGAGGATACCCAGCGTATGGCCGCTACCTTATGGGCTATGGAAAACAAGGGTATGTCAATCTATAATGCTAGTCGATTTGCAATCAGGCATATGGTGGAGTTTAACAGGATGACTAACTTCGAGCGAGAAGTACTGCGCAAGGGGTTCATCCCCTTCTACTCATTTGCTCGTAATGCGACACCCTTAGTAGCGGAGAGCCTGATTCAAGAACCACAGAAGTGGCGTATGATGCAGAAAGTCTTTGAGGCTCAGAGGAAGCGTGTTGAGGAGCAGGATGGGCTCCTCCCCGACCGTCTATTGCCAGAGTATGTAGCGAAGGGATTAGGTATACCCATCTTGCGAGACCCTGACACTGGGGAGTATAGATTCCGTATCTTTGATAGCTGGGTCCCTATGGCGTTGTTAACAGATATTGACTCTTGGTCGGAGCTAAAACAGTTTGTCCCAAACAACCTTGGACCCCTGCTTAAGACCCCAATGGAGATTCTATTCCAAGAGTCTCTCTTCTTGGAGAAGGAGTTTGGGCTAGGTAACAGGACCTTTGTTGGTCGTAGGCTACCACAGAATGCTATTACGATTATGCGTAATCTCAGACTACTACAAACAGCGGATTGGTATACTAGTGCAGAAACTAGTAGAGAGACCCGTGAAGCCTTTGTTAGGTTTATGACTGGGTTTAACACCGTACGTGTTACACGACAACGCGCGGGAGCAGCTACTAAAGCTAGGATAGCAAAGATGGAACGACAGACTGCTTCTGCTATTCTCAACGCTGTCAGGATGGATGCTAGGGGCGAGATTCCTGGTCTTGTCCAGGACCTAATCAAGTTTGCTAAACGAGGGAGAAGGTAATGTTAAACTACGATGCGATGTGCCCACAATGTGAGTATGTACAAGAATATAGTTCTACCTATGAGGACCGACACAGCACACCAGTATGTGCAATCTGTGACACGGATATGGAGCTATGCTGGGTGAAGAGTGCTTACGTCCGTCCCGAGAGTATGTACGGGGAGGGCACAGTAGTATCGCGTGGGCGGCGCACCCTTATTAATGATTGTGATGATCCATGGGAATCAGTGCCGGGCTTGTGTGCAGAGATGTCTGAAGAGTATGTAGCGAAGGGTAAGGAGCTACGCTGTGGAATTTAATGCAGTAGAACTTGTTAAGGTAGGTGGGCCTGTTCTTGCCCTTGCACTAGTCGTTATTGGGTATGGCAGTAGGCATCTTGCTAAGCTTACTGCTATGACGGTAAACCATCTATCTCATATCGAAGTTGGGATAGCAACCAGTAATGAAAGTCTACGAGGTATTGCTACTGCTATTGAGCGCCTAGTAGACAGGATTGATAGGATGAATGATAGCCGCTGAAGAACTACTTATCTATGCTAAGACAGTCTGGGGCGAGGCTAGGGGTGAGACTATATCGGGGATGGTGGGAGTAGCCTGGACTATTAAAAACAGGATGGCACGCTCTCCCTGGCCTAACACGGTCATGACTGTCTGTCTACAGCCTCTGCAATTCTCTGCCTGGAATCCCAATGACCCTAACTTTAAGAAGGTCCTCACTGTCCCGCTATTCTCAGAGCCCTTCCAGCGGGCCATGTTCGTTGTTCTTGGCGTAACTCTAAGTATCCTACCTGATCCCACGGCGGGAGCAGACCACTACCACCACAAAAGTATCTCGCCCCGATGGTCACTAGAAATGACCAAGACCGTAGATATAGGTAACCACGTATTCTATAACTCACAGGAGTAGTCATGCTGTGCGTAGTCCTGGCTCTTGCCCTAATGTTCGTTCCCTTTCAAGAGGCTGAGACTAGGACAGTAGGCCTACGTGGCATGGGGTCGTTTACGTACGATCTCTCGGTTAGCGTTGCCCCGGACGTAGATAGACTATACGGTTTGGTCGAGACCATCCTGGAATTCATTGAGGCACGGTGTGTACCACTCCCCGACCCTTTGGGGATACAGGGTAACGGGTGTCATATAGAACCTAGTCAATTAGAGCTGCGTGTCCATGTTATGGCCTATGCAGATTTTGAGGAGATGATTCTGGAAAGACTTGATCGCAACAAGCCTGCCCTTTCCGATGAGATTCGGGGAGATAAGTCTCTCATTAATGGCCATACCCAGAACAGCATTACTGGCCCTCGACTCTTCTTCTATCAGATGCCCAGCGACGTAATCTTTGTTCATGAAATGATGCATGTTATTTACCCCTTCTCTGATGAAAAGATTGCCCAGCAACGACAACTCTATTTCCTTACTAGCCATGAATACAAAGAGTGGTTGAGACGAAACTTCTAATGGATCAAGATTCCTTTATTGGTGTACTTCAAGGGCTCATGGAATTACTGTCGCCCGCTGGCGCTGCTCGTAGACTGGGTGGGGGGCTTCAACAACAGTTTGGCCCTCCGCCGCCCAAGGCTCCGAAACCTCCCAAAAGTTTTGCGAACATTCTTAGAGAAGGTAATCGTGGCAAAGCCTCTCCTTTTAAACGAGGCAAGAAGAAACCCAAGATCGCAAAGATACCCCCCTCTAATAAGGATCTTAAAGACGCTATTAAGAAGAAGAGAAAAGAACTGTCCGATCTAGTTCGACAACTACAGAAAATTAAAACCTAATGTTTGGAGACTTTGCCCAACGGCTTATACGGGCTCTTGCTGGAGGAGAAGAGACTCCGGGCGCATTGGCTGGTAATGTAGGCCAGAACTTTCTTTCTGGTGAACTGCAAAAGTTTTCCGATTCCGCAGAGGCAGCGAATGCTGTGCCTTTTGAAGAACAGTTCCAGCAGATGCAAGGGCCTGTTGAAGATGTGGTGGGGGTTAGTGGGTTAAAGGATCTACAAAGTGGAGATTTTAGTGTGGGCACCCTTCTAGATGTTTTAGGTGTAGGACTGGATGTAGCTACTCCTGGTATTCCAATTATGGGAGGCTTAGGATTCTTCGAATCAGCTGCACGCTTGGGTCGCAAGATCCCCGATAAGAGAACACTGGAGGCGGTTGGAGAACATGGAAGACAGATTGTGGGTGATCTTTCTGGTACTAGACGAGCTGATCCATCTTTTGGAACCCCCTCAGTACTTGGCACAGAGGGGAAACTTAGCCGGGGGTTGCAGTCTGTTACCGGCGATGCAGAAAAAAGCGTTATGATCCAGATCCCCCCAAGTAACACAATACCTGATGGGTTGGAGATAACCGCACGCCGTAGCTTTAAGGACCCTACCGAGGTTCAAATATCTGGATTCTTTAAGCAGGGTGGGGAAGGGGTAGAAGATATTACCCAGGTTGGTCCACGTGCTGTGGCTCAGATACGCGACCTTCTTACTAAGGAATTCCCTGGGGTTAAAACTATAACAGCTGATAGAATCTCGGGGGCTAGGCAGGGGGGTCGTGTAGTTAGTGCGGCTAGTGGAAATGTGGGGGGACGAGATCTTGTACTCGATGTTACCAAACGTGGTGAGCGTGCCCTTCAAGAGAGCAACCCCTTCCTAGATTTTATTACTACCCTCTTGTCTAACTCTAATGAGTTAGATCGTATGGAGGTGCTAGAGGATCTTCTCCAGGCCATCGCACAACAACAATAGGTAGTTGACAACCTGACAAAAGAAAAGCCCTGGCAAGCTAGCAATAGCTACTTACCAGGGCTCTTTTGTGTTAACCACGAACAACGTGGGTCATCTATAAAGCATCACTCCCTATTTGTTAAGTAGTAGGATATCAATAGCCTCCCAGTCTTCCACGCTCCAGTCACCGTGGTCCCCTGTTAGGTGTACTCCAAACTTCAACGCTATTGAGCGAACAGCTCGTGTTACATCACCCATGTGCTCACAGCCCATTAGCTCTATGAGTGTTTCTACTGTTATATTCATTTCATATCCTTCTTTGAGATAAGGTCATCAGCTAACGGGAACCTAATATGACACCAGTCACATACCCCCTTACCATCTCGGGCCTTCCGGCCTTCGTGTCTACCACAACGGGGACATCTATACGTCTTTGTCATTTCTTTGTGGTTTTCCACCCGGTATAAAGGGTAGTTTAGTTGGGTGTAACAGTTTAAGTTTAGTAGTAATGGACTCCGTGCGTGGTTCTAGTAGTAAGATTTTGTCTCTCATCTCATCAACTCCGCACCCCTTTTAAAGATACTCCGCACCATGTCGTCTAAGGTGCTCTCTGGGGGGTTACCTGGGTATGGCTCGACCGGAGTTCGTGGCTCCTGGGGCGGCTCAGGAGCTCCATTTTCATGCCCCTTGTACCGGATAGGCGCTAGGTCAGATCTACGCTCATGACGGGCTTCAGGAGAGCCTGGCACGTCATTCCAGCTACTTACCCAGACCGCACAGAGACTGTTGTCGGGGAGTCGGAACAGGGGGTTCTCACGGCCCCTGTCTCGCACTGGAGAATGCCACTTGTCATAGAGCATGACACCCCACACATCCCTAGCATAGGGCCAGTCATCTACCCACACTGAGTCTGTGCCTGCTGCCTCGCCCGGACGCCTAAGGTCCTCGATACGCCATGAGGTAAGGCCATTGGGGACTGGTGCTACTAGGTGAAGAATACCATAGTGTGTAGCAGTTTCGCCATCCCCTACGTCATGGGTCACAGCTTGCCAGCCAGAGAAGGCGTCCCAGCGTACCCTTAGTCGTTTGTCATCATCCCAGACCTCAGCAAATCCACGGGGTTTCTCAGGGTCAAACCGTTTCTTTACGATACGGGTCCTTAGCATACGAGCCCCTGGACCTATAGCTGTAATAGCGTTGAGATACTCAGGGCTGTTCACAATAGTATAGTCAGACATAGCTTCTCCGTTTCGTAGGGTAAAGGGATCAGGGTACGAAGCCGACATGCAGCACAGGACTTTTGATCTTCCTATTATATGCCTGATTCATACCCTGGTCCCCGTAGGAGATCAGAGTACAATTAGGGTGTTCTAGCAAGAGCGACGAGCTAGAAGCATTCTAGGGCAACGCCCTAGAGTCCTACCAGAACCGCTAGCGATAGCGTGCTCGCATCCCGGCTATTGTACTCTGGTCCCCGACCCGGTGAGCAGCTGCTATTGTTGGTCCCTACGGGGAGTAGAGAATTAATAACATTGAATGCACACTCACCGGGAATTGGTATGGTAGGAGTTGAACCTACGACCTTCCGCTTATAAGACGGATGCTCTACGACTGAGCTACATACCAGATTTGGGCTGAGTACACCAGCCCCCACTTACTCGCTGTCACTTAAGGCGTTTATATACTCCTCTTCATATTTGTTGAGAATGTCTATAGCCCAGCCAGTGTGGGTTCGTTTTCCAGTCGGAGCCGGGTGGCCCTCAAAGTAGATGCAAGCTTCGATCTCCTCATAGAGACCTATAAAGATTCTTTTATAGTCCATTATACCATATCTTCCTCAGAAAAGCTAGTGTTTTAATCCTCGAATAGCCAGTGTTCATCAATTTCTACCATAATGTCGCGGACAATAGAGTCGATAATCTCCGCATGGGACGGTGTGTCCGTGTGCTTGTACGCATGGAGCAGACCCCATTTTACCCCTTGCTCAATGTTTTCCTCTAAGAGAGGATACTCTTTAGCTTTCATCTTCTTTGGTTTCAAGGACGACTTCCTCACATTTAAAGTATTTCCACCCACTGTGCGTTAGATCAACGCGGTTAATGTATTCTGCTTTATCGTAGTCTGGCTTACACCAAGAACAGTAGTGCCATAGTCCACGCTCATTGTTTGATCGGCCGGGGGAGATAAACCAGCTTTTGTCTTTCCAAGGAATAGATTTTCCTGTTCCGGCCTTGAAGTTGACCCCACACCCATGACAGGTGTTGGGGAGGTCAATGGCCTTGGTCTCTAAGACTGAAATCCTAGTGCGTATAGCAATAAAAGTTTTCCGTACATCTTCAAAGCGACTGTTAATTCCAAACATTCTAATCTCCTTTAGACAAATCTATTATCCTCGGGGTAAAAGGTAACTCTAACTGTTCCTGTCGGTCCCATGCGGTTCTTTGCAACGATAAGTTCTGTAGCCCCATCGTTAGTGGGGAACTCTCGATATAGGTCATCTCGGTGCATGAATATGATTTCATCTGCTGTCTGTTCAATGGCTCCGGAATCGCGTAGGTCATAGATTTCGGGGCGGGCGTGTTCATCCTTGTAACGCCTATCTTCCACCCCTCGGTTAAGTTGCGAGAGCAGTACAATCTGTATGTTATGTTCTTTGTGAAGAGCCTGAATCTCTTGGAGTATCGCATCTAGCTCCGCGTTCCTGTTTGCCCAGTTCCGTTCATGGCCCAGTAGCTGCAAATAATCAATAAAGAGGATGTCGATAGGGTCATCTTCTACCATCCTCCGTATGCGTGCCACAGTAAGACCAGCACCAGAATCGTCAATCCATATAGGAAGATGACTAAGTTCTTCAACCATCTCGTCAGGCCGGGGATCTCCACCTGAGTAGTTGGTGCAGGCTTTAACAATGATTTCACCTGCGGGTCTTTCAACAGAGCAGATACCAATTCTAATACCTCGTCTTGCCAGGTCCATGGCTTGATCGACCATCCACGTGGTCTTTCCGACCCCCGGCCGCGCCCCAAGAACAAGGAGATGCTGTCTTCTGAATCCACCGTTGAAGAGCCTGTTAAGCCCTTCGTGCTTTGTGGGCCAGTCGGCTTCCAGTGGTTCATTCCAAGTCTCATCTAACCATTCTCCAAACGACTGTTTCACTCATCGCATCCTTCCCATAGTTTTGATTCTAGTTCTGGTAGATCAGCTTTTAATACCCAGTCTAAAGCTTCTTGCGTAGTTGTAAAGCCGTAACCGTGCCAATCGTGTGAGGTACTGCCGAGCCACTTCTCATTCCAGCTTGGGTGAATCATTCTATTGCCTAAGCAGTACATCTCCGAGGGGCCTGTGTTACGATAGTAACCTAGAGTGCTTTTAGTCCAGGTCTTCTTACCGTGTAACCAGACCTCATATTTAATACCTGCGTGTTTATAGTAACAATACCTTCTCACTTATCCTTCTCCTCTTGGCCAACCTTTAGGCCTTTTTGGTTTTTCTTGATCATCAACAATAACGTAAAGAATAACTATACCTACTATAAACATTAGAAATAAACTCTTAAAAAACATTAGGGTCTATATACCCTTCATCAGGATCAGTACTAAACCAGAACAGTTTCTTGTTGTCATCGTCACGTTCTATCATTTCTCCCCAGTTGGGACCTACCTTAGCGTCTGCTCGCATTACGACCTGTAGGTCTTCTCCAAGGAACTCTTCCACTGCTTCAGCGTAGTAGCTCTTGTAGGCAACCTCGAATTCGTACATACATTCTAAGGGATCATTAGTAGAAAATAACACAGCATCATGGATCACGAAGATGGGAAAGCCTAGATCGTGTAGTCCATGGTCGCACCATTCCTTGAGGAACAACATGTTGAGGTCATTAGCTGTCGCCTGGATTATGAAGTTGAAGGCTTGTCGTTGGGCTTTACTTCCATCTTTGGATCGGGGATCGAGGCCAAGGGGAAAGTTCCTGCGCCGTCCGTAAGTAGTCTCAACATAGCCTCTTTTGAGAGCCAGATAGTGGATCTCTCGCCTGGTCTTCCTAACCTCAGGATATTCTTTAAACCAAAGGTCAATAAATCGCGATCCCTCAGACTTATCGAATCGGGTCTGTTGTTCCAGCCCGGATGGTCCGATCCCGTAAAGGATACCAAAATTGACAGTTTTAGCTTCGGATCTAGACATCGGATATCCAGCTGATGTTGCCATGTCGGCCATACGCTGGTGTTGGTCGCCTTGCTCATTGATTAACTCCAGAAGGTTCTCGTCCATCGTGATTTGAGCCAAGTCCGTAAGTTCCGCTTGGGACCTGTCAATTTGTACCAGATGACTGTGGCCGGGGAGAGGGGTAAAGGCACGTCGCATTGGATGCCCCGTAGGCGTTGAGTGCAGGCCAGGTTTGCTAACTGACATACGACCAGTTCTAGCGCCTTCAGGTCCTCCGTGGTCGCTCCTGGTAACGATATTGAATCTAGGACGTACGCGTCCGTCAAGGGCAATTCGATTCTGCACGTCGAGGACGTATTTGTTAAGGTTTTCATAGACATCTCTATAGTTGAATAGTGCTTCAATGAAGCCGGATGGGTCTCCTGTTTCTTCTAGTAGCATGTTCAAGATAGGACGTGCCGTACTTCCCCGACCATCTTTTCGCTTGTTGCCCTTCATTCCAGGAAGTTTGCACTTCAGTGTCTTAAAGATGTAGTCTGATAAGTGGTGTGGTCTATTAAGTACTGAAACGTCCCATTCTACTTCTTCCCACCAGTACTCTTCTCCTGAGCAGACTTCGCATGTGTCATCCTCATTGCATTCTGTACATTCCGCAGGCCGAAGTGGTCTATTTGCTTCCCAAATGCGGGATAGATGTTCCAAGGTATTAGCGACCTTTGTTTCCTCTTGGGTTCTGGCTTCCACGAGTACTCTTCTATCGACTGGGATTCCGGTTCGCACCATTCCAGCAAGAATAGGGATAACCCGGCCATAGAGACTTGTGCATTTTTGGTAAGCGATGCCAGTAGCTGTAAGCTCTTGTTCAATACCATGAATAACCAAATCGGTAAGAGCAACATCATCACTGCAATAAGGGATAACAGTTTCCAGATCATAGTCTAATCCACCTTTGGGTAGGTCTACTGGTTCATAGGGTGTGTACAATCTTGCTAGGTGCTTCAACCCTCGTATAGGGTAGCGTTCATCTAATAGGTAGTGTAGATAGAGACTGTCCTTGACACTACAAGCAGGTATCTCCTGGTCTTCTAGTCCCCACATCAGGTCGAACATGAGGCTATGGCCTCTGATCATAGCGTTAGGGTTTAGGCTAATACGGCGAAGGTCGTCATAACCGCCTGCGCTGAGAGTAATATTAGTAGTACTACCCATAGGACGAATTCCAGTACACCTAAGAACGTCACCGTTCCAAGGTTCAAGGCCCGTCGTTTCCACATCGACTGTAAACTCCTGTTGGTTAAGTGCAGTGACGGATAGCTTTTCGACAGCACGGTGCGTACTATTAAGCATAGTACGTTGCCATGTGTTATCAAGCATGTACGCTTCAAGGTCTGCCATCCACCAGTTATAAGCGTTGGGGTCCCTGTTGATATAGCTGGGGTGCCAGGTAGCCACAACAGGAATATCCTGATACCAAAAAGTCTTGTGTCTATTTCGTACTAAGGGTATGTTCCCTTGGTCTGTGAATAGCTTGAGTGCTGACTTACCCACACAGACGATAAGCTCTGGCTGTACCTCAGCTATTGTCTTGGCCATACAGACTTCACGGCACTGGCGAATCCACGTCATTCGGGGATCGGGGTTACCCTCTCCTGGGCGCACCCTTACCGAATTAGTAAGATAGAAGTCCGTAATGCCTAGCTCTCGAAGAGCCCTGCGTAAGATGGTGCCTGTCTCCCCGACAAACGGCCTGCCTTCTCGGTCTTCGGTTGCGCCAGGTGCCTCGCCTACGATGAGGAACTTAGCAGGCTTGCGCCCGTCACCCTCTACATACGCGAAGCCCTTCTCCATCTGGGCTTCACAGCCTTCACAGATCAAGGATAGTACCCTCATTATCTAGTATAACGTGCGCATAGAAATAGGGTGCCTCTTGATCGTAGGCTTTATTACGGTTGTTACATATTTCTTTGGCGCGGTCTTCCTTTGTTAGAATACAAAGAAGGTCCTCTCCGCCGTAGTCTCTCTCATAGAAAATAGTATAGACTTTCAATAGAGTTTCTCCTTGGCAGATCATGTAGTATATTCTTTATCATCAAGTAGGAATTCTTTGTTAAAGAATGGGTTCCACTTACTCCTCTTTTTTGCATTAAGGGTTGCGCATATGGCGTCAGCGCGGTCTTTTGTAGAAACTATTGTTTCAAGAAATTCTCCCCCCTCTTCCATATCAAAAAAGATAGCATAGACTTTCAATAGAGTTCCTCCTTTACAGATTAATGTCATTCTCTAACAAAAATAGTTGGCATTGCCTAATCATAGCCCTAAAAGTTTTTTCAAGGGCTACTTCGTCATCTACGTCTAGGTCATCTAAAGAATTTTGGAGTATGTATAGTTTATGTTTAATATCATCTATGTCTCGCCAATTCATTAGTAGAGTTCCTCCGTTAGTGCTTCACGTACCAGGTCTACAATCTCTTCAGCTAGTGTTTCAATCTCGCTGGGCTGACACTTGAACCCAATAGTCTCAAACAGCTTGTCTACAATAGCGTCATACAATTCTTCTTTCACCGTTGTGCCTCAATTTCTTGGTAGGATTTGTTACTAATAGTGTAGTGCTTGTGGCATTTGTTACATAGCATATTGTGTCGTACTGTGCCCATGGCTGTAACATTACGTTTCTTGCGGCGCACATCGGCTGAACCACAGTGAGCACAGGTAGCTGGGCTCTTTCCGAGGAATACACCCATATGTGTCTTGGCCTTAGAGAACCTAGAGACCTTGGCATAGACTCTTTCTAAGATCCTAACGTCTGACTTACAATATGCGACAAGAGTGTCCAGTGCCTTGCAGTCATTGTGTAGAAGTATGTCTCTCCATAGCTGGTAGTTGACTTGATCTTTGCCCCTACCGAGTAGCAGCGTTCCTAGATAGTCTAGCTTGTTACTATTCAAGTAGAAACTACGGCGAGCGATGGTCAAGGTGTCAATAGTCTTGAAGTCGGGGATAGGATCAAGGCCATGTATGAGGCACTGAGTATTGAACCATTTGATGTCGAACTTGTCTCCATTATGGGCTACAAGCTCGTCAGCCTCCTCAGCTACGGCGAGGAACTTCTCTACCATAGCTTTGTCATCCCCCTTGTCCCAGGTCAGAGAGAAGACACGGCGGTGCCCCTCCCATTTCCAACAGATACAGATGATGGCTTTCTCTCTAATTATATTTTCAGGTGGGATGTTAATCTTGTAGCCTGATTTCCAGAACAGCCCTACGTTGGGTGCGGACTCCAAATCCCAGAATAGGCGTTTGAGTTTACTCATAGGCGCAGTTGGTGGTAGTGATCTTAGGAAATATTTTGTGCCCAGTGTGATAATAATAGATAGGAATCCCACAGTCCATAGCTACAAGCACTTCAGCCCGCGCACCCTCCGATTCTGACCAGCTTGGAAGTACCCATAGCTCATCTGCTTGTAGAACATGAGCATAGTCCAGACGCATGTAGATTTCGCGGGGGAGATGGTCTACTGCTCCATAGTTCTCCGCTGGGTTCAGCACTGCGTATCCTTCAAGGCGTAGAGTGGCTGCGGCCTCGTTAAAAGCGGGGAAGTTATAAGCTTCTACTCCCCTCATGGGGCCGGAGAGATATACAACGATCGGTTGATTATTTTGGTCGGTCATCTGTTCCTTTCCCTTGTTCTTGATACACAATTAGAAACATAATGCAGCATGCTGCGTGCCAGAGCGGGGACTTCCCAGACTCTGGGTCAATGTCTACACCGTTATACCAGTCATTTACATGGCGTTGTAGAGAACCATAGACGCGGCTCCATGACATGCCCTTATACCAATTCCAGTCATCATATTTGAGAGCGCCCTGTGTCATTACATCCCCGATAGCAAATAGAATATTAGGATGGATAAGTTCTAGTCTGTTCTTGCCATCGTCGTTCTTGATGCCACCCTTCCCGGGGTCCATGTTATAGAAAGGTATTTGTACTGGAGGTATGGGTTCAGGATTTATTAGATAGTCAATTCCTTGTGTTACCTTTGGTTCTTCTTTGACTGCCTTAAAGTGGCTTTCGTCGAGTGTTACCATGCCAGCATATTGCCATCCTTTCGGAATGATGTCTTCTTTTCGGATGTAGCGTACGTCTTTACGTTCATCCTTACTCAGTATCCTTGCCAGTTTTTCCATCTAGTATCCTTTTAAAGTCGTGAAGTTCAAGTACTACCAGAGAATGATCGTAAGGACAGTTAGGCCAATGAAGAACCAATAGAGGACATCGAGTAGCATCAGTGTTCTTGACCGCCTGGGTCCATGCCTTCTGAATAAACTTGGGAATCTGTTTACCATGCTTTACCTCAATTGAGAAGTCATTAGTTCGTGCATCTTCTAGAGCCCAGTGAGTACGCTCGCCATTGAGATACCCTGCTACGAATCGTTCTACTGCTTTCCAGGTACTAGTAGGTCTTGGCATAGGCTTAGAGGAGGAAGGGGACTCGATGTATGAGTCCCCCACACGTCCCAGGTGGTTACTTATCCCGTGGGGGTAGAGCAACGAAGTCAATGTCCGGTGCCTTACCCTGCTTATTCTTATTGGGAAAACCGAAGATGTTCCAACCTTCGGGGATCTCAGGATGTTCATCTAGAGAGAAGCGTAGATACACGCTATCTTCTAACATGTCATCAAGGTAGCCATCAGCTTTCTGGCCATTGATCCAGGCAACACCGACCTTGATCCGCTCGTCGTTGTTGTACCCCCCATCTCCACCCTTGCTGCTAGAGCCTTCCTGGCTCCTCCCACGGCCACGCCCTCGGCCTGTTCCGGTTGGCATACTACTTCTCCTCTATGTGTGCGAGATCTGAGCTGTCTAGTATCGGGCTCTCGCTTTGCCCATCCATTTTTATGTATACTAAGTCTTGAATTACTATATGTCCTTGGTCTCTTGCCTTTTGAAGAGCTTTTGGTAACCAGGCCTGGGCATAAACTGCTTGGATATGAAAATTATTCATTTTATCGCATCTCCCATTGCGAGATCTTAACTGTCCAGTGCTGGGCTCTCGCGTTGCCCATTTCTTACGGTAGTGTAATCAGTGCCCGGATTTTACTCTCATTTTCTGCAATATATTCATCTCCAAAGTATTCACGACAATAAGCTGAACCATTCTGGTAGTCTAGAACAAATCCGTCAGTAAATGAAAGTTCCCAAGCCTCGTGGTCTCCTACACCACTATTGTAAATTCTTACGTCATCTGGGATATTAACTATTAGTTTTTTTAGTTGGCCTATAGTCATTTGATCCTCTCGTGGTCCCCATTCCAGTTATTGTAATACCCAACGTCTGTTATCGTTTTCAACTGGTTGTAAAAGAATTAGTCTTGACTCGTTTGTTTCGGGACAGTAGATTTTATACTTAGCTGTACCATGTCTAGGTACCCGTGGCGCAAACCATGGGTCGAAAACGTGTTCTACATTACTGCCGAACATGTCGGCTATTTGTGACCAAGTACCGTCTTGTCTACGCATAAACAGATAGTATTTGTTCATTTTATCCTCTTTATGTTGAACCTTGGCTTGCCCCGAAATACGGTAGTTGCTAGGTCAAAGCACTCATTAACGTACGGACAATACTGACATACTATGTGGGGTGAAGCCCCAATAGCTGCCTCCCAACATGTATCATACCCTAATGGGTCGGGATTGTCAAGTACTTCCTGCATCTTTTCTATAGCATTCTGAACTATTTTGTCCGCATCTGGCGGATTGAAGATACCAACAGCGAAATGACTAGTATCTCGACAATACAAGATGAAGGCTGTTGCATCCCAATCCTCTCCCTCTTCCATGAGTCCTGCTTCATAGCAGGCAATCTGGTCAATGTAGGTCTTCTTGAAATTGTCATCCTTGAAGGCGTCAACAGCGTCGAACACATAGTTACCAGCTGCCCACTTACGTGAGCGTGCCCACCAGTTAGTCTCGGGATTCCTTGGATCCAATTCATTGAATGTGTATAGATTCACACACTTGATGTCTATTAGTATACGCTTGTCATCAAACTCTATGAACCCGTCAATGTGCCCAGGGACATAGGTATTTTCAGCATGGACTTCTAGTTTTACTGTACGCTCAGCGTCCGAGAGTATGACATCTGGGTGCGCACCTACTACCACTCGGATATAGTCATGTGCTATACTACCCATATCTAGTCCAGCCAGGTACCTGGCCTGACTAGCCTTCTTAGGCGATCCCTTAAGCATATGGGCTAGATAGCGTTTCTCTTTGCCAGCACTAGACAGGGACAGGCCAATAGGTCGGGGAGAGTTATCCAGAGCTACTGGGAAGTCCATAGTCTCTGGCTTGACCTCGAATGACTCCATTATCACATCGAGTATTTTGTATGCTAGGTCTTTGTCAGAGCTTGTCATGCGGGTTCATACCTCCATTCTGGAGGAGGCTGTGGCACAATGCGTGTAATTTCCCAGATTAGTCTAGTATCTGGTCTGAAGATAAAATATTGGGTTGCTTCTCTTCTATCAGCTCTGTTTTTTATGAACAACTGATAAAAAGCTTCTTGTATAGTCTCGGTATAAACAACTTTAGCTTCATACCAATCTTTATCACTACTGTATTTTTCAAAAAGTATGTATCTATTCATTGTATGCGCACCCTCCCTAGGGTTGCCCAGATGGGAACTGAGACACTATGATCAGCAACGACCAAGCCTCTAGATCCTCCAATCTGGTGAACTGTTATGTCAACTATCCCTACTTTCTGGACTTCAAATAGCCCAGGGGCTAGGGTTTTTGTTAATCCATCATAGATTGCTATGTGACAGTAGTCTCCAGGTCTAAAGTCCGGGGCTGTCTGGATCAGTGACCTGATCTCCCCGAGGTCTTTGGGTTGGGCCATTAAAGCTCTCGATTTGTACTCCGTTAAGGGTTAGATTCCATTCATGCGCCATAGCTAGTTGTAGTATCTGTTCATAGTCCTGATATTTAGGACCAGGCTTAGTAATATCTCGAATAGTAGGATCATTTTTATCAAATAGGAAGTTACAGAGTGTTTTGATAAAGTTATAGTCGCTATACCGTTTTGCGTGGCGAATATTAGGAGCAAACGGTATCTTGTTAGGAACTATTTTACCTGTTGCTCTCAACGATGTGGCACTCCACAACATAGTAAAAGACCGTACTAGTTCCTTGTGGATAAAAAGATTAGAGCCTGTTTCCCAGAAGGCTCGTACTAATGGGGTGCCCACCATTTTTTCTCTATTGGCAATAAGAACACTCCCTGCTGGTGTTGCCGTGAGGTCGTCTCCCCATAGGAATGTGTGGTACGTGGGATTGTTGTGGGTAAGGTGTTGGACAAACTTGGGAAGATCTGTAGTAAGTAGATCTTGACCATCTTCTTGGGCCTGGTGCTGCTCTTCCCGGAGGCGTCGCGGGGAGTCTGTGAGTGCTCTCAGGCCGTAGTAAAAGCTAGGTGGATGAGACCAAACAGCGAAGTAGTCTTTGTCTGATCCTTCAATGTTAGTACCAAAGAGATGCGATCCTCTTAACCCTGACAGTATAACACGTCCTTCCCAGGAAGGCAATAGGTTAGTCGGGAAGTTTTTCATAGGGCATACCTTCTTCTATAGGGCCTGGAGAGTGGTAGTCATCATAGTCGTATACTTCTTCAGCAGCTTCTCGGTCTAAACAGTCCCAGCATACAAAATCCTGTTCTTCTGGGTCTCCTCCTCCAGCGTAAGAAGGGCCTGTTTTGTTTAGTGTTACAATGAAGTCGCCAAGTTCTTCTTCAGCTAGTTTATTGCAACTTATGCAATAATAGAGTGCCTTCATAGGTATCTCCTGGGTATTCCCGAATAGTCATAGCTTGGATGTAGTCCTGCCGACGCCAGCGATCTTGTTGTAATGCTTCTTCAAGACGTTCGCTTAGATGTTGAAGCTCATCTGTCAAAGTCATCCCACCAGTCATCTCTTCCGGGTGCAGTGAGATGCTTGTAGACTTGGTAGTCATCTAGGCCTTCCTCCTTGGTTAAGAAGTCAAGAATATCGTCTCCATCAAAGCCAAACGTTTCGAGGAGATGAGCAATCTGGCTCGGAAACCTACGGATCAGGTCTTCAAGGTCATCCTCATGGTCATACTTACCCATATAACTTCCAAAGTAAGTATCTATAATCTCTTGTGGTTGACTAAGATCACGTATAATTGGAAGATCTTTGTACTCAACCTGTGCTAGGGCATCTACAAGTTTGAAGAGATAGGTACTATCAAGTCTTTCATGGATGGAGTGTGCCCCACTATACCCAACCGAGAGATTAACAAGTTCGGGGATCATGTTTATGTATTCTATATTGTCTGTCCATAGTCCTGTTGGGTCTGGACTATGCTTCATTCCAATAGCTGCACAAAAGGCTTTGGCAAACTCATCCGAGGCACCTATCATACAAGTCTGTGCTGTAACTAGAGACTGTGTTCCTCGCCGGTCTAAAGCAATAGAGATATCGAATGATTTTATGAAATCTTCTTCATACTCGGCAAGATGCTTGGCTCCGATACAGCCAATTTCTTCACCAGCATGGAAAATGTAGGTCCCTTCAATTCCTCGATCAATAAGCCCGAGGGCGACATAAATACCCGCTGTGTCATCTGCGCCTAGGCAGTTAGAGTGTTTAGAACCTGCATGAATAATTCCGTGCTTATCTGTATGAATCTTCTGACGTTTGGGTAAATGATGTACAGTATCAGTATGACAGGAGAACATTACTTTTGGGTTATCCCCAATAGTAATAATTCTATTGTTTGCTTTATCCACAGTTGGTTCATAAGGAGTAATGTACCGCTCTATAAACTGTCGCTCCATTGATGACCCAGCTGGTCTACAATAGGAAAGCATCTTTGTTAATTGGCGCATGTATTAATCCTCTTTGGGGGGTAAACATTCTAGGCATTGTGTTGGATTGTTAGGCGATTGCTCATCCTGTGGTAGGATTTTCCAACAAGTCACACATTCAAAGTATCCGTTTTCATAGCACGTCTCGCAGATTGTCAGGCCACTCATTGTTGTGCAAATATCGTGTATCGAGGTATCCATTGTTTCTGAACAGGTCTCACAGTGTATATATCTGTCATTATAGCAAGCGTCACACATATCATTTAGGCCGTTTGTAAATCTTGATAGGAAAGTTCCTTCACAGGACTCACAGCGGTACATTAGTCCTGTAAGACCTTCGGTTACGCAAAGATCAACTTCTAGGAAAGGCAGGCCTGTTGGAGTATATTCCCCAATGTAAATATATTGTTCCTCTTCGTCAATATATCCGATGTCGCCAATATCTAAATATGGGCATAAGTAAATGTTTTCAGTAACTGGAATACATATTAACCTTGTGCCAGTAAACCCCCTGTTGCCTACAATTTTAATATTATTCTGTTTTAGTAGAAATTTGAGGGTTTGGTGAGTACCGTACATTGTGGAGTGGGCAACATGAGGCTCTTTATCAATACGGGCAAGTGTGCGTGCAGCTACGTCACCTTCTTCGTTTTTGTAATAGTAAACACCAAGATCTCCTGAAGCATAGGCTTTAGTGGGGTGATGTTCTAGGTCGGGGAAGGCATAAGACATACAAGAACGAGGACCATCACGGTAAACTTGTTCTATTTCAGGAGCGGTAGTAGCAAGTTCTAGTGTATAAAGCACACCATTAAATCTTGCCACTTCTGTTTCAATTTGTGTGGGAGAAAGGGATGGGTAGAACTTCTTCAAGTATCTGCCTGGGCGCATTGTTGTCTGTTTATCGTTCCGCCCATCTTTATTGGTGCTAGTAAAAGCAACAGCACCCTTATTTTTAGTTGCAATATGTGCATAGTGGTATGGAATATATCTATACCAGTCTTGGCCAAACCATGGTACTCGTATATAGTCACCTTGTATAAACTTAGTACTTTCTCTTATGTGCCATTCTCTGTCGGTGGGTTTTGTATTAGAAGAAGTATCAGTCACAGAGAAATCCCCTTTATGTTGTCTTGGTATTCTTGGGCACATGGTTAACCACGAGTCTGAGTGCGGCGCCCATGTATTATTTAATCGGATAGTTTGAATAGGAGTTCTTGTATAAAGGATAAGAACCTCCCTCGCCTAGCAATAAGTTGGGGGGCTTGCTCTTTAGCAAATTTATGTTCCAGGTGGCTCTTGATACTAGCCATGAGTCGGGGACGTGTACACGGCAGTACACTGGCAAAGCCCTCCAACTCAGGTATGGTCAAGGCACGCTTATCCCAGGGCCGGTGAGTCAGTGCTGGGGGGCCGTGGAGCACAGTAAGGCCTTGCCCGTCTGTGGCGACAACACCACGGAAGGCCCTGCCACTTGGGGTTCTACCTTTTACAGCGAAGTACTTTTTCATCAATGTATCCTTGAATAGTTCCAAAGAAGTCGAAAAAGCGTACAAAGAGACCCAAGATAAATGCCATGTTGTATATTACTAGGTACAGAAGTAGCTGGGGTATCTCTAGTATTCGTCGCAAGTATTTATTCATTGAATGTTTTGGACTAATGAGTATATACTAAGCCCGAGGAGGATTGTTAGACCAGCTGCCCATATGAAGCCAAATACAATTGAAATTAGTAGACCTAGATCTACAAAGTTTAGTTTTGACATTGTTTCCTTCCCTGCAAGTAGTTAGTCATTTTTTGTAAACATGGGAATACCTAGGTCGTTAGAAAAGAAGCCAAGAAGGAAGCCTAGTAGTATAGTTAGGTATAGGCTTCCGGTGAGGTAGTTATTAATTTGTACTATACCTAATGTAATACTTACAAGGATTATGGTATTCCACCAATTGATTTTCATCTGTTCCTCCTAAGTAGCCCTGGAAGGTATCGAAGCCTAACCAACCTGATGCGTTGGTTAGCCACCCTCTGCTTGTTGCAGAACGTCTTGTCATATCTTCGATATGACTGCGCAGTCAAGTCGTAGACTTGACAAGGGTGATCCATTTCCCGGGGAGAACCGGGCGTCCTGGAAGCTATCCCACTATTAGCTCCACTCCAATTAGACGACAGGGCCAGACCTTTTCCCATACGCGAGTTTGACATCTGTGAGTCAAACACGGCCAATGTTCTATGATGCTGTTTGTACTTGTGCGTTTATGTCTTGTAGTTCTTCGACACAGCGACCAATTTCTCGCATAAGGTCTGCACAAATACTTTCTGTAACTGGAAGTTCTGTGTCTAGAAAATCGGTGTCGCTACGAACTCGGTTAGAAAATTCTTCTAAATCTGTTTGCATTTTTTGTAGATAGTACTCAACAATAGCTCCAAAGTTTTCGTCAGACAGACTTACTGTGCTCATCTTGTTTCTCCTTGTTTTATCTAGACAAGAGCACCCTTAGAGATGTTTACACTTTGTATCGCCTGCGTCCTTTCGGATAGCAGCATCTCTAAGGGTAGAGTCTGCATCTGGTTTAGCTAGTTCGTTAACAGCATCAAAGATAGCTTTTCTTATTTCTTTTTCATTGCTAGCCGTTTTGTATGAGATGCCTGTATAGTCTTCAAGATCTACAACGGAACCACAACCAGGGCAGTGCCAGTCGGTAAACCCACAGGTTGGGGCGTAGTAAGCTTCAGTATCGGAGATTCCGCAGGCGGGGCATTCAATCTCTATAAAGTATCGGTCACCCATGTTCTACTCCTTTGTCTTGCTAGGAGTTTGACACAAGGATGTAGAACTTGTGGTAGGTTCTTGGTCAAACACCACTAGTTTCTCCTAAGTCTGATGAGTAGTTTTGCTTGTTTGTTACAGAACAAGCTAATCAGTAGTGGAATAAGTTTGATCATTGTTTAGGGGGCTCTGGGTAGGGGTAGACGAAATTGTATGGGTAACCAGAACGTGCGGGGAAGGGACGGTATCTACCCGGTGGTCCCCAGTCCAACCTCCCCGCACTATCTCTGTCAGCTTGGCCATAGGCCTCATGTTCCATCCTCTCGGTTAGCCAAGAGGGTATTGTTCGAGTTTCGCCACAATGACACTCAAAGATATCTTCATTATCGTAAATTGGAGGTAATTCAAATCCACACCAACCGCATAGCTCTACAGGGCACCAGATATAGTCATCTTCTTGAAACTCAATGACTACTTGGTTATTTTCCATAGTTTTGACTGTGGGGGGTTAGTTGTTAAATGTACTGCCTGCGTGGTTATAGTAAGCGCGTGGATCCATTTTGACGGGGTTATGGTCTTGTTTAGAGCTGTCCCAGAGCTTGATAAGCTCTTCGTGAATTGCTTGAAGCTCTTTGTCTGTTTCTTCTTGTATGTCCCAGAGAACTTCACTTAGGGCTTTGACTTCGTTTGATCTGATTTTTGGGTTTATGTATCCAAATTGATTTTCTTGATGTTCTTTGTATTTGTTGTTAACCTTGTCTAGAAACTCTTGTTTAGTCATTGTCTTTGCGGTTCCATAGGTTGATAAGCTCTTCGTGAATTGCTTTAATTTGATGGTTCAGATGTTTTTGTGTGGCTTGGTAGATTTCTTCCTGTTCTTCAAACACGTCCCAGAAAACATCCATTAGGGCTTTGATTAGTTTAGCTTGTATCCATGGGTTTGTCCAAAAGGGTTTTTGTCCTTCTGTTTGTAAGTCTCGGTAACGTTTGTCAACCTTGTCTAAGAAGTCTTGTTTAGTCATTATCTTTCTCTATTTAGTCCACCTACGGTGGACGTCGTGATCAAAGCTTTGCTTTTCTCACTCTCTCGGAGGGCCGTGGCCCAGAAGCAGCCACGGCCCGTAGGTGTCATTTAGCTCATTTCATTTAGTTGCCATACCATGTCAATGAGGACTTGGTGTAGTTCGTAGGCTTGGAAATAGTTGTTGTTTTGGTTCATTGAGTTAAGATAGTTCCAGACTATTTTCTTGTCTGTTGCTTTTGTACGTGCTCGCATGTTTTCTGGTACTGGTTTGGGTATGTTGTAGATAAGGGCGGAGGTTTCTTGGCCTGGTGCTGGCCACTGTGTTTTCATAGTGAGACTCCAAGTGTGAGTAGGAAGTGGGTGATGATAAAAGCTGTAAGGACACACCATAGTGCGTCAAGGAAGCCACACCATATCTCACGGATATAGTAGTTCATAGTTTGGTGCGCACCCTTTCTTGTAGCAGTTGGCTGGGGGGTGCTCTCCCCTTGAACCAATTGGAGCTACGCGACATCCTCTCATTCGAAGCAGAAAAATAGGGAGGGAGCAACCCATCTGACTGGTTACTCCCTCCCCTTGTTACTAGGCTACTTGCTCGTTCTCCACGTTGGTCTGAGGCAGAACGGCATCATCGTCGGCCACGTCCTGACCTGCGAAGGTCAGCTTGTCGATGGCGACGAGATTATGATTCTCGAACCACCTCTTCTTGTCCTCAGCCTGTGTGGACGAGTAGAGGTAGTCGATGCCTGCGATCCTTACGTCGGACAAGGCATTAGCATCCAGCTTCGCCAGCTGGGCTCCGAGGACTGTGGGCTTGCCGTCCCTGTCCGTCTTCCAGAAGGACAGGAGAGGAAGGACGGGAGCCACGTAGGCGGAACCGCTGTTGCCTACTCGCTCCTCCCCGAGAGAGATCCAGCCCTGCTTATCTGGCTGGCGGTTGCTATTCCCCATGCCTCGGATTCTGAAGTTGCCTGGGATGAACATATGTTACCTCCTGCTGTTTGGCCCGGAATTGGGCCTGCGTGTGTTGCCTCTGCCGGTTAGTCTCCATATCATGTGTTTCAGAATGTAACCTAGTCTTACTTCTTGTCTCATTTTTCCAAAAGCCCTTATGTATACTCTCATGTTTATCTCCTACGCCAACTGGCTAGGCACTTGGTAGCTAGCCAGTTGGCGGGACTATCTACTGGTGGTGTAGGGCTGTTTCGTAGTCTTCGATAGCGTCTGCGATCTGGTCGTCTATTGAGTCTGGGGGTTGTTCATAGACGAGCTCCCGCATGCGGTCGAGCCAGTCGTTTATGTTTTCCCAGGCTGGTTCGTTAGTACCAGCTATGTCTGTGAAGAAACTCTCGGCTTGCGTCAGTAAGTCTATGTAAGCTTGCATGTTATTCTCCTGGTGGTGGGTCATCAAGGTTGAAGATGTGTTCAATGTTCCACTCCTCCTCGATTCCCATTTCACTTAGGTAGATACTGATGGTTTGTTCTGCATCTTCACCAATGCCTACGTCAACGTGGTGAATCATGCTACCACTGATTCGGATAAGAAACTCAGTACCTGTGAATGGTGAGGTGAGCATGACTTCGTAACGCTCTGTCTTGATCATGATTAGCTCGCTCGTGTGATGAACTCGACCATTGGCAGGACGACATACTGGAATGTTCCAGCAATTGCCAGACCCATGAGTAAGCCGTATAGGTATGTTGAGTGTTGTAGTGTAGTCATGTTATGCTCCTTTGCATATAGTGAGTATGAACATTGGGCTGGTGAGCATGTTGTCAGGTAGTAGTCTTGCTAATGCCTCGAAGGGATCGGTTCCCTGGGGAGATTCTATTTGGTACATTATACGTGTATTGTCGGGCATTCGTGCTTCAACCACGTATCTGTCTGGGGTCTTCATGTTATGCTCCTTCGTAAGAGTTACGTAGTAGCAACACCTTATTCTTACTCCCCTGTCAAAGACGCAGTGACCGAGCGGCGAGCCTAGCGTAGTCTGGCTCGGGCTGTTAGCGAGGGAGATGCTTAAACGAAGGAGCCTGCGTTGGGCAGTAATTGTGCTGACGAAGGTACGTTGGGCAAAAGGCCGCCTGCTGGCTGATGACGTGCGTTGATGGAGTACGCCGGTGTGAATAAACGCGTAGCGTCCTTAAATAGCGAATAGCGTTAGGCGTACGGAATGCCGCTGACGACAGAGGAGTCAGCGAGTCAGTGTGCCCGAAGGGTGCCAGCCAGCGTTAGGCGAGGTCCGAGTTGTCCACTATGGCAAGTGGGTTGAGGCGGAAGCTTTGACAGGTGGTGTAGCAGCCGTAGGCGTAAGCCGTACGGATGCGTGCCGACGAAGGAGGCACTTGAGGTGTGCTGCTGCTAGGTACGTTCATTGTGTGTATGGTCTGTGCTCGATCCTAGTACCTCCCTGACCTACAAGGGCTTTCGGGGAGTGGAGCTGCCTAGCTGTTGGC
>SDBV01001601.1_pt1 | contig 34066 bp, 26 predicted proteins | sample 2277081 | NCBI WGS metagenome assembly SDBV01 (sample SAMN10402039, study PRJNA504765) | marine sediment metagenome | isolation source: marine sediment core GS10_PC15, 223 cmbsf | place: Arctic Ocean: Southern Knipovich Ridge | collected 2010 | reverse complement strand
TGTTTATTAGAACACCGAACTCACATAGAACACCGAATTTATTTATAGATAAGTTTTGTCTTTTGTTTTTAAGTTATATTATTTATACAAATATTTCTTTTCAGAATTTTTTATATTTTTATTCTTCCCTTATCTTTTACTTATAAAACTGATTAAAATCGTTGCCTATTAGTTATAGAGCCAGCCATTCGGTGAGTTAAGTGTATTCGGTGTTAAAAAAACGACAACAAATTAAAACTTATATAAGCTTGTTAATTGTTTATTAGAACACCGAACTCACCTAGAACACCGAATTTATTTAAAGATAAGTTTTGTCTTTTGTTTTTAAGTTATATTATTTATACAAATATTTAATTTCAGATAATTTTTATATCAGCATATTCCACCCTCCTTTTTAATTAAATGGAAGACAATAATCTTTTTCTCTTCGATGTAAAGGCCATGCCCCTTCGGGGTCCTCCCCTGTACCAGGGTCGGAGCCTTGACATTTCATCGAAAAAGATTGTTTGAAGCTAAAATTAAAAAGGAGGGCATTAAATATGTCAAATATAATCTATAAGGAATTATCAGATAAAATAATTGGATGTGCTATAACTGTTCATAAAATAGTGGGTTCAGGATTTTTAGAAAATGTATACGAACAAAGTTTATGTGTGGAATTAAAGTCTGTTCCCTATATAAACAGAAATATGGAAGCTCAGCTTTTAAATTATCTTCATGTTTCAAAAGTACATGTCGGATATGTTATTAATTTTCGTAATGCTGTAATAGAATTTAAAAGGCTCGTTTTTTAACGGGCCTTTTTTGCTTTTACTAAAAACCATTTGAAAAATACCTAAAGAATTAGATAATCTGTCCTGTTTATCTTTTACATATTTCACAAAGAGGAGAACCAATACTTAACCTTTGTATTGGAAGGCATCCATTTCGCTCCGAAGCTGGTCACAGCTTTTCCATGTAGATTGATATAGTTCTGATTTTTTAAGTGCTATATATTATTGTCTCTATCTTTATCTAAAAATATTACTAAATAAATATGGATTAATAGTAAGTTATAAAATCATGATGTTACAATTAAATTTTAGGGAAATATGGTTCAAGCTGTGTTGCTTTTAAAAATTAATCTAATACTATTGATGTACAATTAAATAAAAGTCTTATATTCTATATGAATGTTAGAGATAATTAAAAAGATCTTCTTTAAATACTTTTATAAATTTACTGGTTGCCTCTTAGGTGCTTTATTGGTGATTCTAACCTTGATAATTTTTATTGATCCTTTTGTTTCAAAATATGTAACAGAATCCTCAATATGTTTAATTATTTATGGAAGCATTCTTATTATCTGGACAATTATTTGGTTTTGTATAGTGTATTATTTACCTAAAAATAATACAAAAAAAATAGGAATATTAATTGCTATCTCGACAGAAAATGATAAACAAAAATTGAGAATTAAAAAAGATTTTGTAGGAGGAATTGGAGAGTTAATAAATAAACACAACCTTTCAAATCTTTTCAATACTATCAATTTATCTGAATATAAAGCTGAAAAAGTAGGACAGATTTTAACAAATTACTTAACTAAAAAATCAGAAATATTTTCTAAAATAAATGATAAAACAGATATAGAATTGAAAAAGGAATTTAAGAAAGTTAAGGAGTTTAAGAAATTTAAAAGATTAAACAATCGGTTAAATTGTCATTTTTTTGTTTGGGGCTCGATAAAAGAGAGAATGGAGCAGGAGAATAAGTATATAATTAATTTGAATGGATTGGTCTTACATAAAACAGTTCCTTTACAAATATCAAATCAAATAGCTCTTGATTTTTCAAGAATATTAATTTCTGAAATGACTTTTTTCGAAAAAATAGAAGCTGGAGGATTTAAAATCGCATCAAATCGATGTATATAAGTGTTAGATATATTGTAGGTCTTGCAGCTTTTATTTCAGGTGATTTCAATACTGCCTTTACTTTACGCAAAGGTTTGAAATCTGAATTTCAAAAAATGATTCCTATACCAAAGCATTTACTGGAAATATTTAATAAGCTTAATGATTTATTAATTGCAGAATTATATCATCAAATCAGGTATTTTTACATAATAAAAAAGAATATAAATAAAACTAATTCTCTTATAAATGAAGCTGATACAATTAATGATAAATATTATGATATTTTAGTTTTAAAATCTACAATATCATTTGAAACTACAAAAAATATGGAAGAAGCAATATCATATACCTTTAAAGCCAAAAAAGTTTCTAAATCTGATTATACATGGCTATATAATAGAGCATTTCTATACATGTATAATGAGGATTTTGAAGAAGGATATAAAGATTATCAGAAATTATCTCAAATCTCATTTATAGGTGAAGATTCTATTGTTAATCAATGTCTTGATTTTAATAAAAATTTAATTGAAAATGAAACAAACTTTAATCAAGGATATTTTATATTAGGATTTTTATATTATAAAAAGAAAAATAATTATAAAGAAGCTTTAACGTGTTTTCAACTATTTTTACAAAATACAAATGGTATTAATAAATTTGTTTATCTAAATGTACGAGTAAAAACTTACATTGGTGAATTAAAAGAAATAATAAAAAACTTGTAACTATCTTGACATCTACTAAAGATACATTAAAAATAATCCGTGTAAATCTTGTGTAAGTTATAATTATTTCTTTGTATGTATTAAAAAATATGAATTAGATAATGTAAGAATCTGTGAAATCTGTGTCAAAATTTTCAAATAGTATTACTAAATATTCTTTGTTTTTAGAATGCAAGTTTAATCTCGATTTAGTTGTTGGATTAAAAATCTTCGTAGATTACTAAAATATTACCATTAGCAAGGAGCTCTCTGTTTTCATCGAGAGTAAGTATTTGAGAAGCGTTTAATGATGAAATCACAATATCTGTGTTCTTCGTTCCATAAACCATTTTTGCCATTATCTTAATAGGATTATCACCAATTCTAAACTCATAATTTTCCAGATCCAGGCTTTCTGAATATGCAACCATTCCCCAAAATTCAAGAGTTTCCGGATTACACATTTCCTTCTCTAAGACTATATTCATCTCTTCATCGTAAATTTTCGGGAAGAGCGCAGGATTAATAGATGTTTCTTCAGACGGGCCTATTGTCTCATACAATCCTTGGGCATAAATTACAATACCGGTAAATTCCTCTGTAGGAACAAATCCCAGTACACGGTTTAAAGGGAACGCCCTGTTGTGATTTATAAAGGGATTAATAATTCCATTATCGCCAAACAACGGGTATGTATAACTAATAATTACCCGGGAAAAATCAGAAGAATAATATGCAGGCCCTTTTCTGCCTGCCCCTGATAACCCGTTTAAAGTAAGAAGCAAATTATAATCATCCTGTATTAGATCATTTATAGTTGAAAAAGAATCAACAGGAAAATCCATAATTGTATCCATAAAAATCCGGGAAATATTTTCTTCTGCAATCTGCTCAATTTCAAATCTTGTTTTTGGTGTTAAAGCATCTGAAATATTAAAGAACAGTTCGATAATTATCTCCCCTCTGTCCCAGAGTGTATCAGAAGAGATCTCTATTTCATCAATACAATAAACCGGCGCAATAAGAATTAAATTAAAAATAAGAATGATATATTTTATCAAAAGAAAACTCCCTATAGCAATAATCGGTACAGTTTGTATGTTTATTTAATTGTACATGAATTCCAATCGATATTCCTATAAAATAGCGGAGCACAGGAAGTGCGACTACTTATAAACAAATAATACTTAGTTCCCCGAAGCTTGTTGTTTTTCTCATTTCAAATGGAAATTATACAAAATTAACGCAATATTCGCTAAAATCATTTGTTTTTATAATGATTTCATCAAAACAACAAGCTTCGGGGAACTACTCAAATAATATGTGCAATTAAGAGCGATTTAAATGAAGAACCCCGGAGCAGTCCTCCGTCCCCCTTAAAACCAGGCATTTTGCTATCAGGCGGAAAAACATGCTGCCTATGCACATCTGTACCCTTGTGGTATCAGAATATAATAATAAAACCCCAAAAAACGTTATATGGCTTGGTTCTGCTTTACATCAGCAGTGTGTTTTGTGTCCTGTGGCATCAATTTTCTTTAACATCGCAATATGCTTTGTTAAACTAACTATTTTCATTTAAGATATTATCATTCATTGTGTTATTGGCAGTATTGCTTATAGGTATAAACAAAATATCACCAATATCGAGTGAATAAATATCTATTCCGGGATTTGCCCTCTGTATTAAATATGAATTTACCCTGTACTTATTTAATAAACTATAAACTGTATCACCGGATTCAATTACATGCTCGCCAATTTTAGAAAGACTAAAATCGTTTTCTGATATAACTTCCTGCAATCTTGAACTGTACATCGCAGGTATTTTTATCCAGTATTCCTCTGCATATGGCGGTGTATGTGACTGATTTAATTCAGCATTGCCCACTTCAAGCCAGTTTAATGGTATACCGGATAAATAAGATACAATTTCAAGATCTACCATTCCCTTTACCTTTACCCTCTCCCAGGTCATACTGTCGTCCAATTCCGATATATCCAATCCATATCTTGCGGGACGGCTGCATATTTGCATAATTGCAAGGAATTTCGGAACATATCTTTCAGTTTCCTCGGGCAGGTATCCTTTGTCAAGGAGTTCAAAATAATCATTAATTCCTGTATTCTTAATAAGATTATTTACTCCGCCTTTACCAAAATTATACGCGGCAAGCGCAAGATACCAATCGCCAAAATAATTATAGTCATACGCAAGTTTTTCTAACGCTGCATCTGTTGCCACCCAAAAATCTCTTCTTTCATCTACCCATGAGTTTATTTCAAGTCCCCAGCGTTCACTGGTACTTTCCATAAATTGCCATAAACCGGTAGCGCCGGCTCGCGAAACAGCTGTATTGCTATAAGCAGATTCAATAAAAGGAACAAACAATAATTCTCGGGGGAGCCCCTTCTCTTCCAATCTGGCTAATATAAAATCTCTGTATATAAGGCCGCGTTCAAGTGTCTTCATCAAACCTGATTTTCCCCTTGTTGTATAATATTCGATCCACTTGTCTATACTTTCATGTTCAGGTATTTCAAAAGTATATTCCACTCCGCCCCAGAAACCTGTTCTTGGTTCAAAGTCCTCTGCATATAGTTCCAAAACACCTAAATTACTGCTATTAAATGTTAAAGCAGCATCACTCGCTCTACAAATCATTACAAACGTAAACATTACTATACAAATCAAAGAATAAAGAATAATTATTTTAATTCCTGTCCGATATATCTTTAATAAATCTAATTTCATATATAAATTATCTCCATATTTTAAAAAACTAAATATTTTTCATGAGTCTATACCTATTAACTATCTTGTATTATATTTATAACTAGTATTCATCATCAAAGGCAATATAAAACTGACCTGTAGCGGTAAGAATAAATTAATGGTGAAGTAATAACATAAATCATAAGTGTTGGCAAGCTATAAAGATTCTGTTATACTGCTTTCATCGGACAGTAAAGTTTATTTAGGAGAAAATTATGGGTGAAAAGATCACAAAACAGGATAATGAATTAATAGTTCCCAATAATCCGATAATTCCATTTATTGAAGGAGATGGTATTGGGCCGGATATTTGGGCAGCAGCTGTAAGAATATTTGATGCTGCAGTAGAAAAAGCATATAATGGCAGACGTAAAATTGAATGGCTAAAGGTCCTTGCAGGCGAAGAAGCATACAAAAAGATCGGCGAATGGCTTCCGAAAGAAACTATAGAATCATTTAGAGAATATCGTATAGGAATAAAAGGCCCTCTCACTACACCCATAGGCGGAGGAATCCGCAGTTTGAACGTTGCATTAAGACAGATCCTGGATCTATATGTATGTTTAAGACCAATTGAATATTTCGAAGGAGTACCTTCTCCGGTTAAGAATCCGGATTATGTAGATATGGTGATTTTCAGGGAAAATACAGAGGATGTATATGCCGGACTTGAAGTCAAAGAAGGAACAGAAGATGCAAAAAAGTTAATTGCATTCTGTAAAGAGCAATTCGGATGGAATATACGCGAAGATTCAGGCGTTGGTTTAAAGCCGATAAGTAAATACGGTTCAGAACGATTAATAAGATCGGCTATTGAATACGCAATAAAGCGTAAAAGAAAAAGTGTAACGCTTGTTCATAAAGGAAATATTCAGAAGTTTACAGAAGGCGCTTTCCGTGAATGGGGATACGAACTAGCTAAAAATGAATTTTCTGAATATACAGTTACATGGGATGATATAGATGATAAAATTCCGGAAGGGAAAATACTAATCAAGGACACAATCGCGGATATATTCCTGCAGCAGATATTAACAAGGCCAAAGGAATTTGATGTTATTGCTACTATGAACCTTAATGGCGATTATTTTTCGGATGCTCTTGCTGCTCAGGTTGGAGGAATTGGAATTGCTCCCGGTGCAAACATCAATTATCTTAAAGGGCTCGCGATTTTTGAAGCAACACACGGTACTGCACCAAAATATGCAGGAAAAAATGTTGTGAATCCAGGTTCTATTACTTTATCCGGCATGATGATGTTAGATTATCTTGGCTGGAAAGAAGCTTCAGGGTTGATTCATAAAGGAATTTCTGAAACAATAAAAGAAAAAGTAGTTACTTATGATTTTGCAAGATTGATGGAAAATGCAAAAAAAGTTTCTACATCGGAATTTGCAGATAATATTATAGCAAGAATGTAGGTAAAATGGATAATAGAAAACCAAGATTTCCAAATAAAAATCTTATCTTTGGAATAATATTAATTTTATCTGGCAGTATACTACTACTATGGCAGCTGGGCTTTTTGCCGTCTCTCGGTAATCTATGGCCTCTGCCTATACTGATATTTGGGCTTTTATTTTTATATATGGTTTTTGTAAATGGTAAATCTCCAAAATATCTACTTCCCGGAATGTTTCTATCTTTAATAGGGACATTTTTTATTCTTATGAATACAATTATTACAGAGAATAACCTTGAACGAATATGGCCCGCATTTATGCTTATTACAGGATTATCTATTATACCTTACGGCTTATATAAAAAATCAAGAAAAGCAAGAATCACTATTATAATACCTGTTTTTGCAATTATTCTACTTTCTATTGTTTTCTTTATGTTCAGCATGGATCTTATAGATGAAAATTTTATTGATTTTTCTCTAAAATGGTGGCCTGTTACAATAGTTTTTACAGGCAGCTTATTGATCGTGCTATACTTCATAAAAAAGATTAAAACCCGACCCAACCACTAAACTGGCCATTTAAATTTATACTTTTAGAATAATATTCATAGGCCGTTTTAGTGGTCGGGTCACATTCTGGCAAAACTTAAACCTATTCTGCATTGCCAGGTATCTTCAGGATCAAGTTCTATCTGCCACTTTAATACAAAACAGGATGATTGATATAATTTCTCCATTTTCTCGTCACACTGAGATAGAGTCTCGACAGGAAGACTCCATAAGGAAAATTCATTGCTCGAATTTATATTTATAAGGACATTGTTATACAGATCCTGAAGTGCAACTTTATTTACACGATCCTGTGAAAATAAGCCGGAAGAGATTTGTTTTTTTTCATTTTGATTAAAACCGAACATACTCACATGCTTATCCGATTTTGATGCAAATGAAAGGTTCAATTCAGAACCAAACCAAACATTTATTTTCTTATCACCTGTATTCTTTATAGTGTAATACACATCGATCGTTGTATTACTAAATCTATATTTTTTCTCTACAGAAACACTGCATTTTTCCTCGTTAATTGTTAGGAAACCGTTTCTTTTTAAAACAAGTTCTAAATGTTCTCTATCCAGGCTGATAATATTATATTTATTGTTTAAAAAGTCTCCGATTTCTATTGTTCTATTATTGCTAAAATCATTAACTGTACTTTTATGAGCAAAAAAGTGATCTAAAAATGTTTTACGTAAATACTTATCAAATAAATAATCACCATTCCGATGGTAAATTTCCTCTTTTCTTGAAAATGTATCTAAATAATTCCATGCTTCCGGTATAAAATCTAATTCAAATATCATTCCGCCTGCTAAATGAACATATGCGTTTATATCAACGTCCTGGTATAAATATTCATTCTGTCCGTCCATGTCAAAATCTACGCTTATAATTGACGGAATAAACATCCCATTATTTCTGGTTATTTTCTCCGCGTAAATAAAACTTTTATAAATATTTTTTCTTAATTTATTTAAATATATTCCCTGATATTTTCCATGCCAGTAAGCCCTGCCGCATTGGCCTTTCCATAGTTCTTCCCTCGCGGCTTTTTTTCTGTATTTATCTCCCCTAATCTGATTAACTAAGATATTCGTATAAATCATTTTAGAATACATATAATTACTTTCCGGATATTTTATAAAAAACTGCCTAAAAAATCCTCCGCTAAAAAAACTCTCTATGCTTTTATTAAACTTATACTTCTTTTTCGCATCTACTAAATGCTTTGCTTTTTCTGTAGGCAATGACCACCGAACCATTTTTCTATATGTTGTGCCCGGGAAATATATCTTTTTCTTTGGGATTATCGTTTTTATAATTCTGCCCGGATGTACAGGTTTTATAATTTGTTCATTTTCTAAAAGCAGCTTTATAAATTTTTCTATCCATCTGTCTTTAAAAAACTTAGTATATAATTTCCTATCCTTACCAAAATCCTCACCATCCAAAAGCAGGACTATAACACGTTCACCGGATGGTTCTGAAAGATTCATTATTTTTTTTACAACTTCTAAAGGCTTTTCTTCTTTTACAAGCTTTTCATATTCCTCAGACAAAGGAAACATAATAAGAGTTTTGCCCTGGTCTTCTGTTAAATAGATATTATTTAATTCATCTCTACCTAATCCTGCTTTTTCAAAACAGCTATCTTCTAAAAAAGTATACTCAATCCCGTTTGTATTAAGCATATAAACAAGAGCCTGCTCCCATATCCTTTCTGTAAGCCAGTTACCCCGGGGACGCTTGCCAAAGCGGGACCTTAAATAAGTAGTAAATTTCTCAATCTGTCCCATTCTATCTGTATTGGGTATAACACTCAGGATGGGTTCATAGAATCCTCCGGTTAAAAGTTCGACCTGCTTTCTTCGTACCATTTCGGATAAAAGCATTATAAACTCAGGATGATTTTTCTCTATCCATTCGAGAAGTACACCGGAATAATAAAGAACAATACAGAAATCAGGGTATTTATTTAAAACACTTAAAAAGGATTTATAACTATTTTGATATGCTTCTTCTATTTCCTCATGAGAAACACCAACAGGTTGGCTATTGTAGGTTCCAAAAATAATATTGATTTTATTCATTTATTTTATTGCTTATAATCCCTGATACAACAATCGGGATATCATAGCTTTATAATAACCAGGTACTATAAAAACCCTTATTATTATATTTATATATGAGAATATCATAATTTTAAAAACTAATAAATCAAATTTCTTTATTTTTTACAATACATTTTGGAGGACATTTTTCTGAAGCTGCCTTTCTTTCTCCATTTTTAGAATAATCAATTCTAGAAAGAAAATTTTCAATAAAAAAACCGCCTTCCGGGGATTTTTTGACGCACAAAGTACATCCTGTGCATCCGACTTTACAGTATTTTCTAACTTTTCCTGCTTTATCTGTAGAATTGCATGCTACATAGCAATCCGCAGATAAAGGCAGCATCTGCATAACACCTGTTGGACAAATATCTACACATTTGCCGCAGGTTATACACATATCCTTTTCTACAAAAACAAGGCCTTTTTTATAATATTTTATTGCATCGGTAGGACACACTTTTATACAGCTTCCAAGGCCAAGACATCCGAATGGACAGGTTTTATCTCCTCCATATAGGGCATATAATGCATTACAATCTTTAATGCCATTATAATCAAATTGATATGTTGAAGTTTCCCTGTCGCCTTTGCAAAACACCTGCGCTACTTTTTTATCAGAATTAAAAGATACTTCTTTGCCCATTAATTCCGCAATCTTAAAAGCAGTAGGTTCTCCACCCGGCGCGCATAGAGTAAGATCTTCTTCATCTCCTCCTGCTATAACCTCTGCATATGAAGAACAGCCTGCATAACCGCAAGCACCGCAGTTCAGGCCCGGGAGAGCATCTTCAAGTTCTTCTATAAGTTCATCTTTTTTTACAGCAAACACTTTAGAAGCGTAGGCAAGACCTATCCCAAAAAGAATGCCTAACCCGGATACAGCTAAAAAAGCACTAAATATATCTAAAAATCCTTCCTGCATATTGAATAACTCCTAACCAATTAAATTCTCTAATAAAGCCTTATCAAATGCCATAAATGCAAGAGCCATTAGTCCGGCTGTAATAAATGCAATAGGCGTTCCTCTAAAAGGCTTTGGTATCCATTCGGAATCAAATTTTTCTCTTAATGCAGACATAAAAACAATCGCGATTAAAAATCCGACTCCTGCTGCAAAACCTGCAACAAAACTTTCCAGAGGGCCGTAGCTTTCTCTAACAACAGCAATTAACGCAATTCCCATTACAGCACAGTTTGTTGTTATTAAAGGCAGGTAAATACCCAGTGACTTGTAAAGCGGAGGCGATACCTTTTGTACAATCATTTCTACTAATTGAACGAGCGCTGCAATAACAAGTATAAACACAATTGTATGTAAATATTCCAGATTAAACTGAATAAGAATAGAATTATATATTGTCCATGTTGTGATAGATGCAATAGTCATTACAAATATAACGGCAAAGCCCATTCCAACAGCAGAATCAAGTTTTTTTGACACACCAATAAAAGGACAAAGTCCTAAGAATTGAGTTAATATAAAGTTCTGGATAAATACATAAGTTATTATTATTCCAATATATGTCATACTTTATCTCCTGCTTCGGAAACATTTGAACTCTCTATTTTTTGCGATTCCTCATGATTTTTATTTTCTTTTAATTGCTTATATTTTTCGATTTTCGGGCCAATCCAGTTAAAAAAGCCCTGAAGCAGTCCCATTACAAGAAGCGCGCCGCTTGCAAGCCCAATAACTCTTGCAGGCAGACTGCTTAAACCCGGAACAAATATTGTTCCTTCAAAACCAATAGCCTCTATTGGAAACAGTGTAATAGTACCGTTTCCGAAAACTTCTCTTATAAATGAAATTAATAAAAGTCCTAACGTAAATCCGACGCCCATACCAAGTGCATCTATTACTGATTTTCCCGTTGTATTTTTATTTGCAAAAACTTCTGCACGGCCTAAAATTATACAGTTAACAACTATCAGCTGTACAAAAACACCAAGACTTTTTGAAAGCTCCGGCATCCATGCCTGCATTACAAGGTCTACAATTGTAACAAAAGTAGCAATTATTACTATATAACAGGGAATTCTAACCTTCTCCGGGATAAAATCCTTTAAAAGCGATACAAAAATATTTGAACCAAGAAGAACAAATATTACTCCTGCCCCCATTCCAAGCGCATTTATAACCTGTGTGGATACTGCAAGTGTCGGGCATAATCCGAGGCCGATTATGAAAATCGGGTTTTCCTTTAAAATGCCCTTTGTGAATTCTACTAATGATCCTTTATTTTCCAACATTACATACCACCTTCCAGGGTTTTAATAAAAAGAGCACCCTGCGCGAGAGCCTCACTGACTCCATTAAATGTTATAGTTGCTCCTGTTACTGAATCTGTCTGGCCTTCTGATTTGCCAAAAAGCCATTCTCCAAATAACAGAGAAAACTCAGACCAATTTCTTCTATACTGTATTGTACTGCCGGCGGAACCTCCAAGCATGCCCTTACTTATAGGAACAGGATATCCTGGCCCGCCAGTACCGATAAATTTATTCATATAGCTTTCATCTTCTGCTTTTTTTCCAAGGCCAGGAGTTTCATCATTATCCATTAACTCAACAGAAACAATTTCACCATCTGTCTTATACAGTACCATTTGTTTCATTGGCCCTCCATATCCTTTTGCACTTAATTCAACAATATAACCGACAGTAGTTCCATCACTGTTTACAGGATAATATGCAGCAACAGTTTCCATACCATCTTTTTTTAATTCTTCCAATTCTTCTAAAGAAAGGATTATTTTGGAACCTGCTGTACAATTATACAAATTCAACTGTTCTTTAAATACTTCTACAAACTCATCCCTAACTAAATTTTCTTCTTCTGTTTTACGATTTTCTATAGGGCCTTTTGTAACCATATTCAGAGCACCTAATGAAACAGCGGAAATAGCGCAGATTAAGAACAGCTTAAATCCGGTAATTATCATTTTCTTAGTATCTTCATTTATCATTTTTCTTCTTCCTTTACCGGAACAAAACCGAATTTAACTGGCCTGGTATATCTATTTATTAAAGGAACGCTCATATTCATTAGAATAATTGCAAGAGAAACACCTTCCGGCAATCCTCCAAATAATCTTATTAGAAATGTAAGCACACCAGCACCAACACCGAAAATAATCATGCCTTTGGAAGTTAACGGAGTTGTTACCATATCTGTTGCCATATAGAATGCACCAAGCATTAATCCGCCTGTGAACAAATGGAATAAAACATCACCGGAAAAAAGAACTCTAAAAACCTCTCTCGTTTCCTCATTCCAATCTGTACCTCCGAATATAAAGACAAGAAAAGCAAATGTCCCGATATAACAAACAGGTATTCGCCATGTAATTATTTTCTTTATCAAAAGATAAACTGCACCAAGAATAAGGAGCAGAGCAGATATTTCACCAATACATCCTGCAATATTTCCTAAAAACAGATCCCAGTATGTGCCAGTATTTGAATAAGCTTGAGGATAGGAAGATAATGGCGTTGCTCCGGAAAGAACATCATATATATTCTCACTTGCACCGGATACTGCAGAATATTCCGACATAACTTTTCCATAATTTGTTGCACCCAATAAATTGCTCAAAAAAGTAAATCTTGGCGGTGTCCATGTAGTCATCTGGTTAGTCCACGAAAACATTACAAATACCCTTCCCGCAAGTGCCGGATTCATCCAGTTGTTTCCTAAACCGCCAAATACATGCTTTACGATTGCTATCGCAAATACGGATGCGATTACCGGTATAAAACCAGGAACATCCGGAGGCATATTATAGCCGATTAACAGGCCGGTTAAAAACGCGCTTCCGTCAAATACCACATTTTTACCCTGAAGTTTTGTTATTATAAATTCAGTTAAAACTGCTGAACAAATTGATGCGAACAATACAAACAGTGCCCCGACTCCGAAGATATAAACACCCCACGCGCCTGCCGGAATAAGACAAACTGTTACACTCCACATAATTTTAGAAGTTGACATTCCGCTGTTTAGATGAGGCGACACTGATACAAGAAGTTTATTTTTTTCTTCCATTCATTTAACCTTTGTTATTTAAGATTTCATTTTTCTTGATATGAGTTTACCCAATTTAAAACCCTGAACAAGAGGTATGCGGGCAGGACAAACATAACTGCAGCAGCCGCATTCCTTACAATCCAGAAGCCCGTTTTCTAATGATTCATTATAAAATTGATGATCTATAAGCTTATAAAGTAAAGTCGGACTTAAACCAAAAGGACATGCAGAAATACATTTGCCGCATTCAATGCAATTTGTCCTTTTTTTTAGTTTCACTTCTTTTTTTGAAAAAGCAATTACTCCGGAAACACCTTTTGTAACAGGTGAATCAAGATCTGCTAATGTAAAACCCATCATAGGGCCGCCGACAATTACCTTACCGGGAATTTCTGTAAATCCGCCGCACTCTTCTATTAATTCTTTAATTGGAGTACCAATTCTTGCTTTTAGGTTCGCGGGTTTTTTAATAACTGAACCTGTTACAGTAACACACCTCTCTATTAACGGTTTTCCATAAACTACAGCTTCATAAATCGCAAAAACAGTTCCGACATTAGATACAACCGCACCTATATCAAGAGGCAGGCCTCCGGATGGAACTTCCCGGTCTATTAATGCTTTTAATAATTTTTTTTCATCTCCCTGAGGGTATTGAACTTTAAGTCCTGCAACTTCAACATCCAGACTCATCGACTTTGCAGTTTCTGTTAAAATGTCAATTGCATTCTGCTTGTTTGCTTCTATTCCAATAATTATTTTTTTTGGAGTAAGCATTTTTTTCATTATCTTAATCCCTTCTAAGATTTTCTCCGGCTTTTCAATCATCAGTCTATGATCGCTGGTTAGAAAGGGTTCACATTCAACACCGTTTATAACGAGGTATTCAAGTTTGGATTTGTCTTTTATTGAATATTTTATATATGCAGGAAATGTTGCTCCGCCCAGGCCTACTATTCCCATTTCATTAATTAAAGATAGAAATTCATCTAATTTAAGACTGCTCCAGTCTTTTTCCTGCATACTTTTTCCGGACCTGCTAAACTCACCTTCCAGTTCAATTTTTACAGCCTTGCTTTTAATTCCATTAGGCAGATAGATTTCTATAATATCAGCCACTTTACCGGGTACAGGTGAATGAACCTGAGAAGAAAAAAAACCGGCAGATTTACCAATCAGCATACATTCTTTTACGGTATCACCAATGTTTACAATACACTCAGCAGGTTTACCCATATGCTGGCTCATCGGAATTAATGATACAGAAGGTATTAAAGCATTCCTTAGAGGTTCATCATTTGTAAAATATTTATAATCGTTAGGATGTATTCCTCCACGTAAAAAAGTCCTATAAACATTTCTGGTATTTTCCAATTTATACTCCAAGAAAAAATAATTGTTTATTTATCAAATTTAGCCTTACGAGGCAGTTTGTGTGTACTTTCTTTATTACCATATAATTGATTGGATGTCCACAAAGATTCAATGAAAAATATTGGAAAAAGAACAAAAACAATCATTCCCAAGCAGTTCCAAATCGAGAATTCAGTAAAGTACATATCCTTAGTACTATATATTACATAAACGGGTTTCTCCTGATCTAAAAGCAGTTTGGGAAGACTTCCTCTCTGTATGCTGCCCAGTATTTTTTCGAGCCAGAGTTGATCAAACTTCAAAACAACTTCATAGTATTTTTCAATTTCACCAGAGACCGAATTTTCTTTGTATGAATCTACAATTAATTCTCGATTCCCTTCCGGAAATTGATATTCTGCTCCATAAACAAAACCTTCCTGAAATGCCATATGTATTACATAATCTGAAATATCCGGAAGGCTGGAATCAGGTTCATATTTATTTAGCATTTCCAGTGAGTTCCAGGAAAAATCTTCCGCCCCTTTTAACACGTACGGAGCTGGGACTTTAATTCTCGATAATGGAGCCTCTATACTGAAAATAATCGGCACCAGTATAATCATTAAAGGAATTAAAATTAAGACAGGTTTATTTAACTTTTTCCATTTATTCTCTCTAAGTATAGAAACAGGATAAAATGGGGTATGGGAACTTTGATTAATTCTGATTTTATTAAAATAATAATATAGCGATAATATCCCAAAACAGGAGAATACAGGAAACAATATCCTGAATAATTCAATAAACAAATTATCATTTGTAATTCTGCTTAAAAAAGAAACTATTACAGAAATAATTAGATATAAAAACCTGCCTGCTAAATTTTTAAAATCAGGATTATCCTTTATGCTTTTATCAGAAAAATAAAAATTGATTTTTAACAAATCAACTCCAATATCAATGATTAAAAATAAAGCCGGAAAAACTATAAAAAATGTTATCAGATCATAAAAACTTCCTGTTAAAATGATAACCAGCCACGGTATAAAACTAAAAGAAGTAAACATTCTATTTTTATCTTTCAGGTTAAAAATCAGTAAAAAAAATACAACTGTAAACAGGATAGACAGTATCTCTCTGCTAATATTAAAATCGCTGATTATCCATTGGGTTCCATAACCGGGCAAACTGAAGAATAAATTTATAAAAACATATTGAACAGGTTTATTAGAAGGAATAAAAATATAATTCCATGAATCATCTCCAAAAAAATAATCTCCAAGCTCTTTCATATAAGGGTCCAGTCTTGGATCTCTTTCATCAAGCCTTGAATCGAGATTTTCCAGGGCTACTTCTTCAAAATCATTATAAACTGATAAATTAATACTCGTATTTTCGTAGCAGATAATATCATCCCAGACGAATCCGCTAAGCTTTTCCTTATAATCAAAGCCTTTTTTAACACAGAGTAAATAATAATCTTTCCATAACTGTTCATTAATATTTGAAAAATAAAAAGGAAGAAAAGTAAAAGCTATAAAAAGGAAGAATATAAATAATAATACAATGAAATCTAAATTAATCCTTTTTAACACAATACCTATTCTTATACTTTTTTAAAGATTTGTAAAAGCAACCGCAATAAAAAAACCCAGAAAAACACCAACAGCTACTTCCGCAAATTTGTGGCCATGGATTTCTTTTACCATCTTAATTTTCTGCCTGTCTTTTTTAGATAATTTTGCTATTAATTGATTTATAGCAATAGCCTGCATTCCAGCGGCCCTTCGTACTCCAAGAGCATCTCTTATAATAAGAAAGCCATAAAAGAAAGAAATAATAAACGCAGGCGAATCAAGTCCATATTTAAATCCTGCTGCTGTAGCCAGAGCAGTAACAACTGCAGAATGACTGCTTGGCATTCCACCTGTAGACCATAAAAATCTGAATATTATTTCTTTAGTGGAATGCGGCCGCTCTCTAACTAAATTAATAATTGATTTTAGCATTTGAGCAATAAGCCAGCTAAACAGAGTCGCAAGAAAAACTTGATTTTTAAACAGATTATACATTATTTCCATATATTCAATTAGACCAATCCAATTACTATAAGCTAAGGATCTAAATTTTCCCTATATATATTGTATTTGTCAAGTAACTATAATCAAAGAAAAGTGATTTTGGAATTATTTTTCATCAAAATGATACTAAATATTTCAGTAATAATAAATTTGACACGGATTTACAGGATTAACACAGATTAAACCTGATAACTAAATTTATAAATGAAAAATGAAGACAAAACATTTGGTAAATATGGTATTTTTGAAATAAAGAAATTAAAGAATGAATAAATACATGAAATACAGCTTACAAATTATCAAAATATCGGTGGAATTTAAGTTATTTTATTAATTAACTTTGAAAAGACTATTTAATATTAATTGATATTTGCTGATATGTATTGGATATTAGTAAAATAAATCCTGTTAATCCTTTAAAATCCCATTAATTGTGTCTAATTATTTAAACTCTTAAGATATAGTATCATAAAATAGTTCACAATTAGCCATATTTAAAATTGCTGATAATATTTAATGTAAATTGTATTTTTTTAAAAAAAATATTAAAATGGTTTTTATTACCTGTCAGGTGCAATATTTTCAAATCAGGAGAAAGCTTGAATCGGGAGAAAATTCGTACATTTATTGTAAAAGAAGATGATAATAACAGGCGTATAGATAGAATTATTAGAAAGATGCTTCCTGATACTGGTTTAAGTCAAATTTATACATATCTAAGAAAAGGTTATATCCGCATTAATGATAAAAAAATAAAACAAAACTATAAAGCAAAAATCAATGATAGAATATCCATTATTGATACAATTGCAGAAGATTTAAGAGAAATTAAACAGCTAAATAAGAAAATAATTTTAAAGAAACCAGCATTAAATATAATCTTTGAAAATAATGATATACTCGCTGTAAATAAACCTGCGGGGCTTAAGGCACATGGAAAATCATCTATAAATGACATGGTTCTTGAATATCTCTCTACAAGAATTAAAAGTTCTCTTTCTTTTAAACCAGGCCCTGCACACAGACTGGATACGAATACTACAGGCATTATCTGTTTTTCCAAATCTTTAATAGGTGCACAGTATCTGTCATACTGTTTTAAACATAACTATTTTAATAAATACTATTTAGCCCTTATTGATGGCAAAATATCAGAAAAAAAAGTATGGAAAGATTGGATATTAAAAAAAAATAATATTTCAATTATTGAGAATAACAATAATATAAATGCAATTACAGCCGTTTATCCTGTCAAAGCTAACAATGCTTATTCTTTGATTATTTGCAGAATTGATACAGGTAAATATCACCAGATAAGGTGTCAGGCATCATATCATAATCATCCTCTTTCAGGAGACAAAAAATATAAAGGTTCTAATTTTATAAATTCATATATTCTTCATTCTGCGAAACTATCGGTAAAAGAAATTTTTAAAGAAGACACAAATTTAAAGCACAAATTTAAAGCAATAGAAGCTCCGCTTCCCGAAAAAGCAAGAAACACCATAAAATCTATATTTGGCAAAAGAGCTTTGAACCTTGCATGGGAAATGATTGATAGTATTTGAGATTCTAAAGATGCAAAGAAAAATTCACACATAGATCTAAAAAATAAATTTCTCGCAAAGAACGCCAAGCCCGCAAAAGAAATCGGAGAAATATTTAAAGTGCTTAAGTAAAAATGCTTATAGTACTTACAGCTCAGTACTATAAATACTCCCTCTGTTTATCTTTGCGAACTTTGCGATCTTGAGCAAAGCGGGCGTGAAATTTATCATTAGGAAATTTAATCCAGATTGGGAAGCTTAATAATCTGTCCTTCTTTTGTCAAAAAGGTTTCCGGAAATATTTCCTGTGCTTCTTTTAAAAGCTTTTTAAGTTCCTTACCAGCATACCTCGGGCTATAATGGATTAATCCCATCTTTTTAACATTCCCGTTTTTAGCTATTTCTGCTGCCTGTCCTGAAGTAAGATGTTTTTTCTCTGCTGCACTCGCAAGTAAATCGCCTGCAAACATCCCTTCGCAGATTAAAAGATCGGATTGATTTACAAACTCAGAAAGCCCTTTTACAGGAACTGTGTCTACAATAAAACTGAATTTCTTACCCAAACGCTTCCCGCCCATTACATCAGAAGGCTTTACAATATTACCATCCGGGAGCGGAACATTAATGCCATTCTGCAGATTAGACCAGAGCGGCCCTTTTGGTACTCCAAGAGATAACGCTTTTTCCGGAAAGAAAACCCCCGGCCTCATTTCTTCTTCCAGAGTATAACCCATACAGAGTTTTGAATGATTCAACTGAATTGATTTTACCTTAAAACCATTTCCTTCATATACAATACCGGGTTGTGTAAATTCAAGAACGTTAATTTCATAATTTATGTACATTTCAAGAATTCTCATATTTGCTTCTACATATTCTTTTGTTTTGGGAGGGCCGATAATGTTTAATGGTTCTTCTCTGTCTACTTGAGATGAAAGCATTAGAATACCTGGCAGGCCAGTAATATGATCAGCATGAGTATGAGTAATAAATATTGTTGATATTTTCTTCCATTTCAAATTTAATTTTCGAATTGCAATCTGAGTTGCTTCTCCGCAGTCAAATAAAAACAATTCTCCTTCACGGCGCAGCATTACAGATGTAAGGTTCCTGCCGGGAAGCGGCATCATTCCGCCTGTTCCCAATACAAATACTTCTATACTCATCATCTACCTTTGCTTTAAGTCTAATATTTTAAAGTAATATATAGTTCCTTGAACCTTGTTGTCAAATAGGAAAAAAACTAGAAACGGATTAATATTTGTTTTAGATTATTAATTTTAAAAAATTGTATTTTAAAAATTTAAACCCAATATACTTCTCTTGCTGGAATAATTGTAACCAGTTTATTTTCTCTTCCTCTTAAGATTTCCTTTAATTCTTCTTTTCGTTTCCTGTTTTCCAGGGAACCCTCTATTATGGTCCTGGTCTTTCCATCCAGAAATTTATTTTTTGTGACTGTAAAAATAAATTTCCTTTCCTTTAATATATTCAGGAGTTCATCTGAGTCTTGAATAGATATTCGGACGAAATATTTTCTCTGACCAATTAGTTTTTTATTCATTTTTTGCCTTAAGAAAATAACAATAATACCTCCTAAAGAAGATCCAATACCTAAAAAACCAAGTAAAAAAATGTTTTGATTTATAAGATCTATTACAAGTTTGATAACATAAATAGCAACCATGCTTTCAAAGAAATTAATACAGAATACACCTATTTTTTTTCCACGGTTAAACATCTCAATTTTCAGATTAAAAAGTATATCCTGCATTATTCTACCAATAAGAACTATTAAAGCAGATATTATGATAATTACCATTTTTTTCTCCATTTAATATAATTGATAATTAAAATAACATTTAGAATATTAATAAGCAAGATTAATATTCAATCACTATTCAAGATCTATTAATTTCATTCTTATTTGTCCTTTTCTATTAGAAATTAATGTAGTATTGACATATTTATTATCTTTTATTATTTTATTTTTAATGAATATAATTTTGACTAAAAAATCTTACAAGCCTTGTAAAATCCGCACGAAGTAAGAAAAATCTTAACAACTTTAAGAATAAATCTACACTTTTAGCTTCCCCCTCCACCAAAATAAGCATTTTGTGATGTTAAAATAAGCCTTATGCTATCAGGCTGAAAAATACATACCGCCGGCATCAGCGCGATAGCGATGTTCTGCCAAGGTATGTATTTTTCAGCCTGATAAACAAAAAGTTTAACATCGTAAAATGCTTACGGAGTTCTACCTCTTGACAATTAACCCTGTATAAGTATAGTCAAGGTTGAATGAATCCATCCAATCTTCCCGTCTACAAACAAAAAGACAAAATACTTAAAAAATTAAAAGCAAGCCAGGTGGTAGTAGTAGAAAGCCCTACCGGCTCTGGTAAAACAACACAAATCCCTCAAATTCTATATGAAGAAGGCTATGCACAGAAAGGTATAATAGGAATAACCCAGCCTAGAAGAATAGCCGCAGTTTCTGTATCAGAATTTATAAAACAGCAAATGAAGGAGAAAACAAAAAATACAGGGGATAAAACAGAATTTGAGAATATCGTAGGCTATAAAATGCGTTTTGATGATAAAACAGACGCAAAAACTAAGATCAAAATAATGACAGACGGCATACTTCTTCAGGAAATAAAAGCAGATTACTTTCTTACAGATTACAATATAATAATGGTGGATGAAGCACATGAAAGAAGTCTAAATATTGATTTTATCTTAGGCCTTTTAAAACGCATAATAGTTCAAAGATCTGATTTTAAGGTAATAATTTCTTCTGCAACAATAAATGCTGAAATATTTTCCGAATACTTTGACGGCTGCCCAATTGTAAGAATTGAGACAATTACATTTCCAGTTGAATTAAAATATGTGCCGGTTAAGCAAGATTTTAAATACGAAAAATTAATATATACAATTACAGATATAGTTCACAGTGAATATAAAAAAAGCAGGACAGGTGATATTCTTATATTTTTACCGGGGCAAAAAGCAATAAACGACTGTATAAGCAGCATAGCAGCATTAAAAATAGCTAAGAACCTGCAAATACTTCCATTATATGGCAGGCTTTCATCATCGGACCAGGAAAAAGTATTTTATAGTTATCCTAAAAAGAAAAAGATAATAGTTGCTACAAATATTGCGGAAACAAGTGTAACAATAGACGGAATTACAAATGTGATTGATTCAGGACTTGCCAAACTCAATTATTATAATCAAAAAACCTATACTTCTTCATTAATTGAAGTGCCAATTTCAAAGGCATCATGTAACCAGAGAAAAGGCCGTGCGGGGAGAACTGCTCCGGGAACATGCAATAGACTGTATTTAAAGCCAAATTATGAGAGCAGGCCATTATTTACACAAGAAGAAATATTTAGAACAGATTTATCAGAAGTAGTTCTACGAATGGCTGAAATAGGAATTTCCAATTTTGAAGAATTCGATTTTATTTCCAAACCAGGCAAAGAGGGAATTATAAGCGCAATGGATACATTAGAGCTGTTAGAGGCAATTGATGAAAATAGAAATTTAACAAAAATTGGTAAAATGATGATCCAATTCCCATTGAGCCCAAAACACTCAAGAATTATAGTTGAATCAATTATCAATTATCCTGATGTACTGGAAGAAGTTATAATCGCCACTTCTTTTTTAACTACAAGCTCACCGTTTTTACTTCCTCAAGGTGAGGAATTAGATGCAAGAAACGCGCATCACCATTTTAGAGATCAATATGGTGATTTTATTTCATATCTAAAACTATTCCACAGCTTTATAGATTCAGCCAATAAAAAATCATACTGTAAGAAATATTATATAGATTCTGAAGTAATGTATGAAATTGTAAATATCAAATTACAGTTAGAAGAAATAGTTTCTAAAATGGGTATTCCGATCAGTTCCGGAGGGAGTATAAAAGACTATTTGTGCTCAATATCCAGAGGATTAATACAATTTGTCTGCATAAGAACAGATAAGGGAACATATAAAACTCTTACCGCAGGAAGAATCCAGATACACCCGGGTTCTGTAATGTTCAGAGAAAGTCCTAAATATATGGTTGCCGGAGAAATTGTAAAAACAAGTAGAACTTATGCCAGATCAGTATCCAAACTTAACGAAGAATGGATAGAGGAGATATCAGATTTACTTTATAAAGGTATAAATGAGTTAAATAAAAGACACAAAAAATCCCTGCATGACTTCACAAATAAAATTAAAATTGGAACAAAGGTTTTTAGGATCTTAAAAGAAAGAGGGAAAAAACTTGTACTATTGCCATGGAAAGTATTAAAAGTATTAAACAAAGAACTCGATCCAAAATCAATACCCAGTTATAAAAACCTAAGAGGTACAATTTTATATAACAAATTTAAAATCCTAAATATGGTTAAATTAAACAGCCTTTTAGAAATCAGTAGAAAATTAGATTTTCAGAAAGGAATTTTAAAGTCCTGGCCGAGAAAAAATCTTCATTTTCCTGATTCAATAAATGCATTATGTTTTTACATAGAAAGACTATTAATGCTCTGTAAAATAAATAACTCAAGGTTTCTGGGATTTCTAACCTTATATACAGATGGTAAAAGCACTTTCTGGTTTAAGTGCGAAAAAAGTTTTTTTACAGCAGTAAATGAAAGCCTGTCAAGCCTTGAATATCTGGCAGATGAAAGTACTGTATCATTAAAATCAGGAAATCAGAAATACTTAAAAATCATAAATGGAGTATATAGAAAATTGTCCGCCATGCTTGAATAAAGAACCCCTGCAGTCTTATACTTCTTATGAATGGTATAGTATTATGGTATTATGGCGTCATAATAAAAATTTAAAGAAAATCGATATTTACATTTGACAACTATAAAATATTCTTATAGGTTAAACATTAAGCGAAAATAGGGAATAATTAACAAAGATGAAAATCGCCTACTTTTTTGAAATATTCTATCCTCAGATAAACGGTGTAATGACTGCTACTTTTAATCTTGCCCGGAACATGAAAAAACTGGGACATGAAGTACTATATATAGCACCAGAAACAAAAGGATATTCGAAACCACATACAGATGACGGAATTGAGGTTTACAGGATTCCCTCGATACCGACATATGTTTATGACGGAATAAGGATGTGCCTTCCAAAATCTAAAATGATTTATAATAAATTAAAAAGAGAAAAAGTAGATGTATTACATTTTACAGGGCCGTTTACACTTGCTTTGAATGCCATATTTCATGCTAAGAATTTAGGCATTCCTGTTATTCAAACTTTCCATACATTACTCGCGGAAGCCACTTACTTTCAATATTTCTTTGGTACTAAAAGTTTTCCTCTCGGTGCGAAATTAGTATGGCGGTGGATGAATATATTTAACAGGCGTTCTGATATCATAACGGCACCCAGCGATTATGTAATCTCCAGTTTGAAAGATAATTGCCGCAATAAGAATATTATTTATATATCAAATGGTATTGATATAAGTGAATTTAAAGAATATGACTCATTTGAAAAATTAAAAAATAATTACAAGGAATTTAATAACAAAACCTATGTTTTCGTCGGGCGTTTAGGTCAGGAAAAATCAATAGATATCCTGATAAAAGCATTTGCAGAAGTTATTAAAAAGGATAAGGAGATAAAATTATTTATTATAGGGCACGGCCCTCATGAATTAAAACTGCAGAAACTTGCGGAGAAACTCGGTTTAATAAACAAGAATATATTTTTTACCGGTAAAATAAGTAATCAAAAACTTATAAAAAACGGTTTATTTCATCATGCCCGGGCTTTTATTACAGCTTCTAAAACAGAGAATCAGCCCATGACTATCCTGGAAGCAACAGCATGTGGAACCCCGCTCATACTTCCATACGAAAAAGGAATTAAAGAATTAATAAGCGGGAACGGCCTGTTCTTTGAGCCGGACAATATTAAGGAATTAACAGAAAAAATACTGCTTTTAAGTGCCAATGACAAACTCTATAAAGAGTATAACACAGCTTCATTAAGACTCTCCAAAAAATATGATGGAATCAATGTTGCAAAACAATTTGAAAAAATATATTTAGAAAATATTAAAAACTTATCTAAAAATAATTTAATATTTTAATAAATAATGTTGCTTTTATTAAAACAGTTTATTATTATTCTGACATCCAGTCTGAAATAATAATTGTACTGACAGGCGAAAATGTAAAATAATTTAAAGCAAAACCTTTCGGTTTTGTTATCTTAATATAAATGATTCGGCCACCTTTTTTATAAAATTATTTGGGTGGTTAGATAATAATGGAATATATAACATGAAAGACTTTGCATATGTACTAATAACACCATACTCTCTTCATAAGAGCAGGACTGGTGCAATTTTAGCAAGATTACTGTCAGGAACATCTCTTGATCTCTGCTGTGTAGAAATGTTTGCACCCTCAAATGAAATGATAGATGAGTATATTGAATCAATTCATAAAGGAAGCCTTTCTCATCATAACAAGGAACTTGTTATCTCTTATGTAGACAGATGCTTAAGGCCAAATACTTTAGATACAATATCAAACAGATGTATGCTTCTTGTTTTTAAGGGGAAGGATGCAACAAATGTAATTAGAAGAGTAGTAGGCCATGTAACACATAAACCAAAAGGCGATACTGTAAGAGGAGCCTATGGAGACTATATAATACACGGAGATTCTATTATTTACTTTGAACCTGCAGTACTCTGCGCTTCTGATGAAAACGAAGAAACAGAACAATTAAAAATATTTCAGAAATATTCGGATACAGACGGAGGAGTAATAACAAGTGCGCTTAATGCTTATACAAAGGAAAGGGATGATTATCAGACTACTTTAGTAATGCTTAAGCCGGATATGTTCAAAGAAAAATCATCAAGGCCCGGAAATATCGTCGATATATTCTCAAAAACCGGTCTATATATAGTAGGATCAAAACTTGTTAATTTCAGCATTGCCCAGGCAAATGAGTTTTACGGGCCTTTAAAAGAAATATTTAAAACAAAGTTGGAAAAGAAAATTCTAAAATTTATTAATGAGCTTTTGTTAAGTAAACTTCCATATAAGCTTGAGGATCAAGAAATTAAAAAACTTATAGATATTTTCCGTGAAAAAAATGCCGAGTTTGAGTTTAACCAGATTGTGGAATATATAACGGGAAAGAATCCCAAAAGCATTTCTGAATCAGAGTATTTGAAACCCGGTGAAGGCAAATGCCTTGTGCTTCTATACTATGGAATTAATGCAATTTCTAAAATACGGAACATGCTCGGGGCTACAAATCCCATGGAAGCTAAGGGCGGTACAGTAAGAAGTGAATTCGGGCAGAACATTCTTAAAAACGGCGCTCATGGCAGTGATTCACCAGAGAATGCTCAAAGAGAACGAAAAATAGTAGGATTAGTTGGAAATGAACCAAGTGAACTAAAAAATATGTTCTAAGCTTTAAGTAGTCCCTCGGAGCTTGTTGTTTTGATGAAATCATTATAAAAAACAAATGATTTTAGCGAATATTTCGTTAATTTTGTATAATTTCTATTTGAAATAAGAAAAACAACAAGCTTCGAGGAACTAAGTAAACTTTAAATCCTTTTTAAAATTGATACAAAAAAATTTGATAAAATAATTCACATATACTATTATTAATTTATACAGAATTATAATAATAGATATTATGTCAATCAAAAAGACCATTTTAGTAATAGATGATTCAAAATCTGTGCAACAGGTATTAAAGCACTACCTTGAGGATTTTGGAGAATATTTTGATTTTAAAATCTTCTGCGCATCCGACGGAGAAGAAGGCCTTAAGTACTGTAAATCAAAGATAATAGATTTTATTCTCCTGGATATGGTAATGCCCAAAATGAACGGTATAGTTTTCTTGAAACACATGCGTGATATTCCAAAGCTTAAGAATATTCCGGTTGTCGTTATATCTAGTATCAGCAATAACCAGATAATAAGAACTGCAATAATGCTGGGAGCAAACGCGTATTTATTAAAGCCTGTTAATCTGCTAACACTTAAAAAGGTTGTGTATGAACACTGTAATTTAAAATTCCATATACCGGATTCTGTAAATAAGGGAAGATCGGAAGTATATTTTAAGGATGATATAATTATTGCAGAAATCCATAATTCTTTTGAACAGATGTTTATTAATGCTATTAAGCATAAACTGCATGAACTTGCAGCTTTTTCAAAAAACACTCTAAAGAGATTTTTAATTATGTTTATTTCCATACCGGAAAATGAGCTTACAGAAAATTTATTTTTAAAATTACTTACTTTTTACCAGGATATAAAAGGAATGTCTCAGGAAAATATTAAAGTTATTACTAATTCAGCAAAGATAAAAAAACTTATTTTTAATAATGAAAATACAGAAAATATAGAAATTGTAGATAGCTTGATTAATGGAATGCAGAAATTAAACCTTCAATTACTTCAAAACCAGGAATCTACAATAAAACTCGATTTTATTAAATCCGGAATGATACTGTTTTCAACCCTTTATGATCAAAAAGGAGATACTATAAAAAATAAAGGTGAAGCATTTACAGATAAAGATATAGAGGAGTTAAGAGAAAAAGATATTACAACACTATATTATGTCAAACTCTCAGACGACGACAAATCAATAATGGAGTCCCCGTTACTTGATATTTCTGAAATAGAATTACCGGAAAATAAAGGATTTTTAATTAAATAATAGATTTCCAGAATTTTGTTAGTAAAGGATAATAAGAATAAATATATTTTAATACAGCCCGTACTTATATAAGTGCAGGCTGAAAAAAGTTTTTGTATATCAAAATCTCTAAAGCGGCTTTACAGGAATATATATATCCACAATATTCTTACCCTCCGGATGCTCATCCGGTTTATTTAGACACATTTCAAAACATGCCCGGTCATCACACTGATACCCGCTTTCAGGCAGCCAGTTGCCAAAAATACCATTCCCTGCAGCTTCGTACTGTTCATCATCAATTTCAAAATGACCAATAGCATATTTACCGCCGGGCACTAACATATAACCGATTTCTCCATCTACTTTTGTTCCTGCAGGAACAGTAATACAGGCGCTAATCCGTAAGTTCTGTTCTTCTGTAATCTCAGGTCAATCATGATAAACTGTAAACATTTTAGTTTTCGGAAAATTGATTAAACCCCTTGGGCCAGCCCATGTCATGAGTTTATTATAAAGGCTTTCAAAAAGAGCACTGTCACCTTTATACGGACCTGTATGCCTCACATACGCAACAGGCATTTCAGAAATTTCTTTTACATCAACTGTAAAATCCAAATCAACATTTGTTCTTGTTTTCATTTTTATCCTCCAGAATTGATTTATGTGGCCATTATAATTGGAGGTAATTTGATAATCTTTTTTATTATTGCTGTCCTTTTGATGATTATTGCTATCTGTTTTACCATTATTGCTGTACTTCTTAAATCCGCCGTTTTTCCACTCGCTGGCACTTATTTTATACATTCCTTTAAACGCGCGCGCGAATGTTGCGGAATTAGAAAATCCGCAATCCATTGCAATTTCTGTAATCGTTTTTTCCGGGTTTGCAATAAGCATACCCGCAGCTTTTTCTATTCGTATGCGTTGAATAAATTGATAAAGTGTTACTCTTGTAATCGAAGAAAATATTCTGTGAAAATGAAAAGGCGAGAAATTGGAAATAGACGCAAGTATTTTTAAGGTCAATTCGGTATTCAGATTATTATCAATATAATCTATGACCCTGTTAATTCTGGATATATATTCTTTATATAAATATTTATTCTTAGTTATGGAATTATCGCTCATCGTAAATGATTATATAGAATTTAATAAATTCAGTGAATAGGATTAACCTTAAAAAACATTATACGTCTTGGTTCTGTTTTGTATCAACAACGTATTTTGCAGCCTGAGGTCTAAATTATATTTAACATCGCAATATGCTTGTAATAGTTTCTATTTTGTTTTTTTATAAAATATCTGTATATTAAAAAAATGAAAAAACTTTTTATGCTGCTAATAATTATTTTCTCTTTTGCATACTGCGGACCGGAAAGGTTTGATCCTATTACTTCAGAGGAGCTTTCCGGACATGTCACATATCTTGCATCTGATGAATTATTTGGACGCGAAATTGGTGAATCGGGTATTACTGCGGCAGAAGAGTATATTGCAGATGCATTTAAAGAAATTGGTTTAAGTTCCCTGCCGGGACAGAATGATTTTTTTATAGATTTTGATCTATATGAATATTATTTAGATCCTGAGAATACAACTCTGGAAATTACAATTGCGGAAAATATCTATAATGCAATAGCAGGCATTTCATTCAAGCCTTTTTACTTTTCAGGAGCAGGCAGTATAGAAGCTGAAGTGGTTTTTGCAGGATACGGTATTACCGCTCCTGCATATAACTGGGACGATTATGAGGGGCTTGATGTTGAAGGAAAGCTTGTTCTGGTTCTTCGCCATGAACCTGTGAGCTTTTATTCAACTGATCCTGCAGATGAAATATCTTACACCACTCATGCAACTTTTAAAAATAAAATGCAGAATGCAATCAGACATGGTGCTGTTGGAATGATCTTATTTACAGATCCTTTATCTGGTAATACTAACGATGATCTAAGTATTCAGAATAATTACAGCCTTAACCTGGAAGATGATGTTTTATTAGCAATGTATGATAATCATCAATTTAATGAAAATCTTGCAGTACATATTTCAAATGCATATGCAAATTTTATTATACATAATTCTTTAGGTATAAATTTATTGGAATTACAGGAAGCCGTAGATTCCGGAATAAAACCACATGATTTTGATGGTAAAGAGATTAATGCTAAATTAAGTATTCAAAATAAATATACACCCCGTCAGGTGAAAGCGCGTAATGTGGCTGGAATCTTATTAGGAAGCAGCTTTCCATTTAGTAATGAATGGATTGTTATTGGCGCGCATCATGATCATGCTGGTTTTTTTGAAGGAGCCGGAGATACAATCTATAATGGAGCAGATGATAATGCATCCGGAGTAGCAGGAGTTCTTGAATTGGCTGAGGCAATTGCAAGCAGCCCGGAAAAGCTCCCATACAGTATTGTGTTTGTTACTTTTTCTGCAGAAGAGAAAGGCCTGTTTGGTTCTGAATATTTTATCAATTTGTACCAGAAGGACACAAGATACTCCTATATTGATATTAAATATATGATTAACCTCGATATGATTGGAAGAAATCCGGAAGAACATTTTGAGATCTATCAAAGTAAAAATAATATTAATAATATTATTAATATTATCAATAACTCCAAACCTGTTCCGGATTTATCTTACAATGTAGAGCAATCCGGTCATGATGCTTACAGTGATGATTATAACTTTTATGAAAATGGAATTCCTACAATTTTCTTTTTTACAGGTTATCATGATGATTATCATGGAGTAGGTGATCATGCAGATAAACTGGACTATAATCATATGCAGTTAATAACTGAATTTGCTTATAATATTGTATACGCGCTTGCATTTGGTGAGTAATAATTTATAGATCGGGCAAAATAATCAGTAAAATATTTTTGAATTAATATTGATCATATAAATATTCTTGATGTCTAATTAATATATGTACGGGCAAACGGTCCGACTATTTCGGACTTTAAAGGGGTAGTAGAAAGCTTCCAGTTTCCTGATTCAGAACACTCCTGTAAAATAGAAGATATGAGAGCTATAAAAACTTATCATAATCCGGAAACATTCTCTCTTTCCGGTACTTTTATCCATGCTCTTTTTTTAGCTGATTCTTTTATGCAGTCAATTACTTTTTGAATATAAAGCCCCTGCTCGATATCCGGCTTAAATTGCTTATTCATATGAACTGCGTTCATATAAGTAGCAATGCATTCAAGATGAGTTCTTATCCAGCCTATACTGAATTTAGGGCCCGGGAAATTATCTGCGGGTTTTTCATATTTTTGAACGGTATCTATACTTGTCCAGCCTTTATAACCTCCGTATGGTTTGTCTATAAGATTACAATCGTAAAATCCCAGTTGATTTGGCAGCATACTGTTAAAGCGAATTGCTCCTTTTGTCCCGTAGATTTCAAATCGTAATTCATCTTCTGTTCCTGTTGATATTTTAGATGCTTCCATTATACCTGTTATTGGTTTTTTTTGATTCTTTCTTTTTATATTGGCCATTATAAAAACTGCATCTTCTGTATCTACATGGTGCATAATATCAGGATTTTTAATATCTGGACGAATATCAAATGCAATTTGTGTTTGAGCAAGTACATCCGTATAGTCACCAATTAAATAATTAATTAAATCCAGTATGTGAGAACCTAAATCAAGTATTACTCCTCCACCATATTTTTCCGATAATTTCCATTTAAAGGGAGCATTTGGATTAACACTTCCTGAGTGCAGATAAGCTGCACGAAAACCCAGGATTCTGCCCAACTTATTATCAATTATATTTTTTGCACTAATTGTAGCAGGAAAATAATGAGTTTGAAAATTAATTCCTGTAATACTTTTGTAATTTTTTATCAGTTTTTTTATTTCAATTGTTTCTTCAATATTAACTGATATTGGTTTTTCACAGAAAATGTGTTTATTGTTTTTTAAAGCGGAAATAAGCTGTTCTTTATGATATTTGTTTGGAGAACAGATGTGAACAATATCAATATCCGGATCTTCTGTTATTATCTTATATTCGGTTGTTGATTTTGCTATACCCAATAGTTTCGCAGCCTCTGTAGCAGTCTCCATATGAACTGTAGAAATATTTGTAATTTCTGTTTTAAATGGCAGACCGGAATAGTAAAAGGGCAGATTCTTATGGCACAGAGCATGAATCTTTCCTATAAATCCAAAACCAATAATACCAATTTTATATATTTTCATAGTATGTTCCTTTCATAAGATATAATAGATTTTATTTAATTTGTTAAGTTCTTTTTATGAGGAATTTGCGTTGTTAACGCAAATTCCTCATGCTATGGTCTACGTTTGGGCTATATGCGTTATTTTTCTCTAAATTTACTTAATATTTTAACAGCGCAAATAGTTTTTTTAAGATTGACTGGAATTGTAAAAATCCCTATTATCCATAATTAATAAAATTTGATGAAAAATAATACAAAGTCATATGTTTTTTTAAGTTTAACTTATTTAATTTCATTGCAATAATTATCAGCTTTATAGGAGCAGTTATTATAGCATGAGTCAGTATAACTCTCTGGCATTGGGATCCTGAAAAAAATCGTTAAAACTATACATTTTATCCTAACCTGCACCCTAAAAATAAATAATAGCAGTAAAATGATATTCAATTATTGTCTTTGTCAAATTTTAACTTAAATTTCAGTAGCATTTTAGTAATAAACCGGTGTTTAAGAAGAAAGCAAATATTTATTATATAAATATAAAATATTTTGTTATATACTTAAATATTACTTTTTAAGGATTAAAAAATGAGATGGTCATTTACACTTTTTATTTTATTTTTTATTTTATCTTCTTTACCTGCACAGGAAATTAATAATGAGGTATCACCTGAAAACGAACAAAACATAACGACAGAAGATAATACGCAGGAAAATATCAATCAGAATTCAGATAGATTTATCGAGGATATACCTTTTTATAATTTAAGCCTGGAAATAAATCCGGAAAACGGCACCATCGAAGGTAATATTTCCATTGATATTCCCTGGACAAAAGAAATGGAGTCCGGTGGAAGTTCTGTTTTTATCGGCCTGTTATTAAATAACGGCGAAGAAAAAAATCCATATGCATTTTCATTTTTAGAAGAAGGCGGCCCGGATGGTTTTTCTCCCTCTAATGCAGCTATAAGCAATGTAACAGTAAACTCAATTAATGCGGATTGGAAATATGCGGAACTAACACGGCCGATAATAATAAAATATAATACAGAGCATTTAGTATACGAAATTATACTTCCGGAAAAGCCTTCTTTAGGTGAAATATTACATTTAGAATTTTATTATAAGGCTCAAATATCTCATATAAAGGGTATGGATGATTTCTATTTCAAAGATAAGATGATTTCAAGGTTTTCATGGTTTCCTTATATTTACACCAAAGAACAGCTTATTAATGGTGAATTTATAATGCATTTTTTTACATATAAAGCTGATATAAACCTTACGTCCGGCTGGGAAATGGCTGCGATTGGGACAGAATTTAAAAAGGATAATAATACGTTTAGTATTGAAAGTAGTACACCTGTCTCAAGCTTCCCTCTTATATTTTTAAAAAATCACAATATAACAGAACATCAGCTAATAGACTCGGATTGCACATTAAGGATTTATTATAAAGGAAATATCGAAAATGCTGTTTCCCTCATAACAGGATATGCACTTGAAATTTTAGATTATTATAAAAACACATTTTTTGCACTGGATTATAAAAACATAAGCATTGTTCAGGGAAATACAGGCCTGTGGGGCATGGCATCTGATTCTGCTGTAATAATTGGAGACGCGCTTTTTGGAGCATTAGACAGAGGGATTCCAAATATTTTAAATCCGATGCTTCACTATATTCTTTCACATGAATTAGGGCATTTTTATTTTGGTATTGGCAGCCCTCCGGATTTCACACGAGAAAATTATTTATCCGAAGGACTATGTGAATTCGCAAGTATAAAGTTTCATGAAATGAAATATGGAATCTGGGATAATTTAATACAAGGGAATAATGATATTGCTTCTTCTATAGTAAAAGGAGTTGCTTCTTCATTTTTTAACAGCTTAACTTTAAGAGGAACAAAATATTACAGTATAGTACAGAATTACAGATCCGGCTGGGACTCACCTGCAAGCGAAGAGCCGGAAGAAAAAATAATAAATTCTATTATTTCTACGGATTATGATAAAGCATACTTTATAATTCACATGCTATTTAATTATCTTGGGGATGAAAGAATAGATGAAGCATTAAAATACTATCTGGAAAATAATAGATATAAACAGGTAAGCTCAGAAACTTTGAAATTTTCACTGGAATCTTTTTATAATAAAGATCTAAACATGTTTTTTAATACATTCATTTATGATGATAAGGACTTAGACTATGAACTCAGCGGATCTTTAAATGAGCAAATTGAAGGGAGATATCAATCAATCTTAAAAATAGAAGACCTTAATAATACCGGTATATTTATTCCTGTAAAACTAACAATTTTTTATGAAGATAATTCACAGGAAGAGCAGTGGATATATTCACCCGGGGAAATAATAATTGAAAGCACAAAAGAAATTGATTACGCGGGGATAGATAAAAACATTAGTCTCTTAGATTTTGACAGGAGAAATAATTTCTATCCGAAGCAGACCTATTTTTTAAAAACAGATGATGACTGGTTATCTGAATTCGGAGCATCCAAATGGTCCATATCCCCATATTTAAGCGCAGATGAAGATTATATATTTTTCGGGCTTGGGCCAAAATTCAGAGAGCCTTTTAAATGGCAGATACTCACTGCTCCGTTTATTGGCATACC
>SDBV01001600.1_pt1 | contig 34066 bp, 28 predicted proteins | sample 2277081 | NCBI WGS metagenome assembly SDBV01 (sample SAMN10402039, study PRJNA504765) | marine sediment metagenome | isolation source: marine sediment core GS10_PC15, 223 cmbsf | place: Arctic Ocean: Southern Knipovich Ridge | collected 2010 | reverse complement strand
AGATTCTATGGATCATCAATTGGTGGTTAGAGTGCAGAGACGTCAAGGAAGGAGCCAGGCAAGCCCCACTCACCCCGCTTTTGATGGAATTCCACCGACTTGTCCACTAAAATCTCTCCGTTTTCGAAAGCTATTTTGTGTCGGGGAAGTGGTATATGTGCCGGTCCTCTGAAGGGGATTCCGTTCATGCGAAAGCGGCAGCCTTGACAGGGGTCTCTGAACTCCTGGTATTCGGGTAACCAGTCTATAATGCAACCTAAATGCGGGCATGCAGCACTCATAGCCACAAGATGTCCCTCGGGAAGATGCACTATGTTCACCTTCTGGTCAAATCTGAAATGGTCATACACATCGGGAGTAGAATACTCACTTAGTCGCCCGGCACTGAAAATCAGCTTATTTGACCACAGTCTGGGCAAAATTGTTGGAAAAGCTAAAAGCCAAGCACCGACTGCGACGAGCCCCAAGAATAAAAACAGTCCTAAAATGATGGTCTTCCGTTTCATGATGATCTCTCTTCTCAATATAACCTCTCTTCTCAACATAATCTCTCTTCTCAATGATTGGCTGGATGGAACGTCCGTCCTTCGTGCCACAAGACTGTTTCAATTGAATTTTAAAGGAAAATGTCTAAAATTGGCAGAAAATCAAACCTTAATCCAGTAGGCCCCCCTCCTGGGGAAAGAGGGAATAAAACGCTCCGTCGTTTCATCAGGCGACAAACCTGACGCTTTCAGAAACGGCTCACCTCAGACTATGCAAACCTCAAACTTCTGTCCAATTCCAAACTTCTCGTAGGGGATTCTTGTTCTGTTCAGAAATCTGACTGGATCTAGCATTAATTCTTGTGAAACCTGTGGCTGTCTTTCCAAGCACGTCGAAGGATCATTGCAAAGGGGACCCACCAAATCAAATCGTTGGTCAATATTGTCCACCCTATCCTACGGGGAAGTTCGCCCATGATAACCCCGGTGATATAACCAATGGGACCGAGAGTCTTCCCTAAGAGCCCCACAAGGGTAATGGGCCAGTGCCGTAGGGGATCCCAAGCAGCAATTGCGTACCCGATCCCATAGACGCCCACCATCATCCCAATGCATTGCCATAACATCGTAGCAGAATTATCGAGCCCAACTTGATCAAGGGTGACCTTCGGGAGCCATACTACAACCGTGCCCCAGAGGATATTGTAACCGGCAGCTACCAGAAGAACTATTCTCATCCAATGAGCATTTCTTGCCATAAAGGTCACCCAGTTCGTGCCCCCAGATTGTCTCGGAGAGGCGGGGACCATCCCCCTTTTCCATCATCTCGAGAACACCATATATCAAATGTCGCAAGGTGAGTCAGTATTTCGTCAAGCGATAGGTGTCCGACGCAGGGATACGCGCCGGAGGGGAGCCCCGGTCCAATCAGGATTTTCCGCGCAAGAAGAATCGCCGGGCAGCTCGGTATGGCTGGGCCGTCATCATCGGTAATAATGGCAATTTTGCGTTCGATCTCTTCTCCTTCCTGGCTTCTTCCTCGAACCCACACCGCGAGCGAACCGTTTTTTGACCCCCAGTTGAAAAGAATCATCGATAGACGGAGGAAGAGGGGAGCGAGTTGCCGAAGGTTGGGCACCAGATGAAATCTTCTCAGAGTGGCCAGTGTGCTCAGGATTATGTTGAAAATATTAAGTTCAAGGCCGGCATGAACGCGGACCGTGTCTGCAGCCCACTGGTTCGGTAATAGCTCAAGATCGGGTACGTCGCAGTTGTAGACGTTTCGAACGCCAACGTTAGGGGGAAACTCAAGTTTGAGGCAGTCCTTCCAACCGTATCGTTTAATCCAACTGCCCTCGATCCAGACAGGAATTGGATGGCCTAGGTAAGAAAGGATGGCTCCGATCGTCGATCCTCCTCGAGGATTTTGATTCCCTGGGCTTAGAGCGATCTGAATTGAGGATATTTTCGAGAATTGGGGTGATAGTTCTTTAACGAGCGCGTATGTAATCGTGGGAAGCGAACTGGCTCCGGATCCCACGACCACTCCTCTATCTCTCGCTTCACGGTCGAGGGTCTTTATACCGCAAACGAAATCCCTCGCATCAGCAATGTCGAGGTAGTGAATCCCTCGTTCCGCGCATGCTTGGGCGACCTGATAGTCTTTCCCTTGGAACGGACCGGCTGTATGAATCACTAGATCGCTCTCTTCGATGCATCGATGAAGAGAGGATTCATTATTGAGCTCACAGTGTTGGAAATCTGCCCCGACCCTTTCGGCAAACTGGCCACCCCGGTCGCGATCGCGGCCTGCAATTCTGAGGCGGAGCCCGTGGGTCATTGCAATCCCCGCGGAAATCCTCGCGCCGAAGATCCCATATCCGCCGAGGACGGTAACTCTCTTCATGGATTCACTCTCTCTATCCGTCCTTGAGCAATCAGGCGTTGATAAGACTGTCGGCGGAATGCGAAGAAGTGTCGCAGCCTTGGCGCAACAACGATTCGAGTCGCTGCTTCCCCTCCCAGCCAGAGGGGTAGGGAAACAGTCACCTTATCTTGAATTGTTGTACCGGAGCCATCATCATGAAACTCGTGCACATGCTCGTACGTTCGAAATGGCCCTTTGATGAGGCGTTCTCCAAAGCGGAGAGGGGGTTCAAACAGGAAGTGCTCGAAGGTCAATTGGAACCAGAACGGGCCGAGGCGCTCTAAGATTTGCAAACGAGCTCCCGGCAGGATATTTCCGTCATTCGAGACAATCCTACTTTTCGGCCATCCTTCGAGTAGAACACTCAAATTATCGGGGTTCCTATGGAACTCGAACAGTGACTCTCTTGCAATGGGTAGATGCTGCGTGAAGCTTAATTTCAAGAGACTTGAATGTCCTTAGCGTGTCCTCCTAGTAGCGATATACAGTGTAGGCCAAGGCGAAAAGTACCCGGGGTACACAATTGACACCTTCTGACCCGCTTATCACTGGGCCCTTCGGAGATGTAGGAGGAAGGAGGATTTTTCCTATAGTCTGAGATCCATTATAGGTTCCTCTCGCGTTGACTGTCGTTCACTCGTTTTCGGAGAGCTTTCCCTGGCTTAAAAGTAGCAACCGTCCTTCTCGGGATGGAAGCCTTTTCTCCAGTTCGAGGATTCCGGCCAAGCCTTGCATTTCGAACACGAGGCTTAAAAACCCCGAAGCCCCTGATTTCCAATCTTTTGTTCTGGGCCAAGTGGCTGATAATTGTGTCCAGCGTTGCGCCCAAAACCCGACTGACCTGATACTGAGGGAGCCCAGTCGTGTCGGAAATCTGCTTTACCAGACCACTTTTCGTTAGAGTCATAGTACATTCTAGTTGAGATTTTTAAGACAAGAACATCTACTTGGGAAATTCTTATAGGTCATCAATTAATTATGTTCTACAAATCCCGGACACAACGGAAACTGATATTGCCGGTTGAGCTGTCCGGGGTGTTTGACGTGCGAGCGGCAACGCGATATCGATTGCAGTAGGAGTCATGACAGAGGTACGAGCCGCCTTTGATAACCTTATGACTGCCCTGTGCGGGGCCGGTGGGATTTGCGCGGGGTCCGTTTTGGTGGAAAGTCGCGCTGAACCAGTCACCGCACCATTCCCAGGCATTTCCGGCCATGTTGTATAGCCCGAAATCATAGGGTTCATATGAACAGGCGGGACAGATCCCCTTGTATCCGTCTTCCCCTGTATCTTCGGCAGGAAATTTACCCTGCCAGATATTGCACCGGTGCTTTCCGCCTGGCGTCAGTTCATTACCCCAAGGATAGGTTTGATTTACTCTTCCGCCGCGAGCTGCATACTCCCACTCCGCTTCTGTGGGGAGACGTTTGCCCGCCCATTCGCAATAGGCCATTGCATCGTTCCATGACACATGAATAACGGGATGATCCATTATCGTTTTGATCTTTGAGTCGGGACCTTTCGGATGGCGCCAACTGGCCCCGTTAACTTTGCACCACCACTCCACACCCAGAACCGTATCGTCAATAAGTTTTCGTGCCTTGGCACGAGGGATCTGATTATAGAAAACAAATGTCCATCCAAAATCTTCCGCCTCTGTTCTGTAACGGGTTGCGCGAATGAATTCTCTAAACTGACGGTTTGTCACAGGAGAGATGTCTATATAGAACGGAGACACAGTCACTTCGCGCAGGGGTCCTTCGCCGTCGTCAGGAAAACCAACGTCCGAGTCGGTCCCCATCAGAAATGACCCACCCTCGAGCAATTCCATACCCTCCGTCGGTCCGGAATTGATTCTTTTCAGTGGAGCCGACTCGGATATGGCCGCGGTCGAAGCGGTCTCACCCCCTTTGCGTGGAGTGCAACAAGGTTTTGCTCTTTCTCCTTTGGACATTCCAACAGGTCCTCATGGTTTTTCGGGCGCTCCATCGATGCACCCGGTTCGGGACAATCCTTCGTTTTTCCATGCATTGTGTTATTATATCACCATACTGGACCAAAATAGTCTGGAATTGGATTGATCGGTGCGGAGCGAATGAACGTTGTTCTCATTTCCACTTATGAACTAGGTCGACAGCCTTTTGGGCTGGCATCGCCTGCTGCATGGCTCCGCAGTGAAGGAGCAGAGGTGACGTGCCTCGACCTTACAGTACAGGGAATCGACGAAGAGCCAATTTGTACGGCGGACCTGGTGGCGATACATGTCCCCATGCACACAGCCACCCGAATCGCCGTTGCCAATCTTTCCCGGATCAAGGAAATCAATCCGCGTGCCCATCTCTGTTTTTATGGGCTCTACGCTCCGGTTAATGCGGATTACCTTCGGGAGCTGGGCGCCGGCACGATCCTGGGAGGGGAATATGAACAGGGTTTAGTTGATTTAGTGAAGAGCCTTCAGTCTAGAGATAATGGTTCGGCAAATCAGTCGGCCTTAAATCCGGAGATTTCACTGGCAAGGCAGGATTTCCTGGTACCGGACCGAAAGGGGTTCCCTCCCCTAAACCAGTATGCCCGATTGCGGATGCCTGACAGTTCTTACCGGACCGTGGGTTTCGCCGAAGCCAGCCGGGGGTGCAAACACCTTTGCCGCCATTGTCCCGTCGTGCCGGTCTACAACGGCGTGTTTCGAGTTGTGCAGCGAGATGTGGTCCTGGAAGACATTCGAAGGCAGGTCACCGCAGGCGCACAACACATTTCTTTCGGCGACCCTGATTTTTTCAATGGGACGGGGCATGCTATTCCTCTCGTTCGGGCGCTCCATGACGAACACCCCAATTTGACGTACGACGTGACCGTCAAGGTGGAACATCTCCTCAAGCATCCCCAGTTTCTCCCCACGCTCCGAGACACAGGATGCCTATTCGTGACGACGGCCGTGGAATCTTTTGACGACAACGTCCTCGCTCTACTCGACAAGGGGCACACGGAAGAAGAATTCATTCGGGTGCTTGACTTGTTTCGTGAAGAAGGACTTACTCCGGCCCCGACTTTCATTCCCTTCATGCCCTGGATATCGTTAGAAGGTTACATTTATTTCCTGAATCGGTTAGCCGAACTTGGATTGGTCCAAAACGTTTCTCCTGTTCAGCTTTCCATTCGGCTTCTCATTCCCGCCGGCTCCAGGCTGCTGGAAATCCGCGAGGTGTGGGATTCTATCGAGGAATTTGATGAGACTGCCCTGAGTTACCGATGGATTCATCCCGATCCTCGGATGGACACCCTCCAGAAGGAGATCCAGGAACGGGTTGTTGAAGCGGAAGCGCAAGGGGAGAGCCGGCCGGAGATTTTTCTCCGGATCTGGAATCTGGCACATGAATACATAGGCCGCTCTCCAAACGGTTCTTGGATCAAGGACCAGGTCCTGACGCGGGCGCCGATTCCATATCTGACAGAACCGTGGTACTGCTGAGCGGAACCAACCGAGGAGCAGTTGGCTCCTGTGTGAGGGAGGGGGACTGATGCATCTTAAAGAGATTTCCGAATCGTTGTCTTTATGTCTCGCGCTCCGCAATCCTCCCGTCGGCCTGACATTCGTGAAAGAGCCTCCTAAGGGCGTGCAAGAATGGAAAGTAGAGGTCCCTTCGGCCTGCCGCTTGTGGCGTGAAGCTGAGACACGAGTCTTTTATGCCGACCAGGATCGGCATTTCAACTGCCCGGTCGGAGGGATGGTGATGGGATTTGACCTGCCAGCCCGCGTAAAAGGGGAGTTGCAGTCGGTCGTTGAAAAAATGACGGGATGTAACTACCTCCAGGCCGAGGAGACCGGTCATCTTCCGAGTGTCCCTGGACAGAAGAGTGGAATCGTCTATGGTCCTCTCAGTCAATTTCCTTTGCTGCCTGATCTGGTTCTCCTGTGGCTCACGCCCCGGCAGGTCATGATCCTTGAAGAAGGGATTGGAGGAACTCGCTGGACTCCCAATGGGGGAATGCAGATCTTCGGGCGACCTTCCTGCGCTGCCCTGCCCGTTGCGCTGTCGGAAAAGAAGTCGACCGTTTCCCTGGGCTGCATCGGAATGAGGACATTCACAGAAATCGAGGACGACCGGCTCCTGGTTGCGCTGCCTGGATCTCAACTGGACGATTCGTTTATCGATGGTGTGAAACAGTCGGTTGAAGCGAATAGACAAATGCTGGACTTTTATCAGGAGCATCAGAACAGCTTTTCGAAGCTATTCGCTCCTTGATGGATTGGGTCCACAGACCGTATAAAGCGTGAAGAAACCCCGGATTCTTTTCATCATTCCCCACGTAAGTTACCGAGCTGAAGACTTTCTGAAAGCCGCCGAGCGACTCGGGGTGGAAGTCTTCTTGGGGTCTGATCGATGCCAGAAGTTGGGTGAAGTCTGGCACGACGATACTCTTCTCCTCGATTTCAACGATGTCCGGAAAGCCGCACGAGCCATCGTTGCGTTTGTGCAGGACTGTCCTGTCGATGCAGTCTTGGGAGCTGATGACAAGACGGCACTGATTGCGTCATTGGCGAGCGCGGACCTTTCATTGCCCCATAATTCAGTGGAGGCTGTATCCGCTGCACACGACAAGTACAAAATGCGGGAACTTTTATCCCAGCAGAAAATCCCGTGTCCTAATTTCAAACTGCTTTCGGTCGATGATCCCTATGAGGAGGCAGCAAATCAGGCGACCTATCCCTGCGTGCTCAAGCCTGTATCCATGTCCGCCAGCCGGGGGGTGATCCGTGCAGACACGCCGGATCAATTCATAAACGCCTTCGAGCGAATACGGATCCTTCTGGAAACCCCCGAGTTCTCCACCAATAGTGATGAAGCTTCGCGCCAGATCGCTGCTACTCAACGTCATCACATTCTGGTAGAGACGTTCATATCCGGGAAGGAAGTGGCATTGGAAGGGATTCTTATCAATGGATCGCTGCGTGTTCTGGCTCTATTTGACAAGCCGGATCCCCTGGACGGACCGTTTTTCGAGGAAACCATTTACGTCACTCCGTCGCGGCTGCCTCTTTCGATCCAGGATGAGATTTCTGCCTGCACGTCGCGCGCGGCGAAAGCGATGGGACTTCTCGAGGGTCCGGTTCATGCGGAGTTAAGAATCAACGAACAGGGGCTGTGGCTGATTGAGCTGGCAGCACGATCTATCGGCGGACTTTGCTCTCGAACGCTGCAATTCGGGACCGGAATGAGTCTCGAAGAGCTGGTCATCCGCCATGCTTTGGGAATGGAAATCATAACAACGGACCGGGAAAACGGCGCTGCCGGGGTGATGATGATGCCTGTCCCCTGTCATGGGATATTGCAAGAAGTGGAAGGAATCGAGGACGCTGAGTCCGTGCCGGGGATTTGGCAGGTTGCTGTTACGGCGAAACAAAACCACGAAGTGATCCCGCTGCCCGAGGGTTCGAGCTATCTCGGTTTCATTTTTGCCCGCGGAGAGACACCCCAATTCGTTGAAAACGCACTGCGCGCTGCATTCGGCAAACTTAAAATTGCGGTCGCCCCACTGCTTCCGACAGTGAAGGCGGCCCCGGAGTAAGATCGGCGGTTCAAGTCACGTCTTCGCCTGGGGCGGGACGTACCCCGGAGGCAAGGAGGCTCCTTCTCCAAAGAAGAATTGCTCCGCCTGCTGCAGGATCACCTTTTTCGCTTCGGGGTCAGTCAAATTAAGCCCGTATTCATTAATCACCATCGTCTGGTGTTCTATCCACATCTTCCATGCCTCTTTTGAGACATTCTCATAAATCCGCTGGCCCAGTTCGCCCGGATACGGAGACTTGTCCAGACCCTCGAGCTCGCGGCCAAGCTTCACACACTTAACCATCTGCGCCATTGCAACCTCTTTTCTTGTGACAGCTCTGACACGGAATCCATTCTCCTTCAGTCAGTCACAGTTCGAAATATCCTGGTAAATTTCAATCTCTATAATGCCCGGTCAGTATTGTCGTGTCAATACCTGTCGTGTCCATAAAGGGAGCTATCCACTCCCAAGACCCAACGTCCGAATTATCTTTCTAATAGCCCGCTTTCGAAAATCATTCAAGTAACTGCCGCGAAGCTTCGCTTCAAAAAGGATTCTGAAAACGGTTTGCAAGCCGGGGTGCCTCGGCTGTCGCTCAAAGGCTTGAATGTAGTGGGTTTTGTCTCCAAACCCCAGGACGCGCATGTCCTCATCGGACAAATTTCCCAGGAAGGCGGCATTGAGAATGAGGGGATGGTACCGGTAATAATTAACGTCCTCCTTTTGAATCGGCACGTCGGAATTGTGATAATTGAAGAATACGGCTTGTCTGGGTTCGAGCATCGGCACGCCCTGGCGATGAATTCCCGAGGTATCAAAAAGGAAGGCCGATCCGGCTTTTCCTTTCACCTCGACAATCTCGGATTGTGGGATTTCCTCCACCTCCGCCATATCAACAGATCGGGGATGTTGCTTCCGGTGACTCCCCTTTATGTAGTTGAACGACCCCGTTTTCACATCTGTCAGGTAAACTCCAAGTTTTACCTCTTTCGAAATTTCGCTGACATGTTGCTGATCATACCAGGCATCTCCGTGCCACCCGTGAAAGTCCTTTTTGGTAGGCCGCGATTTCCAACCTTTCGCTTCGCACAACTGGTATTGAGGTCCGATGTACTCGCTTAGGATGCTTTTCACAAGGGGATTCAGAGCCACGTCTACGAAACCCTGATCGAGAGTTAAGATATCCTGAACCATATGGCGATACGGTTCGGTCTTCTCAAACCCATCAAAATCATTCCAGCGCATCCGTTTGAGCCTGACATCAAATGCACTCTGCATTCCTTCGAGCTGTTCTCCGGTCAGGAGATCGGGAAGCAGTACGATACCATCCTGACGAAGGACTTCGATTTCGCTGGACACTTTATTTAACCCTCCTTCGGATACGGGGGCCGTTCATTTATATGGCCCCGTTTCTCTTTCCATCTCCCTCCACCCATCTATTAGAGGTCTCACCCCTCAGGTAATCGCTTGGGGTGCGGCGCCCCACACAAAATTAAGACCTTGGAGGACATGGACAAACAAGGGGTCGCCGCAGCCATGTCGGGGCGACGGATACTTCGTTTTCCTGACATGCCCTCAGGCGTAAGCCGTCGCCGGCGCGGGCTTCTTGATCTAGTAATAGACCGTTCTGGTTTGAATCCTCCGGGTCGGTTTCACGTTGAGTTTTTCTGGGGTAAAGTCCTCCCAGTGATGCCACATTTAGAACAGGAGCCGCGCCAACCGTTGCGCCGCGCAAACCGCGGCCTTCTTGTACCGAGATTTCCCATATGGAGCAACCCACGACCGCCGCAGCCTTGGTCTTACTCGGTATCTTACTCCTTGATGTCCAGCCCCGACTACATATCTTCATACAATTGCTTGTGCGGGACATGATTCGCCTGACCTGGTCTCGGGAAGTAGTTCAGAGGCCAAGGAAGCCTCCAAATGGCCCCAGAATGCACGATCTCTGTTTCGTGATATTTATGTCTTATTTTCGCCGTATCTTCGTTTTTTGGCCCGTTTGGCGGGGTCCTGGGGGTCTCAGCTGGGGAAGCTTGGTTGGCAAGAGAGACTCAGAAATCCCACCAACGGGTACTTCTTTGTTCCGAAGACGCCGTCCGTCTCCGCCAGCTGCCGATGTCTCCTTCCAACCCAATTGCGAAATCTCTTCTGTTGACAGACCGGCAGAGATATCCATCTGGAGGAATAAGTGGAACATGCCCCCGAGAAGTGGGAGGCGGTGGAGGCAGAGGGCTAATGGATGGGCATCAGCCGCGTGTGAAGCACGGCGGTTGGATGCACAGGCCATGCGGTGTCTGACAAGACCTTAATTGCGATGAGCGTGATCATCTGAATTCAAGACCTCTATATTGCTGAAAAACAATAGCTGGACCCGTTTCAGGGGGGCGAGTCATTCTCCGTCAACACAGCCGCCACGTTACTGTAAAGGTTGATGACCAGATGATCCAACACGTTGATATCTATGGTCATTCGATAGGTGTGATCGGATAAATCCCGCTTCACTTCTAAACCGTCGTTTTCACCCCTCACGTTGCCCAACAAGGAATACGAGTTTTCGGAGTACGAGGAACAGATGACTCCGTCATTAGGGTGCCATGGGCTCAAAATGCGGGGCACCTAACGGGATAGGGCGAATCCGAATTCTCCTGAACTTCATTTCAAAGGGGCCTTGGCCTTTAATCCCGTGCACTTGAAGGCCGATGAAACCCTTCGGGTGAGTCGCATATACATCTTCGCGGGTGATGTCGTCGATGAGGTGCCCGTTGACCCATGTGCGCATGCGTGGACCTTGGGCGACGAGGCGGAGACGATTCCAACCTTCGTCTTGGTGGTGGGGGTGGCCCGCTTCGACCTTTTCCACCTCGGTGAGCCATCCCGTACCCAAAGCCTCCCCGTACAACACCCCCGTGGTCGGTGATTTTTCACCCAAGTTTCGGCGAATCTCGATCTGCGGGCCGTAGACACGACCAGCGGCATACTCTGGCCCCTCACCGCCGATTGCCGGTCGAGCTTGGGAGCGAAATTGAATTCCCGAATTGGTCACATCATCGACATAGATCTCGGCCTCAAATTCAAAATCGTCAAACTCGCGGATGCTGCACAAAAACGAATTCACGCTCCCGGGCGTCGTGCGGCCCACAATGGCCTCGTCTTCGACGCGGTAGGTATGCGAGCCGTTTAGATGCACCCAACCCTCAAGCGTTTTTCCGTCGAAGAGACTGATCCAATCATCTGTTGTCTCGGCTGAGTGCGCATCCACGCCAGCCTCCGGCAGTGCGAAGGCGACCACGGCGTCGCCCGATTTCGTGCCATTCTTTCCACCGCCACCCGCCGCGATTACCACATATTGGCAGCCGTCAATCATGTAGGTGCTCGGCGTGGCACAGCCTGCCGCCGGAAGTTTATGTTCCCACAGCAGGCGGCCCGAGTGTTTCTCGAACGCCCGAATCTTTTCATCGGGAGTTCCTGCAATGAAGACCAGTCCGCCCGCTGTCGCCAGCGCGCCCCCGTAGCTGGGTGCACCCGTATTGCGGATGCCTTTCGCCACGAGTGCGGGATATTCGCCCAAAGGTACACGCCAGAGGATGTCGCCCTTGACCAAATCAATTGCGTTTAGCGTGCCCCAGGGCGGAGCCAAGGCCGGCTCCCCATCGGGGCCGTTAAACTGGATGTAGCCGTTGATGAGAAAGCGCCGTTTGCCACCACCCGGTTTGACTTCAATCTCAACCCCCTCGGGACTCGCAATAAACGCGTAAAGTGCATCCAGTTCTTCGCCAGAGAACTGGCTGTACGCGGGCATAAGCCCTATACCGTTGCGGATGGCTTCCTTGGTTTCAGCCTCGCTCTTTCCTGTATTCAACAGAGTGGGAAATAAGGGCGCAATGCCTTTGCGGTCAGGTCCGTGGCAGGCCGAGCAAGCCATTTGATAGATTATTGCTCCTCGTTCAAGCTCCGAGCTTTCCCCGACCGGTTCATAAACCTCGCGCATTCGGACAAGTGATGGGGAATCATGGACGTTGACATAGATTGTGTTCAGATAGGGATCAAACGCGCCGCCGTGCCATTGCATTCCACCCAGGTTACCCGGCGCCATTATGTGGCCAGCCAAACTTGGGGGCGTATAAATGCTTCCTTGACCGTACTGATCGAAATACTCTTTTGCCACGGCATAGGCTTCGGGTGAAATCCGGGTCAAGTCCGCTTCCGTCACACGTTGCCGCGCGAGCGGTGGCGGCCGGAGCGGAAAGGGTTGGGTCGGCCAAGCCTCTTCGCCTGGAATCGTCGAGGGGGGTACCGGCAATTCCGGTGTGGGGAAAAGGGGTTCCCCACTGTCCCGGTCCAAGACAAAGGTGAAACCCATCTTTGTGAACTGCACGACCACGTCCCGCGATTTGTCGCCCATCTTCAGCGTTACGAGTATCGGCGCCGGCGGATTGTCCATATCCCATAAATCGTGATGCACTGTTTGGTAGTGCCAGATTCTCTTGCCGGTGATGGCGTCGAGGGCAAGAACGCAATTTCCGAATAGATTCATCCCCTTTCGATAGCCGCCGTAGTAATCATAGGACGGTGACCCCGTCGCGCAGAAAACCCATCCGCGCTCTTCGTCCACGGTGAAACCGCCCCACGCATTGGCTCCGCCGTACTGCTCCCCTTCAACGAATGTCCACGTGTCGTAGCCAAATTCGCCGGGCCGCGGGATAGTGTGAAAGATCCACCTGAACGCGCCGCTATCGGCGTCGTAGGCCCGGATATGGCCAGGTGTGGAGATATACCCTTCTGGCACGCGAGATGCAACGATAAGAGTATCCTCATATACGATCCCTGGAGCCGTACATTCGATGGAGGCACTACTCGGGTCAACACCCAGGTTCTCTCTAAGATCGATATGACCACCACGGCCGAACGAAGTAACGAGCGCGCCGGTTTTCGCGTCCACCGCATAGACCCGATTTTTAACGAAGACGAAAACCCTTTTCCCGGCGTCTCCTTCCCAGTAGCAGACACCCCGATTGCGCCCCCGAAGACGTGCTCCGCCTTCGTTATACTTAGACGAATCGAAAAACCACACTTCCTTCCCAGTAACCGCATTGACCGCGGCGGCACCCAACGATGGTGTCGAAAAGTAGAGCAAACCATCTATCATGATGGGATTGGCGTACATTGAAGTGCCCGAACCACTGTCGCCTGTATGGTATTCCCAAACCGGCCTCAGCCTATGTACATTTGCCGCATGAATCTCAGCCAGGTCCGCGTATTGGCTACCCTTCTTGTCTCCTCGGTAAATTCCCCAGTCAACGTAGTTATCAAGCCGGTCGGCACCCCGCGCATTCACGGTGCATGTCAGGGCAAGAAAGAGAAGAAGACATTGGGATTTCATACCGGCCCTCCTGTATCGGTAAACTACATTACTTTACACGAGCAGAACATGCGACAAAGTGACATCGTATTTGTAGAAATTGAGTCAGTCAAACCCGTTATGGACGAGTTCACCTTGAGCTCCTCCCTATGAAGCTCCAATGGGCCATCGTAAAATTAGCCCTACAGTGGTGGGGAATGCCGATGGAGGATCCAAGCGTGTCACGCACGCCAAAACTATATATCGACGACGAAGGCGTGAAGCGCGATATTTTAGTAAACCGACATTTCCCATATGCACCCGCCCGCGCCCATTGCTCGCCTATTGTCTAATACTCCCGCTCTGCTATGGCCGACAGCTTGACAACTTTACCCAGACTGTCCCGCTCGCTAAGAAGGATATACACAGCGCCATCCGGGCTGCAGCCCACATCGCGTACACGGCCATGATTCTGGAAGATTGTTTCTTCATGAATGACACGATTCTCCACCACTTTGAGCAAGCGCACATCCTGGTATTTGAGCGAACCAACGAGGAGCGAATTGCGCCACTTCGGAAACTGGTCCCCCTCATAGAATTCAATTCCACACACACCGGTTGATGGCCGCCAGTACAATATAGGCTGTTCCATGCCCTGTTTTTCAGTGAATTTACTGACAATTCTTCCCGAATAGTCGATGCCATAGGTAATCGCGGGCCAACCGTAATTGCGTCCTGGAACAATGAGATTCAACTCATCTCCCCCCATGGGCCCGTGCTCCGTCTCCCAAACTTTCCCGGTTTCAGGGTGGACGGATAATCCCTGTGCATTGCGATTTCCATAGGTGTAGATTGAGGGTACCGCGCCCGGTATGTGGGTGAAGGGGTTGTCCTCGGGGATACGGCCGTCCGGCCAGATGCGATGTATCTTTCCGTTTGGCCGGGTCAAATCTTGGGCGTGGTCTTGGTAACCACGTTCCCCGACGCTGAAGTATAAATGTCCCGCTGGATCGAACACGATGCGGCAGCCATAATGATGTCGCGTGCGATTGTAGTTATCATGATTGGCTTCAAACACGACTTCCTCGTCGACCCAGGCGTTGTCGCGAATTCGACCCCGCACGAGACGCGTCATGGAAAGCAGTCTATCTTCCTGTGTAAGAACATCTTCCAATCCATGGCTGTAAGCTAGATAGATCCACCCATTCTCAGCATAATTGGGATCGACGGCGACATCCATAAGCCCACCTTGGCCCTCATGCAAGACCTTGGGTGTGCCGGACACGGGTTCAGGTTGCATCACGTCGTCGATAAAAACGCGCAACCGTCCCGGCCGTTCGGTCAGTAATATGGTGTGTTCGTCTGGAAAGGCGATTGCCCAGGGAATTTCGACTTGTTCGGTCAAAACGTCCACTTTGACTTCGTATTCGATCGTTTGCAGTCGCTCTGGCGGGGGCGGCTTGACGACCTCGGCGGATTTGCCCACGCTCAGAATAAAATCTACGATTGCTTCAAGTTCGTCGTCTTCCAAGATTCCTCCAAAAGCAGGCATGTCATGGCTGGCTATTCCGTTCTTCGTGTTGCTAAGGATGAAATACGGATCTTCACCGAACTGCCAAATTCCATCAACCATGCTCTGCGTAATCCCCCCCCGAAGGTCCTCGCCGTGGCATTCGGCGCAGTTTTCCTGATACAAAGCCTCGCCATTCGGTTCATCTTGCGCAACAGCAGTCCAAGTGGAAAGAACACAGCCAACAATAATCAGTGGTATCCAGTACGGTCGCACGATAATCTCCTCCTACTCAATGTTTGAAACCATTCCTGGACAAGCGAAAGCGGTATAAGCCGAGACTTCCCATTTGGGGCAACTCACGACCTTCACGCCCCCGGTCCCACTCGGTATCTTACTCCTCGGGGCCCTGACCGGACTACTTACAGATCATCATCCAAGTGCTTGCGGGATATGATTCCTTCGACCTGCCCTCGAGAAGGCCAAGGATGTTCCCCAAATGCCCCCAGAACGCACGATCTCTGTTTCGTGGTTTACGGCTTGTTTTCGTCGGATCTTCGTTCTCTGGGCCGTCTGGGCGGGTTTCTGGGGGTCTCAGGTGTGGGGGGCCATGGATCCGTCAAGATATCGATCTGGAGGAATAGACAAAACCAGCCCCGGGAGGAGTGGGAGGCGGTGGAGGGGGCGGGCTAACGCACTGAACGTCAGCCGCGTGTGAAGCACGGTGGTTGGATGTGGTGGCTAGGCTCGAACCTCGCGTGGTATTACTTCGTTTTGCCCGATTGTACGTCGGCAAATCGGCAGGGACTCAATGATAGGAAGGCACTCAATGTGAGGATGGCGAGTTGCCGCAGATTCATTTATGATGCCTCCCTCTTCTAACCGGATTAATGACACTCAATCACGGTTGAATCGGGCGGCCAGTTTCTTTTTGAAGTCATCGAGGCTCGGGCCCTTCTTCTTTTCGGGCCGTTTAGCTTTGGGTCTGGGCGCGGGCCGCTCGTCCGGATTAGCGCGCATAGAGAGGGAAATTCGCTTGCGTGGAAGATCGACGTCCAGAACGGTGACGGTGACCTTCTGCTGGACCTTTACTACCTCGCCGGGATCCTTGATGAAGCGATCGGCCAGTTGGCTGATGTGCACGAGCCCATCTTGGTGGACGCCGATATCGACAAAGGCGCCGAAGGCCGTGACATTTGTGACGATGCCGGGGAGTTTCATGTTGGTCTGCAAATCGTCGACGGAGTTGACGCCGTCGGCGAAACTGAATGACTCGAACTTCTCTCGTGGGTCGCGTCCGGGTTTGGCCAGTTCGGCCATGATGTCGCGTAGCGTGGGGAGACCGGCCTTTTCAGTTACGTAGCGGTCCATGTCAATCCGGCCGCGCAGGACTTCATCGCACACGAGGTCGGTGATGGAACAGCCGGCGTCTTTGGCCATGGCGGCAACGGTGTCATAGTTTTCCGGGTGGACGGCGCTGGCATCGAGCGGGTTCTTGGCATCGGGAATGCGCAGGAAACCGGCGGCCTGCTCGAAGGCTTTCGGGCCGAGCCTGGGAACCTTCTTCAGTTGGGCGCGTGACTTGAAGGGACCGTTGTCGTTGCGCAACGCCACGATATTGGCCGCCAGTTGAGGTCCGAGGCCAGACACGTACATGAGGAGCTGTTTGCTGGCCGTGTTGATGTCCACGCCGACACCGTTCACGCAGCTTATGACCACGTCGTCCAGGCTACGTCTCAACGCGGACTGGCCGACATCATGCTGGTATTGGCCAACGCCGATGGACTTGGGATCGATCTTGACCAGTTCGGCCAGAGGATCCATCAGGCGACGCCCGATGCTCACCGCGCCACGCACAGTGAGATCGTAATCGGGAAACTCCTCGCGGGCCACGTCCGACGCGGAGTAAATGGAAGCGCCGGACTCGTTCACCATGATTACGGAGACCGATGCGGGAAGCTTCAGCGAACGAACGAAAGCCTCCGTTTCGCGGCCCGCCGTGCCATTGCCGATGGCGACGGATTCAATCTCGAAACGCGTGCACAATGCCTGCACTTTCTCTCCGGCTTCGCGCTCGGAACGCTCGCCACTATGTAGATAGACTACCTCGTCGTGGACAAGTTTGCCTTGCCGATCAAGGCACACGAGCTTGCAGCCCGTGCGGAAGCCCGGATCGAGTGCGAGCACGTTCTTGTGGCCGAGCGGCGGGGCGAGCAAGAGTTCGCGCAGGTTCTCTGCGAACACACGGATAGCCTCAACATCCGCACGCCGCTTCAACTCGGCACGAATTTCCGTCTCCATGGAAGGCCCCAGGAGCCGCTTGTAACTGTCCTGTACAGCGATCGTGACCTGCTCCGAAGCCTCACCGTCGCCCATCACATACGACGTCAACACCGTGGCTTCGTCTTTGGGCGGCGCGAAACGCAACGAAAGGAATCCTTCATTCTCGCCTCGAAACATGGCCAGCAGACGGTGCGAGGGCGCCTTGACCACCGGCTCTTGCCAGTCGAAATAGTCCTTAAACTTCGCCCCCTCTTCGTCTTTGCCTTTCACCACCTTCGACTCGCACACACCCTCCTCCAGAAACATCCGGCGCATCCGATCGCGGATCCGCGCATCTTCGCTGATCATTTCGGCGATGATATCGCGGGCACCCTGAAGCGCCTCCTCAACGTCTGCCACGCCCTTCTCGGCATCAATGAACCGCCGAGCCTCGCTTGTGACGTCGGCAACTTCCTGCGCCAACAAGGTCAGCGCGAGCGGCTCCAGGCCCTTATTCCGCGCCATCGTGGCGCGCGTACGCCGTTTTGGGCGGTAGGGCAGATAGATATCCTCCAACACCGTCATGGTTTCCGCGGCCAACACGTGGCCCTTGAGTTCATCGGAGAGTAAGTCGCGTTCTTCGAGCGACTTGAGGATGGCCTCCCGGCGCTTGTCCAGCTCCGCTAGTTGCTCCAGCCGATCACGGATCCCCGTCAAGGCCACCTCGTCCAGTGAGCCCGTCGCTTCTTTTCTGTATCGGGCCACAAACGGAATCGTGGCCCCTTCTACGAACAGCCCCACCACTGCCCTGACCTGGCTGGCGGCCAGGGTCATCTCGTTCGCGATCTTTGCGATGTGTTCAGTGTTCATTCAGGCCTCGTTTTCCGGACTCACGTTCCGCAGAGTATACATTGTCCGGAGTCATATCGCCCAGAGGAGGTGGAGAAGATGAGTCAAACAACACTCAGCCAAATAGAGAGTATAGGGATACCGAACGCGCCCCATGACCTGCCCCCCCTGAAACGGGTCCATCTGTTATTTGAGTAGAATTACGGTCTTGAACTTCGAAAACGAGATCAAGGATAGGGAAAGCATCGGCGATTGAGCCCGGTCTAGCCGCGTGATCGTGGCGGATGGTTCCCCAGGGAACCAGGCAGGAAATCCCAAAGTACTTACAAATCGTCTTACATTCACTGGTACGTTCTGTGGTACTCCTTGGTACCTATTGTCACTCCTTGTCACTTGACCTCCCTTTATAACCTTTTCCCAGTCAACAGATTAAGAGCGGAAGCCCCTGTGAATCAAGGACTTCCGCTCAAGGCTGGAACCTTTCACAATGTAATGTGCCCTTTTCCGTAAGTATTTGATGATCAATGGGTTCCGAGGGTGCAAAAATGGGGTTTGACGAATTTTTGACAACTGAATGGCGGAGCAGAGGGCTGGAAGGACGGTTAGATTCTCAGATATATGGGTGGAGTGGGTGATCGTTTAAGCGCCCGATTTTCACTGAGGGCAGTCGATGCAATAGTGTCTCGCCATGACCAAGTTCGGGGGAATTGCTCTTCCGAGCGAGGAATCAGCGGTGAGTTAGTGAAGAAGAGGCGACTTGGCTGAAGACCGCCTTGAAGGTGTTCTTCTCGCGGTAATTGAGAATGGGGCGCAGGAAGCAAGCTGGGGGATTTGGTTAGTCCCGGGAGCCAGTGAAGTAGTATGCCCGCGTAGTCTGTGTACCGATGGAGCTTCTTATCAGGCGAGAGTCCCTCAACGTCCGGAAACTGTTCAGGAGATCGTTGAACGGCGTGTCGCTTGCCAGAGCTGAGGTCGGGCAACTGACTGGAACCGTTGGCTGTTCCCCTTCGCCTTCTCCCGGACCGATCGCTCCGCCCACGGCGATGAAGGATGCGCGCGAACTGCTTGAATTATCATCGGCGTCATAAGCCGTGGCGACCGCATTGAAGAGCCCAGCTTCGGAGGGAACAAAGTCTCCGCTCCAGATTCCTCCGCCGTTGTCGTTCAGTGTCAGGTTTTCGCCGTCGATCCTCACCTCAACCCGATCGATCTCGGATTCACCGTCCGCAGCTCGGACAGTGACGGTAATCGAATGCCCGGTTTCTATAAGGAGCGACCCCAGTTCCACATCGATCGCAGGTGGCACCGTGTCGACGCCTACACCTTCACCCTCACCCTCTCCTTCGCCGCCGTCTTCGAGGACTCTGAATGTGAGTGAGGCGATGTTGCTGTTATCCGCGTCGTCAAAGGCGATGGCTTCAAGGTCGAATACTCCGGAATTATTTGGAGTGAATACTGCGCTCCATGTTCCGTTTTGATTATCGATGACTCCCGGAAGCGCCATATCGTTGACTGCAACCTCAACGCGGTCGATATCTGAATCCAGATCAATTGCTCTCACAAGGATCCCTATCGGAAGATCAACATCTGCGATCACTTCTCCTATGGTCACATCCACAGCGGGCGGGTCAGAATTCATCGCTTCGCCTTCTTCCGCCTCTATTTCACCTTCGCCCTCCAAACCGCCGCCGCCGCCGGGTTCTCCTTCTCCTTCTCCTCCGACGGGTCCTTCGCCTTCGCCCTCTCCCTCGCCTCCGAGGGGTCCTTCACCTTCACCTTCCCCCCCGCCCTGTCCTTGTTCAACAATATTGATGGTGCTATCCATCACCATATGAACAACAGACTCTGAGCCGTCCTCATTGGAAATCGCCGACATATCCGCTGCGAAAAAGGCAGTCTGTAAGCCCAGAGTTGCATCGTTCGCTGCCCGAACGCGGAGGTTGAGGAGAACGCCGTTATTCGCACTGAGGGTGTCGATATCCGAGTAGGCGATAACAGCGGCTTCATTCCCGCCGTTGGCGAATCCTTGGGAGTCCACGAAAAACGATCCGGGGAGGATCCCTCCCGGCGAGGCAGAAAGAAAACTGATCCCGTCAGGCAAAATGATTCTGGCATTGACGCCGGCATAGGGTTCAATCCCACCCGAAATACGAAGCTTGAGGGTAGCGGTCCTCCCCTGTTCTACATCGACAGGATCGAGAGACAAGGTGGGCTGGGCGGAGGCACTCCACATGAATCCCGCCAAGAGCATCAACCCGACAGCTAATGCGAAGGCGATTCGATTCATGACTGATTTTGTTTCTTTCCCATTGCGTCACACCTGTTCATTCACTCGCGGCTCCTGCTAACGCTTAATGATGTAATTGACGACCGCCGATGGCTGCATATTGTTGTGGGGGGAGCCTCCTCCTGTGTTACCCGTGGTCCGCGCAGCCTGTAATCTTTCTCCCGTCGCATCGCCTTCGGGAGTTGCGTGCTGAGGGTCCGGTCCAGAATCATCAAAATAGTAATAGTCCGAGTAGGAGTGGGAGTGAGGGGGCAATTCAGCTGCAGTCAAGGTATGAGTCTCTGCACCAAGATTTTGTTCGCCAAGCGTCCTGGACGTTAACCCCGAGCCCTCGCCGGCACCGATGGTCGTCCTTCCCCTCAAATCAGGCACGTTGAAGGTAGTAGAGCCATCCCCTGCACCCCACGTTTCCCCAATTGCAGCGAAAAGGTCGGCGAAGTCAGAACGGCTCAAGTCCCGTCCGTCACAAGGAACCCAACCAAGAGGATCGTCGAGATCGGCATTTCCTCCGTATGACACAATGGTTCCCGGCGGCACGCCGTGGAGAGCTTTCTCGGCCTGCAATGTATAGGGCGAGCTGAGCACCTGCTGTCTCGGGGAGATTACCTGCGGGGAATCGAGCGGTTGTCCATTTCCGTCGGTCGTAACAGTGATACCGAGAAAACGTTCCGGTCCGGTAAATGCAAATGAAATATCGTTTACCGCCGCGCCGGGTATTGCTTCTCCTCCTTCGGCACCGAGGATGATGTTGAAGTGTCCGTTGATGACGCTGACCGAGTATTCTCTCCCCCAGATCAGGAATCCGCTAGGTTCGGGTTCGGGTTCGCTTTCTCCCTCTCCTTCCCCTTCGCCTTCACCTTCCCCTTCGCCCTCACCTTCACCGCCGCCAGGGATGGTTCCACCGGATTTCACGTCCCAGATACGGAATTCGATATCGTAGGTTCCGGTTGGGAGAGGGTCGCCGGCCGCGTCTGTCAGAAGGCCCTGATAATTTACCAACGCCGGTACAGATTCACTCTGTGCCTCGGCGAAGCCGGCGATGAAGCTCAAAACAAGAAACAACCATAATGCCCGTTTCATTTTTTTCGTACCTCCCTTAACAGCCACCGGAACACCAGGGCCATTGTTGATAAGGATCATTTTCCTCATGGAACTAGAATTACCTTTCTATCAGGGCCTGTCCTTAGCCAAATGGAAGAAGAACAATTCAATGTCATCCAGTTCATCGATTCTCAGACGAGTCTGCCCGCCTTCCTTAGTGAAGATAATAAGCTGCCAGTTACTGGCGGCCACGGATTTCTCTCTGAATACGTCGATCTGCTCGACGGAAGCCGGTTGCTGAGGAATGTCCGTCAGGCCCATTGAAATCGTGGCGGATTGAGCATCCCTGAACCGCCATCCCTGGGGGATCGGAGGATCCGCACTTGGGTTGCCTGGATCAAAGAACCAGAATCGTGTCGACCAGGCGGTCATTTCCCCTTTAATCAGGTCAGGACGGGGATTATCCACGGGTATAGTTCCGACTTCTCTATTTCTGATGAAACCGGTGCCGCCGTAAGTCAAGTTCCCATCCACGGAATCATTCGAGACGGTATGCTCGCCTGGAAGGCTGATCTTGATCCATACAATCTTGTCGAGGTAAAGGCCTCTATCCACCAGATTGCCGGCCGCGTCAAACCGGGGCCCTCGGAAAAACGTGCCTGTGTCGCGGACGGTGCTGAAATTTAAAACCAGCACCCCGACCTCGTCGGTACGTCTCTTCAGGAAGCGGCGGAAGGCTTCAAATGCATCGACTTCTTCGCCGGTTTCAGAGTCCACATAAGTCAGAGGTTCCCCAGTGTCATTATCGAAGGCCCTGAATCCCAAGAAATCTTCTCTGAAGGAGAACCAGTCGAAACGGTCATCTCCTCTGCCGGAGGCTTGAAGCAGGCCGTCGAATTCGACAAGCGCATCGATAATATCTTTGAGCTCCTGAGAATTCCGCGCGCGGAAGACAGACTCGGTGGACCAATCCCCGAGGTCGTTGGAGTAGATAAATGGGGTATTCCATTTGTATTCGAATGCGCGGATGGTGAAGTAGACCCATTTCTGTGCGATCTGGAAGGCCTGCTCTGCCCGGAGGGTGTCTCTTTCGAATCGAAGCCGGTGGACCGGGTCCGCATAATAGCGGGGAATCAATTCTTCATTAGACTCGTCGATCCACCTCTCGATCTGCTCCTTCTCGTTGTACAAAGCCTGCAGCCTGGCCAATTCCTGTTTCAGCAACATCTCTGCTTCCAGGGATTCCAGGGCCAGGGTCTCCATGCGCAAAAGCAACGTTTTGACCCTTGCTCGGCTGTTGGCGTCCAGGAGCTTGTCATCTTCCGCAGTGATCTCGGCCTGTTCCGTGCTGGCCAACCACTCCTTTCGCGCCTTCAAACTGCCTTTATCCTCCTCAGAGTCATGTTGAATAAAGGAGTTTAGGCCGTAGGCGAAAAGACCCGCTCCGACCTCAATTCCTACATCAGGAAACCCGTAGCTTGCCGAGATGCTTGCCAATGCATCGGCTGTGTTCTGGGCCGAAACCTGATCTGCGTTGATCCTTGCAATTTGATCGGTCAGGGCTGCCTGCTGGTTGCCATAATCGATTCTTATCGTTCTAATGGCATTATTGATTCCTAGTTCTTCTCCGCGCCGCTGGATTTCAATTTCCTCTTCCATTTTAACGTTGTTCATTTCCTGAGTATTCTTATCAATCTGAAGCCTGGCGACTTCGATGCTCTGGACCTGCAGGTTAATCTCGCTGCCGGTATTCAGTTCCGGCGTTGCGTACGCCGGGGTCCCCGGAAGAGCGCCGACGATTTTGAACAGCCGGGCGTTGTAATCGTCGTTCTGCGTGTCGAACTGCTCAAATAACTCATCCTGGGTGCCTCGGAAGGTGGAGAAACTGATTTCGGCGAGTTCCAGCTTTTCCAGGGCGTTACCCAAGGGCGAACTCGGATCCAGCGGATCATTCCAATTCAGCAAAGCATCGAAAGAATCGAAGATATCCCCCAGCTGACCCGGAAATTTCTGAACGAGCATCAGGAAATCGTCCTCGAACCCGAGCAAGTTGGCATCCGCCTGGATGAACTGAAGAGTCGCACTCGATTCGGCAATGGATTGCTGCCAACCGGCGATGTTTTCTTGAATTCCGGATTCAGGTTCAGTTCCAAAATCGACATCCGGAAAGATGTCAATAAGAATGTTCCCATCTATGTTGGATTTTGATAGTAATTCGGTGATCAGGTTTTTGGCGGTTTCAATATCCATCCCCATGCTGCGCATGACGTACCGCTTCGCCAGATCCGATCCGAGCCTTCCCTGGTCGCGGAAAACTTCCAGGAGAAGGGCGAGATCCTTGAACCCGGAAAAGAGCATGTCCGGCTCGCCGTCCCCGTCCTCGTCCAGGACGGGCATCGGTTCGTCGCCGTCGAGGAATGAAGCGGAGAAAAGCGATCGCGTGGGGACTTCCTTTTGGAACATGTAGTAGCCGAAAGGAGGGTTATCGACGGCGGCGGCGTCAAAGCCGCGAACGTTGATGCCCATTCGGTCTCGAAGAAGGAGAAAGTATGGCTCAAGAGCCCTTCGATAGGAATCCATTGCGCTTTCGTAAAGCGCGATCTCATTATCCACGATAAAGCCATTGGGAGGCGGCGGGTCAATCCGGGCGCGAATGGCATTAACCAGCTTGTCTTTGGCCAGGATGAGCTCCGCCCGGGTGCGGTTGTAGTAAAATGTCGAGGAGCGCATTACGGAGTTCCCGGTCCGAGGGGGAGTGTCTCAGGGCATTGCGAATGAATCTTTCCGCTTCGTCGGCTCTTGCGCGTTCCTCTTCGCCATAAAGATCATCGATCGTAATGATATCAAGGCGGGTTTCGATCAGATTGACGACATTCCCGTCGACCATTCCATAAAGGAGGTCGTTATAACGGAATGCTGCCAGATCTCGTTCCTCCGGAGGTGCGTCTGCGTAGAAGAGCAGCTCCCTGGCCTCATCGATGGCATCCCGATTGAATTCGGGGTATGGGACTGTCTGTGCGAAGGGCTGGCCGAATCCGGATTGTATGAGGGAAATGCCTCCACCTGTTGGGACGACCGGATCATCTCCAGAATCGGGGACGGCATATTCGTACGCGTGGCCGCCGAAGAATGCCGCCGAGCTCCCTTCTTCCGGGTTCGGGACGTCGACATTCAACTGGTTGACATAATCCGCTCGGATGTAGAGGGTCCTCAACTGTTCTTCGATAGGGATGGCTTCTGATTTCGAAGAAATGAGAGCCAGCCCGGCCGTGATGCCGAGGAGGGTGTAATCGATAAGAGGATGCTTGTATCGGAATCGCATGACTATGGAACATCCTCAAGCACGGGTTCTTCACCCTCCAGGAACGTTGCCGGTTTGAGCAGGATGAATATCCCAGTAACAGAGAGCCTCAGATGACTTTGATCGGGGTTGACCGGCTCGAAAGTATCGGTCGAGCGTCCCGCCACAGTCCGCGCCAAGTCGAAAACATATGGGTCCTGTCCGGGAGCAGCTGAGAGAATAAATGTCCTATCGAATTCAGCTTGTGTTAGTGTCTGGCCCGCAGAGATCGGAATGGGACCGATAGTCGCCTGAAAGGTGTCTTCGGTTATCTGAAGCTGGACCGGCCATCCATCTTCGGGAGAAGGGGGAAGCGCCCCGACGCCATCGCTTCTAACCACTGCCTGGGCGTTTCCGTCGGACTGAATGATCTCCATCTCGAAACTGAACCGAATCTTTTGGCTTTCGATGCTCCCCAACCAGAGGGCGTCGTTTTCGTTTATGACGAGCATGTGCTGGGGCGTTATTCCGAATTCGTAATCGAGGCCGGACTCCAGGGAAAGGATAATGGTCTCTCCCTCTTCCATCTCCGTGTCGTCAATAATAGTTACGGGAATGAGCGCGCTCGTCCCATCCACTGAAACACTCCCGCTTAGCGCCTCATAGTCTGTGCCTGAAGTGGCTGTTCCGCCGGTCACACTGAAATTAAGCTCCCCGGTGAAATGCCTGGAAAATACCACAGGGATCGAAACTTCGCCGTCTCCCTCAATGGCTACTGACGTTGAAGAATCAAAGAGAGCGAAGGGAGGACCTCCAGGTCGGAGGAAGAATACTAGGTCCGCAACATCGACACGCCCGTCCTCATTCAGGTCCATGGCGCCCAGTTGGTCCGGGGTAAACTCTTCTCGTCCGAGAATCGCGTCGACGAGGTTCTGTTCTGTGACAACGGATTGTGCGAAGACCAGATCGAGACAAGGGGGAAAGAGAAAAGTCAGAAACAGCCCCAATGAAAGAATCGAGATTGAGGATCTTCTAAGGATAGGTTTTATTTGGCCCGCAATTCTCACGCGTCAACTCCCTCCACGACAACGAATAAAACGAGCGCAAATTGAATCATGCTGATTATAGTCTTGCCAAGTGAATTTTTCTTTAAATATCTTTAAACTAGAAAAAATTTGCAAATTAGAATGCACTTATATACTTAAAGTCGATTCATTGCGTCTTATGCCTAGGTTGAATAGCCGTGGGTGATTCTGGTCGCGCCGATGGGGGGATTGCCCGTGTGAAGTCGAAACCAATCGCTATACACGCAATGATTCCATATCTCGAGAAGAGAAGAAGTCAATCCCTCTAGGGATTGTTTCTCTTTTTTCAGGAACGCGCGTACTCGGAACCTCAGAAAGGAGGTTCCGAAATGGCCACTATTTTCAAAATCGGAAAGACCTGGTATGTCAACTACGCAATCAATGGGAGGAGGATCAAACAACGCATTGGCCGGGACCGCAGGACGGCGGAACTGGCCTTGAAAGAAATTGAGGTGAAACCGGCAAGAAAACAGATCGGATTGGTTGAGCAACGCGTCTACCTGAATGACTTCTGCAAAGAATTCATGGGTTACGTGCTGACCAACAAAGCACGTAATACCGTCCAGGGTTACCGGGCAACACTAGATCACTTCCTGAGATTTCTGGACAAGGCTAGAGTACAGCACCTGGAAGATGTCACTGCGAAGCATTTGGAAGGTTTCAAGACATTCCGCTGTGAGATGAATGCCTCTCCAGGAACAATTAACCAAGAGCTGAAACACATCTCCCATTTCTTCACTATTGCAAAGCGGTACCGGTACATTGATTCAAATCCTGCAAGTGAGGTGAAGAAGCTTCGCACACCCGATAGACCACCTAGGTTCTTTTCTCAAGATGAACTCGACACGATTTTCGCAAACGCAGACCATTATCGAGCGATTTTTTGGAGCTTCTATTTTCCAAGCCCGGTCTGATCATCATCGAAGTCGAAGATCTCCCTGCGCCTTCCTATAACTTCATTGTCAGCTTGCTGGCCTTCTGGCTGGATATGGCGCGTCGCTATGGGACATTTCCTTCATGCAAGAGGGAGTTCAGATTTGCCAACAGGATTGAATACCCACGCCTGATTTTCTCTTCAGGATCGGCTCCGTCTGAAAGAGGTCTTGCCGGGAGGCTCTCAGGCGATGGTGCAAATTTAAGCACCACGAATCCGGCAATAATAAGAATGATAGGAGTTCCTGGCCAATTCCAAATCCATGATCCGGCCTGCCAAATGAAATCTCTGGAAGAAACCAGAAATTCAACGTCGCCCAGGAACTGCACGACCTCCCAAAGACCCCGTACAAAGCCGAAAAGGATGGCAAGGTATGCAGGCGCTTGCCACTTGCCTTTCGGAGACGGCAAAGACCGACGAAGCCAAAAACCTAGATTCTTGAATAAAGTGAGTTGTCGCATGAATTCACATTATACACTACAAGGCAGATATGATAAAATCTTGAATACGTAGGATCGAAACAAGCTGTTGAACGCAGGAGGTCACGATGGCGAGTAAAGGCAAGGGCGTGATGGTAAGCAAGACCACCACGAAAACGTCGACCCACAAGAAAGCTGGAGAATCGACGGGTACCGGGGCGAGAGTAAAGAGGCCGGCCACCACCAAAAGGAAGTCCGACAGATAGTGAGGTGAAACTCAGAGAATACCAGAATACCTATTACGAGTTTCTAGCATAACTAGTGAACGTGCCCGCAACCTTGCCTTCGCGGGTATTGCGGTTATCTGGATATTCAAGATTCAAGCAGACCCAGTACCCAGAATTCCGAATTCGCTGCTACCTCCCCTAATATTGTTCATCGCAGCCCTCGGCTGTGACCTGCTTCACTACATATTAGCGACCGCCGTCTGGGGAATCTTTCAGTGGCATCAGGAACGCAAATCGAAGGAATCCCCTGAGAAGAACGCAGACCTCGCTGCTCCAACTTGGTTCAAGCTCCCTCAATTGATATTGTTCATAGCAAAACTGGCCGCACTCATCCTGGGATACGTATTTCTTATCAACTATATTTGGAGCATGTGGCACGCAGCCAGCGCCTGAGCGTTGCCCCTGGGGGAAGAGACCGGCCCAACTGGAGAAGAATGACGCCACGGTGGGGGACGTAGGGTCGCAGGTTCAGGCAGGAGTCAGCATAATGGAACAGGAAAGCGAAATCGCAATCTCACAAGAGGATGCAATGTTGAAGATTATTCAGCATCGCAAGGAAAAAGTCGGGTACCGAGGCCCTTTCACAGCAGGTCAATGCGATGTATGTCTTTCGGGAATAATCGACAGGTATCTTTGGAAAGAAAGAGAGGTCGACGTACTGGAAGCCCAGAAGCAAAAGAAAGAGAATTGGAGATGGCCGGTGGATAAACTCTCTCCTGTGTTCATGGATGCCGCATGGGAGTTGTGCAGGATGGGCGTGCTGAGGCCGGGCGCGGCAAGAGTAGATTTTAGTCCAAAGGACAAACATAGCGAGGAGGAAGGTTTTTCCGTAACTGAATTCGGCAAGGAATGGATTGAGCGATTCAGCGAGGATAATTTCATTCCCACAGACCCAGGTCGTTTCGGCGAGTTATTGGAGCCATTTAAGGATCTCTTTGGCCTCGGTTTTTTTGAGAGAGCACAAGAGGCAGCACACTGCTTTCGTACCCAATGCCACCTGGCTTGTTGCGCAATGTGCGGCGCGGCCACCGAATCGATCGTACTCGCGGCAGCCGTGGCAAAAGAAGGGGATGAGGAAAAGGTCGTAAAGGAATACTCCTCATCTGGTGGGCGCGGACGCGTAGTAAAAAGACTCATTGGGATGGCAAATAAACCCCTTCAAAAAGAGTTTCGCGGTTTCACCAATCTGTTGAAGTATTGGAGAGACGAAGCGGCCCACGGAAAGAAATCGGGCATAAGCCACGGCCAGGCATTTACTTCGCTCACAACCCTGTACCTTTTCGCAAAACTGGTTTCTGAAAATTGGGAACAAATAACTGGCAGTAAACGGCCATAAGCGCCTTCTCCCACTCCCTTCATCTCTGTCCGCCCGAAAAAAAAGAGCACGCCACGGCAGGACTGGACCGAACTACCGTGGCGCGTGGTGGGGGAAGCTGCTGGAAATGAAAAAGGACTCGCGGCACTACGCAAGCCCTTGAATAAGAATGGCGGGAGCGACGGGACTCGAACCCGCGACCTCCGGATTGACAGCCCGGCGTTCTAGACCAACTGAACTACGCCCCCGCTCGAACGGTAAAAAGGGGTAGATAGGTCGCCCCGTCCACCCGTGGTTTTCACACTGAAAATATACCTGTCAATTCGCTGAAAGTCAATATCCGACCTGAATCCGCCCCAAATGGGGGAGATTATCCGAGAATCCCGTATTTCACGATGCAGTAGACGGCCCGGAATGCGTCCTTGAGCCCGATTTTTTTCCCTTCCGTGTAATCCCTCCCGTGATAGGAAATCCCGACCTCGTAAATCCTGGCTTTCCGGCGTGAGATCTTGGCTGTGACCTCCGGCTCGAAGCCGAAGCGGTCCTCCTTCAGAGGTATGGATTTGAGGAGGTCGGCCTTGAAGACCTTGTGACCGGTCTCCATGTCCGTCAAGTTGAGGTTCGTGAACATGTTGGAAAGCAGGGTAATCATCCTGTTCGCGACGTAGTGCCAGAAGAAGAGGACCCGGTGCGGTTCGCTGCCTATGAACCGGGAACCGTAGACCACATCAGCCCTCCCCTCGAGGATGGGCTTCAGGAGCTTGGGATATTCGTCGGGGTCGTATTCCAGATCGGCGTCCTGAATTAGAATACAGTCCCCGGAGGCCTTTTCGATTCCGGCGCGGATCGCAGCGCCTTTTCCACCGTTGCGCGGCTGATAGATTATGTGGTCCACCTGGTCCTCCATCTGGGCCAGGAGATCCCGCGTCCCATCGGTGGATCCATCGTCGACGACTATGATCTCTTTGTCGAGATCGGCTGAGCATACGCGCTGGAGGATTTCGCGGACGGTCGCCTTCTCGTTGTAGACGGGGATGACGATGCTGACTTTCATGAAGCTGATTTCTGTTCTTATCTACCTGTCAATAGAATGAACCGCCAATCCGCCTGAGGCGGACAGGGACGCCAAGAGCGCCAAGGAATGAATAAGACTAACAGAAAGCAGAATTAACCACAGAGCACACAGAGCACACAGAGAAATTGGGAGAATCTCATAAAGATCCTCTGTGACCTTCGTGCCCTCTGTGGTGAGATTTTCCCCCCGCAGTACGACGGCCGTAGAAAGGGAGTCCCGCTACGACTGCCGCTCGAAATCCGACATAAGGCGATCCTCATGGATCACCGCGTCGTATTTCTGGTTGAGATCGTCGATCGTCTGCTGAATAGTCTTCTGCCGGGTTTCTTGGACCAGGCGCTGCTGTATCTGGGGGGCAGCCACTTGCATGGGAATGGAATCGACTTTGGCAATCCGCTGGAAGACCCAATACGCCCCGCTCTCGCCCACCGGACCTCCCACCATCCCATCCTCCAACTGCTCGAGCTGATTCTTCACATTGGGCGGAAGTTCCGCTTCCCGAATATAAATGGGTTGTCCGCTCGGATGGGAGTAGTGAGCCAAATTAGGACGGTTCCTGCTGATGACATCCTGCATCAGCGCGACAAAATTCCCCATGCGCCGGGCCCGATTGGCCACATCGCTCGCAATCTGGGAGTTGGTGACTACCAGGTATCGCAATGCGAAGTGGGGTACCTTAAATTCCTCAGAGTGTTTCTCGTAGTAGGACACCATATCGTTTTGGGTAAGATTAATCCTCTGAGCGGCCTCCCGCTGAAGAAGTTCGCTGACCTTTCTGACCAGCAACTCTTTTTCTATCTCCCGACGGCTCCGTTCGCGGCTGGTGTGGGCGGACTTTGAGGCACTCACGTCGGGATCAAACATGGCGCCCTGCATTTGCCGCTTTTGCCGGCTCACGATCGCGTCGACCTCCGCGGGCAACACTTTCAGGCCCCTCGATTCGGCTTCGAGCGCCAGGACAGCCCGCTGAACCATTCCACGCAAAACTGTGAGCCTTCCTTCTCGGCTGCTATGCTGTGTGCGCTGGTCAATCGGCAAACTCGCGATCTCCTCTTCCAGCATACCTTGGGTGATTCTGTCGCCTTTCATCTCGGCGAGGACAATCCGGTCGGTGTTTATGATCCAATTGCAGCCGGACAGGAGGGCCAGAGCCAGTAGGCCGGCCCCGACTTTGGGCCTTAGAAGAGACCGGGGTAGACTGTGTACGGGATTATTGGGGGATAAGAGCATTTAACGGTATCTCCGCTTGACAATGACAGGATTCCGCTGTTCAATATCCTGGTTATGGGACGCACCCAATTCGCCGTATGTTCCTTTCAGGCGTGAATTTATCTCAGGCTAAGATGGAACCTGCTCAGATTCCAGGTAATTCTACAGAATGGCTCGAACCACCTATCAGACCACGCTCACCAGAATCCTTGATCTCACTCCAAGCGTCAAGTCTTTTTTTCTGAAATTCCCTGATGGCCGGGAGATGCAGTTCGCTGCAGGCCAATTTGTGGTAATCGACGTTCCGAACGGGAAGCGGACTGTGAAAAGGGCCTATTCCATCGCATCCCCTCCCCAAATCAGGGACGGACTGGAGCTTGTCGTCAAGGAAGTTGAAGGAGGAGCGGCGACGGACTACCTCTGGCAAGCGCGGGAAGGGGTGGACATTGAGGCGAGCGGACCATTCGGCCGTTTCGTAATAAACGAGGCGGACAAACACGATTTTGTTTTCGTTGCCACGGGAACCGGCATTGCTCCCATCCGCAGCATACTGCTGGACTTGTACCACAATGGGTTCAACCGGGAAGCATGGCTCTTTTTTGGCGTCCGGCACGAGGATGAGATCCTGTATGAGGAGGATTTCCGGGAGTTGGCGGATAACCACGGGAATTTCCACTTCATACCGACTCTCAGCCGCCCCCGATCGTGGAGTGGGGAAGTGGGCTACGTCCAGGAGAAGGTGAGCAAATACCTCCCGGAAATCCAGGACAAGGTTGTTTACTGTTGCGGGCGGTCCCGGATGATTGAGGGCGTCACTGATACGTTGATGAAAACGGGTTTCCCCAAGAGAAATATCGTGTCCGAGCGATTCGATTAGGCTGAAATGCTACGTTGCAACATAGACAGAACAGGGCGACGGGTCAGAGCCGTTGGGGGCGTGATCCTGATGATCCTGGGCGGGCTCTCCGCATGGCATATGGAGACTACCGCCATCAGGTGGGGATCGGCTATTATACTCTGCGGTACGGGGCTCTTTTGTCTGTTTGAGGCGGCCAAGGGCTGGTGCGTGCTGCGAGCCCTCGGCATCAAGACACCGATCTAATCCAGGTATACACGCATACAGGGTGCGGGGCAGGTCTTCGCCCCCGTGCGTGGGAAGAACTTCATGAGTCTGTTAGTAGTCGGATCGATTGCGCTGGACACTGTGGAGACGCCTTTCGGCAGGCGTTCGGAAGCCCTGGGAGGCTCGGCGACGTACTTCTCCTGTGCCGCCCAGCCCTTCTCGCAGGTCCACATTGTGGGGGTGGTGGGCGAAGACTTCCCTCAAGAGTACCTTGACCTGCTGGTAGAGAGAAACATCGACGTTTCCGGAATCGAGATCAGCCCGGGCAGGACATTCCGCTGGTCAGGGCGCTATGGTTACGACCTGAACGAGCGGGAGACACTATCCACGCAATTGAACGTCTTTGAAAAGTTTCATCCCAAACTGCCGGACCATACGAAGTCGCTTCCTCACCTTTTCCTGGCGAATATCGATCCCGAACTTCAGCTCGAGGTGCTGGAACAGATGACGGACCTTCGCTTTGTGGCGTGCGACACTATGAATCTCTGGATCGACCTCAAGCACGATGCAGTCGTGAAGCTGATCGAAAAGGTCGATGCCATCATCCTCAACGATTCGGAAGCCCGCCAATTGACCGGGGAGCCGAACCTGGTCAAGGCCGCCCGGAAGGTCCAGGAGATGGGATGCGAAATGGTCGTCGTCAAGAAAGGGGAGCATGGATGCTTGCTGTGCTACAACGACCAGCACTTTGCAGCTCCCGCCTACCCGTTGGAAACGGTTTTCGACCCGACAGGGGCGGGGGACTCGTTCGCCGGCGGGTTCATGGGCCACCTGGCGCGGGTCGGGACTCGCGATGACAGCGCGTTGCGGCAGGCGATCATCTTTGGCAGCGTGATGGCCTCCTTTTCGGTCGAGGAGTTCAGCCTCGACCGCCTCCAGACCGCCACGGAAGACGAAATCCTCGAGCGGTTCGACGAATTCAAGACAATGACCCACTTTGACGCCGTGGACTGATTCGCCGATGCAGTGATCATTGCTCGGCATCGAGTCGGTGGTTCGGGAAGAATCCGAATTGCAGGGGAGGACTCGTCAGGATTCGGGGGGCGGGGCTACTTCTTCACTTTGACTTTGATGACGACGAGGGTGCCGTTCGGCGGCAACACTTCCTTTTTCCCCACGAAGCGTACTTCCCCCCTCATCTCGACGCTTCCGTAGGTGTAGGACGCGTTACTGGCGATTCCCACGGGGCAACTGTCCAGGCACATGAGACAGCCTGAGTTGTGTTCATTCGCCTCCGCCAGGTTTCCGCCGAATCGCATGCGAATGGGCTTGCCGTTGCTGTCCTTGATGACCTCGTCCAGGGTGTATTCCTTCTTGGCGCCTTCCCAGGTCACGGAGACGTCCAGCTCTGTCCCGAGAACGTGGGTCTTTTCCATGTTCTCGAAGGTCATGTTGTTGCCAGGTTGGGCGCCGATCTTTTTGAGGCTCTCGTGAAAGGTCTTGTGGTCGATGAAGGCGCGGAAAATCGCCCTGTTCCCGAGTGTGCCGCCCCGGAATGCCGCCGTATGGCGAGTCGACCGGGTAAGAAACCTGCCGTTGACTTCCGCGAGAAATGACAGTGTGGCTGTCTTTTCGTCGATCTGCCACGGGTTATCGCGCGTCAGGCCCAGGGATGAAGAAGCTGTCTCACCAAACGCGCCGGCAGCCACGAAAATGACGATGGATGCTGACAGAATACTGAAATGGGATAGCGTCTTGCTCATTGTGAAGTCACGGCATGGGGCAAGCCCCATCCTAACACACTCCTTCCTGTGGGCAACCATTGTGCCAAAGCAAGCGGGATGGGGCAAGCGCTATCCTGCCAGGACTTCTTCCCAAGATTTCGCAGTTTCGAAGGCATGAAGAACCTCTCACAAATCATCACAGGATTGCCATGACTCCACCGGTAGGACAACGCCGGAGGCGTTGCGGGCTGTAGCCGGGGGCAAGCAACGCGCAGCCCCCGGACCCCGAATCCAATATGGAACCTACCCCGCAGGGGTAGAGGGATGATGGGTCTGTGCCCCTACCCCTGCGGGGTAGCAGATGGATGGGGCGTCCCAATACCAGGGGTTGCGCTTCGCTGACCCCTGGCTAAAACCCGCACCCG
>SDBV01001599.1_pt1 | contig 34073 bp, 21 predicted proteins | sample 2277081 | NCBI WGS metagenome assembly SDBV01 (sample SAMN10402039, study PRJNA504765) | marine sediment metagenome | isolation source: marine sediment core GS10_PC15, 223 cmbsf | place: Arctic Ocean: Southern Knipovich Ridge | collected 2010 | reverse complement strand
GGGTATGTCGTATTTATCACCCTCCACGAACAGCACCGAGCCCCGGTTGCCCTTTGTGACAATCAGATTGGTGGCGCCACTGTTTAGCAGGAAACCCGCGCCATCGTCCAGGTTCCGCCTGCCGCTGATAAAACTCAGTTCCCGCTCATCCAGAGCCACGTAACGGCAGAACGGCAACATCGGCAGCACGGCATCCGGGCGTTTCCACGTAATCCGGTCCTTGTCCGGGTAGCGGACAGTGCCCTGGGCGGCCAGCGCAAGTTCTGTGTGACCAGCCAGGTGACGGATCAGATCGAGAGAAAAATTATCGTGCAGCAACGGGCCGAGGATGGCATGATCGACTCCTTCGGGCCAGGCGCTGTCCACCGCTTCAACCGTCAGGCTGTTGCGGAACACTGCCACGCGTTGGGTTCGCTCGTTGCTGTCCGGGCTGCTGTACTCGTTAATAAACTCGATTGTCCCCTCGGCGGGAAGTCGTATCAATTGAGCCGGGCAGCTAGCGGGCCAGTTGTCGAAATCAGGCCCGCAACTTCCCAGCACCACTGTATCCACTCCCAGATGCCCCAGGGCCACCCCGCTGTAGTAAGTCACTCCGCCGGGTTTTTCATAGTTTCCGCCGGAGATTATATTTCTGTCTTTACATAAAGGACCTAGAACCGCTACTTTCATTCCAGGCAATCCCTGTTGGAAAGAATTTCTTGTGGCCCGGTTTTCCGGGCAGAATGATTATCTTTCAAATTAGAACTGTCAATCACTACTATTCCCCTGGAGGCCCGGCATGTCAAAGAAAATGTCAGTACTGATTCTGATTGTGGCCCTGTGCCTGTTGCCATCGACCACGGCAGTGGCGGAGGAAGTCCCCGAATTTTACAAGTCCACAGTGGAGCAGGTGGAGCAGGTAATCCGCTCCGTGAAAAAGGGGCAGGTAAAACTTGAGGCGGTCTCTCCCGGCGGCAGGCCGGTTTACTCTGTCAGCTATGGCGAGCCTGATCCGTACGAGCGCACGGCCAACTTTTCCTCGGCGGCGCTGGCCCGCAATCCCGAGGCTTTCGCCCGCAGGCAGCCGGGAGCCAAGCCCGTGCTGATGGTGGTTGCCGGTGTCCACGGCCAGGAGCTGGAGACAGTGGCCGGGGCGCTTAACCTGATCCAAATTCTTGAAACGGGCAAGGATTTCCGTGGGCGGGCATGGCCTGAGGTGGCCGAATTGGCCAGCAGCTACCGGATTGTGATCATGCCCTGCTGCAATCCCGATGGCCGGGCGCGGGTGCCGAAGAACAGTTTCGTGGGTGTGCCCGCGGACACGATGACCTACTATGGGCAGGGAACCAGGGCCGATGGGTCGATGTATCGCTGGCCGTGGGTGAAAGAGTTCCATCCGATGGTGGACGATGTCGGTTTTCTGGGGGGCTATTTTAACGACCAGGGCATTAATCTCCAGTGTGACGACATGATGTTCCCGGTGGCCGAGGAGACAAAGGCGATCCTGCGGCTGGCAAAGCTGGAGGCCCCGGACTGCGTGGTCAATGTTCACTCACACGAGGAGCGCGGTGAATTCCTGATCGCCTCTTTCGTTCCCGACAAGATGAAAATCCGCAACAAGGAAATTGCCGACCGCTACCTGGAAGTGATGAGAGCAGAGGGTGTGGAGCCGTGCAATTTCGACCGTGAGATCCAGCCGACAGTTTGGGCGATTGGCCTGACTGATGCGTTCTATCACGTGTCCGGCGCGTTGACGATGACATTCGAGGGGCCGCACGGTTCCACCGACAAGCCTGAGTTTGTGTGCAGCTACGATGAAATCCTGGATACCCACCTGATCATGTACCGGGAGTTGATCAGGATCGGTCTGGAGCCGGGTGGATTCCGTGGTAAGGAAGGTGTGGCACGGGGGCACTGGAAGGATTGATAAAGATATTATGATAATTTAATCGAACTGCTTACCCCGCAGCAAGCTGCGGGGTAAGCAGTTGCAATTGCAAGACGAGCAGCTTAAATCCCCCCTGGCCCCCCTTTGGCAAAGGGGGGGACATAGCCGTGGAAAAGGATGAGAGGTAAAAATCCCCCTTAGAAAAGGGGGTGTCCACGATGAAATCGGGACGGGGGTTGTTACCTCGCCTTTAAAAAAAAGGGAGATTTTTCAGCTACCTCGCAGCTTGCCGCGGGGTAGTTCATTTGCATGCAGCACCCACACAGCCGGCTTACTCCAGAGGACCAATATAATCAGTGCTGATTTCCACGTCATCGAACCACACGGTGTTGTCCTGCTCGGAGCTGTGAATATAGATTTCCAGGTTGAGCATGTTCAGCATCAGAATATCCGAATCCCGCCAGCGCATCTCCTTTTGATGGTACTTCTTCTCACCATCGATCCAGAACGCCTGCTCCCCATCGTTTTTACCCGGCTCATTGAGCTTGATCATCGCCTCGAAACAGTACCACCTGCCCCGCTCGATCCGCACCGGCTGCTCCGGCCCAAAATGGTTGCCCCAGTACTTTCCGCTCTTGGGATCGGGCTTCATTTCCGGCCAGTAAGTGTAAAATCCCATGATTCCAGGCGGTGGGTATTTGCCACGTTGTGAGCTGGGCTCCAGGTTGGTAACAAAGAAGTTGGTCCCATCGGCCTTGTTGCCGGCCTCGCCCAGCGGCGAGTATTTGTCGTCGGTCCTGCTGCCGGTAATAAATACGTAGTGCAGTCCCCGGCCCTGGTTAAAATCCTTGTCGAACATCCCGTACCAGCGGAAATGGGCTTTGTTCTCGCCGGGCAGGAAGAAAAATTTGATATTGCTGCCCATCGACTTGCCGTCGCGGTCCAGGGTGGTCACCCGGTAGGAGGCTTTGCCTGAGTGTACGTACCGCGGGCGATGCTCGAAATCCAGCCGCAGGGTGTCTTCAGTGTTTTTCTCCCAGCCCTCGCCAAGCTCGCCGCTCTCGAAATCCTGGCGAAGGATCGTCTCGCAGGCAGCACCGGTTGGAGCAAGCAGGGTCAGTGCCAGAACCGCTGTCAGTAGCGGAACCGCGCGGGCAAAAGTGGGGCTGATCATGGCAGTGCTCCCTGGCTGAGCCTTACAGGTTGATTTGATGATTATCCGCTGAGGTGATAAGTCAGCTTATCTCTTATTTTCCGTAACGACAAGGATTTTCTGTTCGCGGGATTATCCCTGGGCAAGATGGATATCTCTTCAGGTGAGTCTTCAATAAAAATGCAATCTTTGGAGCGGTTTGTACGTTAATTGTGTTGTGATATCCGCAAGTTCCTGACCCTGGAGAGAGTTTTTGGTGGTATGGACTGTGTTTTCAGTGTACAATAAAGCCACGGCCCTGCCAGCTCAGCCGCACACTGCCCCGGCAGGCTTCCGGGAACCTGTATTTGGCCGGAGGAGCCCGATGCCCGTAATTATATTTCTGGCCGTGCACTGGTACCTGTCGCTGTTCTGCCAGTCTTTCTTCCTGCATCGGTACGGTGCGCACAGGATGTTCAGCCTCTCCGGGTTCTGGTACCGGTTTTTCTACCTGATGACCTTCATTACCCAGGGCCTGTCGTTCCTGAACCCCAGGGCTTATGCCGTTATGCACCGGATGCACCACGCCTTTAGCGACACGGCAAGCGACCCGCATTCGCCCCATTTCTCAGCCGATATTTTCCGGATGATGTTCAAGACTTACAATATCTACAACGGTTTGATCAACGGGCAGATCGGCTCAGGCCAGTTCGGCCAAGACCTCCCCGAGTGGAAAGCGATAAACAGCTTTAGCGAGCGATGGCTGGTGCGGCTTGTGTTCGCCGGGGGTTATGTGGCGTTTTACATGGCCTTCGCCCCGTCGTGGTGGTATTTCCTGCTGCTGCCTCTGCATTTTGTTATCGGCCCGGTGCAGGGCGCTGTTGTCAACTGGTGTGGCCACAAGTACGGCTATGTCAACTATCCGGAAACCGGCGATAAGTCGCGCAATACGCTGGTCCTGGATATTCTTCTGCTGGGCGAGTTGTTCCAGAACAACCACCACAAGCGTCCGCAACGGCCCAATTTCGCCAGCCGCTGGTTTGAGCTTGACCCGCTATACCCTGTAATCAGGCTGCTGGGAATGTTGCGGGTGCTCAAAATACGCGGCTGATTATTGTTTCCCGAAATATTCCACGTCCAGACAGTCAAGCCGCGGGTTGTGGGCAGTCAGCCGACGGCTGAAACTCTTCCAGTTTCGATGTCCTTCAGCACTCCAGCCCACTTCAGCTAATGCAATCAGGCGCGGGAAAACCTGAATATCAGTCGCGGCCTGGTTCACCGCTATATGAGTCCAGATATTCCCCTGCACTCCCAGGATATGCTTGTGGAATTCGCCTTCCAGTTCAAGCGGCACCGGCTCATAGGAATAGGCCCTTTCCACTGAAATCCTCTGGTGGTCGTAGTCCAGGTAGCAGTGGCTGGTGGGCGACATCACAACATCGTGGCCCATCCTGGCCGCCGCTATCCCGCCCTTTATTCCCCGCCAGCTCATCACTGTTGCCCCCGGGGCCAGCCCGCCTTCCAGAATCTCGTCCCAGCCGATAAGCTGCTTGCCCCGTGAGTTGAGGTGCTTTTCGATCCGGCGGATGAAGTAGCTTTGCAGCCCATGCTCGTCCCTCAAGCCCTCATCCCGTATCCGGGCCTGGCAGGCGGGGCACTCATGCCATTTGTCCTTGGGCACCTCATCGCCCCCCACGTGCAGGTAGCGGCCTGGAAAAAGCTCCACCACCTCATCCAGCACGTTGCGCAGAAAGCTGAACGTCTCTTCCCTGCCCGCGCAGAAAACATTGCTCTGGATACTCGGCCCCTTGAAAAAGGGATAGATCTCGAACGGGCCGCCCGTGCAGGAAAGCTCCGGGTAAGAGGCCAGGGCGGCCAGGCTGTGGCCGGGCAGCTCTATTTCCGGGACGATAGTCACCGCGCGGCTGGCTGCGTAGTCTATCAGGTGTTTCATTTCCTCCTTTGTATAGAATCCGCCCGTTTTGCGGTACTGCGGGGCGAACCTGGCGCCGGTTTCCGTCAGCCGTGGATAGCTGTCGATTTGCAGCCGCCACCCCTGGTCGTCTGTCAGGTGAAGGTGCAGCACGTTCATCTTGTAGAGCGAGAGCAGGTCGATAATCTTTTCGAGGTATGGTACCGGCTGGAATGTACGGCTGCAGTCCAGCATCAGCCCGCGCCAGGAGAACCGGGGACTGTCCTCTATTTTGATGCGGGGAATGAGCCAGGTGGCGTGGGCTATCTCATCGTTTTCTATTGTCGGCGGCAGCAACTGGCGAAGAGTCTGTATTCCGTAAAACACACCGGCCGCGGTGGAGCCACGGATGATCACTCCACCGTCATCGGCCACCAGAGTGTAACCCTCGCTGCCCAGGCGTTCCAATGATTTGTCGATGCGCAGGATTACAGGGCTGTAGCGGTAATTCTGGGGCACGGTCTCCCGGATTTCGATAACAGAGCCGTTTGACCCCGAGAGCATCGCCGCCACATATTCTCCCAGCGCGCGGATCGCGGGTTCAGCTACCACCACCGAACCAATCGACAGCCGCACCGTGCCGCCGGGCAACTGAACCGAGGTCGGTTCCGGGATAATATCCAGGCCGGACTCGGCGCTGACCACCGGTGCTGTCATCAGCAGGATGCTTATTGCAATCAGGGTGGTCAGGGCTGCTGAGCATGCAATCTTCATCTCGCCCGCTCCTTATTCTTTTGGTTGGAAATAGCGCGCTGCCGCACGCGCCAGCCCCGGACCGTAGGAAAGGAATATATCCTTACCGGTCCAACGCTCCAGTGATTCCAGATAGCCGGTTTTCATTTCCATCAGCAGGCACAGGCAGCCGAACTCCTCTCCCACTGCCGCCTCTGTGGACTGCCCGTTGCGCGGCTTGTTGAACGAGCCGGTGTAAACCAGTTCCTGGCGCAGGATTTTTTCCATGCGGTGCGCCTCGCGCTCCATCCGCTCCGGGCCGAACCGGATATAGTCGCCGTCCTCGTTCCAGACCATGTCGTTGTTGTGGATGTTGATCCACAGGTCCAGCTTGCCTTCCTTTTTAGCCTGGGCCATCGCCTGGCGCAGCAGCGCGGTTTCCGGGGCCATCTCAAGGTCGTTGGAAAGCGGGTCGCTGCTGTGCCAGTGACGGTTCAGATCAACACCACGTGCGTTGAACCGTGTGCCGCCAAGAGTTACCCCGTCAGGATTGACCAGCGGGCAGAGCTTGAAATTAACCTGACTTCGGATGGCCACGGCCTCCGGGCGGCTGGAGGTTAGAAACTCCAGCAGCCCCTGCACGGCCCAACTGCCGCCGGTCTCGAACGAGTGCTGGCGGGCGATAATCCAGGCCGTGGGCCGGGCCGTTGCGCCAGGGCCGGGTTCTGTCACATCCACCATGTACAACGTCCGTCCCTGCACCGAGTGGCCGAATGTGCCGACAGTTACGGCCGGGTGTTTGCCCACGCTGGTTAAAAAACGCTCCAGACGCGCAAACGTGTAGGGGACCGTATAGGCTACCCAGACAGTGTCTCGGCTGAATATCTGGCTGATCGTGAACGTTTCGCTTGTGCTGTCGAATGCCGCGTTGGAGAAACGATGCCAGTGCTCGCGGTCGTAGCTGAAAACGGGCACGGTGTTGCGGCAGAATGGCAGAGTGGTGCCGCGCCTGCCGTTGTAGACACCGTATTCCAGGCCGGTGAACTGGATTGTCACCAGTCGGTGCAGCACGTTGGACAGCCGCCCGTGGAACCAGGTTGTGGCCGTATTCACACTGTCCTGGTCGAAACCACGGCGGGGAGTCACCACCAGCCGGGTGTCGTCCTCCACGCGCCATACACCCAGGCTGCCGGACTCGAAATCATCGGATACGTAAATCTCCCCGCCCGCCGCTGCCATGGAAGACACTATCAGCATTGAGATAAAGAATGCGAAAATGGAAGTGTTACGAAACATGTATTGCTCCCGGATCGATAATAAAGAGAAAAGGATTTTTGAATCTTAATTCAGAAATCGAGAAAATTTTGATTATTGAAAGCGTAAATGCAAGATTATGATTAAACCGCTATCCGGCAAGGTTGATATATGGCTGCATTGATCCCAGATTTGAAAGTCAATTCATTAAAATAACCCGCGGAGAAACATTGTTGCCTGGATAACTGAAAGGTGTATCGCTTGGTATTTGAGCCGGACTACACATTTATCGCGCAAGTTATGGCCAACAAAAAGCCGGCCAGGTTGCCGATTTATGAGCACATCATCAGCGACCGGATCATGGAGCGGATACTGGACGTTAAGTTCGCCGGACTGTATGATGGAAGCGTCTCGGACCTGGAGGAGTATTTTGAGCATTACTGCGAGTTTTTCCGCCGGATGACCTATGATACGGTCTCGTTCGAGGCCGGGATAGCCGAAATACTGCCCGGCCACGGAGCAATCTACGGAGGAAAAGCCGGACCGATCCAGAACCGCGATGATTTCGAAAAGTACCCCTGGGATGAATTGCCGCAACTTTTCTGGTCAAAATACGAACGGGATTTCGTGGCGCTTGCCCACTCGCTGCCGCCCGGCATGAAAGCCGTGGGGGGAATCGGTTACGGGGTGTTCGAGGTTAGCGAGGACCTGGTGGGCTACGAGCGGCTCAGTTACATGCAGGTCGATGACCCGGAGCTGTTCGCCAGGCTATACCGCAAGATAGGTGATTTGATGAGTTGCCTCTGGGCGGAGTTTATCAGGCGCCATGCGGACAGTTTCGTGGTTTGCCGGATGGGCGATGACCTGGGGTATAAAACCGGCCTGCTGGTTGCGCCGGAGACGATTCGTGAGCACATTATTCCACAGTACCACCGGATAATTAAGATTGTCCACGATGCGGGTAAGCCTTTCCTCTGGCATTCCTGCGGCAAAATATTCGAGGTCATGGATGATTTTATCGCTGCCGGAATAAACGCCAAGCACTCCAACGAGGATGTGATCGCCCCGTTCGGGCAGTGGATCGAGAGCTACTCAGGGCGGATCGCCCTGCTGGGCGGGATAGATATGGACCTGCTCTGCCAGAGCGCCCCCGATGATGTCCGGCGGATTGTGGTCGAGCGTGGACGCAGATTCCGCGGTCAGGCCAACGGGTACGCACTGGGCTCTGGAAACTCGATCCCGGATTACGTGCCGCTGGAGGGTTATCTGGCCCTGATCGATGGCGCAAGGGAACTTCGCGAGGAAAAAAACAATTGAACAGCATTCCCCGTAGCTTGCTGCGGGGTAAGCTGTTGCATTAGTAAGACTGGCAGCACAAATCCCCCCTGGCCCCCCTTTGGCAAAGGAGGGGACATAGCTGTAGAAAAGGATGAGAGGTAAAATTCCCCCTTAGAAAAGGGGGTGTCCACGATGAAATCGGGACGGGGGATGTTACCTCCCCCTTTGGCAAAGGGGGATTGAGGGGGATTATTCAGCTACCTCGCAGTTCTGCCGCGGGGCAGGTCATAAAACTATAATCCGGTTCTTGCCTGTTAACTCTATAACGGAGCATAAAATCTTGTTCAAAACAAATTCTTTTCTAGTGTGCGCCGCGTTGATACTCTCGGTATCGGTTGCGCTGGCCCTGGATGTCATCCCGCCCCGCGAGGAGCTCAGCGCCACTCATCCCCGCGTGCTGCTCACGGCTGAAGCCTCCCCGTTTGCTGTCTCGCTCGAGCAACTTCGCTCCGCCCAGGATGAAGAGTACGATGCCATGCTGGCCAAGATATCCGGAATCAAAAACGCCGCCTGCCAGGCGATGGTCTGGCAACTTACCGGTGACTCGGCAGCCGCGGATACGGCCGTGGCGATGCTAGCCCGATACCGCTACGAGACCGGCAAGAGTTACGACACGTTCGAAGTATATTTTGACCTGATGGAGTACGCTCTGGCCTATGACTGGATGCACTCCTACGAGGGCTTCAGCAGCATGGACCGTGGCATGGCCCGCTATCAGCTGAACAATTTCGCCCGCGCCCAGGGCATGAAATGGATGGGCGACCATATTTTCCACAACTATGTCTGGATGAGCGCTGCCGGCACGATGGTCTGGGCGCTGGCCACGGCTGGCGAGGACGCGGCTTCGGACAGCCTGTACGATGATGCCCGCGAATGGATGAACGACCGGATGTATCCCGGTATGCAATATCTGGATGGCCTGCCTACCGAAAGTTACGGCTACTGGTCGCAGTACGATTTCTCGGGCGCTGTCTGGCCCGTGATTGCAGCCCAGAGCGCCTCCGGCCAGGATATAACCGGCAAAATAGAGACAGAGCAAGGCGATTGGCTGCGGCGGCATTTCCTCAACGAAATCCACAATGTCTACCCCAATATGCGGTTCACTCCCTGGGGTGATGTGATCGGCGGGCCCAACGGCAGTGTCACTCACGAGATGGCCGGTGTGCTCGATGCCACCACCTGGGCGCTGGGGTCAGCCGGGGGAGTGCATTTCTCCCAGTGGCTTAAGGGAAAACGCGGTACGGGCCGGTTCTACGGGATCACGGGCGTGTTCTACATGATCTATACCCGGATGTTGGATATCGCCGCGGAAGAACCTGAATTGAGCTTCCTGGCCGGAGGCGGCACCCAGGGCGGTCACCTTACCGCCCGTAGCGGCTGGGACACCGATGCCACAATCGTCTCGTTCGGGGTCAAGGACCACTATGGCGACCATAACCACTACAGCCAGGGCCAGTTCACTATCTACCGCAACGGCCTGCTGGCCACCGACCCGCTTGTTTATCAGGGTGTCAACGGCCCCCAGCAGCCAGCGGACGTACATAGCACTCTCATTATCGACGGCCACAAGCAGCAGCAACGTCACGGGCAGGGCCACGGCACGCTGAACAGTTTTTTGAGCAACCTCGATGGGCGCCAGCGGCTCAATACCGGTGATTTCCTGTTCTACGAGGAGGGCGGCGGCTATACCGCGGCAGCCGGGCAGTACGCCCAGGCCTACGCCACCGGCGTGGTGGAGAGCTGTGTGCGCCAGTTGCTGTACATACGGCCGGGCACGGTGATAATAATGGACTGGCTCAAAGCTCCGGAGGGCGGCTCACTGATCACGGTGGACTGGCTGCTTCAACTGGCTGACGAGCCGGTTGTGGGCCAGAGCCTGGCCTGGGCCACCAACGATTCGAGTTTTATCTCATGCAGCTCTTTTCAGCCGGATCCGAATATAAACGTCCAAAAAACTTCGGTGGATACCTGGCGGACCAGGTTTTCCTACCAGGCCGGCAGCACCCTGCACCTGACTCACATGCTGACCGTGGGTGAGGGCACTGTTCCGGAGATATTAATTCCGGGAGGGGTCGAGATGGTCAGGGTGGACGAAGGCTACGATATCGTGCTGGGGGACTGGACCTATACGTTCACAAATTCCGAGGATTATGCAATCCTTGCCAGGCGAAACTTGGCCGGAGACGCCAACTCCGACGGGAAGCGTGATATTTTCGACCTGCTGGCTGTGCTTAAAACGATGGCGGATAAACAATATATACCGGGCCGCATGGACCCCAACGATGTCAACGAGGACGGTAAGATCAACATTTTTGACGTGCTGGAACTGCTGAAGCTGCTGAAATCCTGACCAGCCGTCCCTGTTCCAATTGAACCGGTTGCGCGTTAGGATGGGCCTGATTGCAGTAAATACTTACGCACTCCGTTTCTGGATAAAAACTTAATTCATTCCGCGAGGCGCCCGATGACAGACAGCAATTTCAACAGACGCGATTTCCTGATTCTTGGTGCGGGGCTTGCCGCCACCGGCTGCACCGGTACAGGCAAAAGAGACGAAAATACCGCGGGACAAGAATCGGTAAAAAAAACGGTAGAAAAATTTGAGCTGGCAGAGATGACAGTTGCCGGGATTGGCAAGGCTATCCGTCAGGGGCAATACTCCTGCGCCTCCGTGACGGAAAAATATCTGGAGCGGATAGCTAAGGTCGACCGTCCGCTGGGCCTCAACGCGATAATAGAGCTTAACCCGGATGCACGGGCGATTGCCGCCCAGCTCGATGATGAACTGGCCGCGGGCCAGGACCGGGGGCCGCTGCACGGAATCCCGGTGCTGATCAAGGACAATATCGCCACGGCTGACAAGATGACTACCACCGCCGGCTCATTGGCCCTCGAAGGCTCTATCGCGCCCGAGGACAGCCGGGTAGCCGCCGGGCTCAAGGCTGCCGGAGCGGTTATCCTGGGCAAGGCAAACCTGAGCGAATGGGCCAATTATCGCGGCTGGCGTTCCACCAGCGGATGGAGCGCACGGGGCGGGCAGACAGCCAATCCCTATGCCCTTGATCGTAACCCCACCGGCTCAAGTTCCGGCTCGGCGGCGGGTGTGTCGGGTAACCTGTGTGCGCTGGCGGTGGGAACTGAAACCAATGGCTCGATTGTGGGGCCCAGCTCGGCTTGCGGAATTGTGGGCATCAAACCCACTGTGGGGCTGGTGGGCCGCAGTGGGATAATCCCGATCTCCAGCACCCAGGACACGGCAGGTCCGATGGCGCGTACGGTGACCGACGCCGCGTTTTTGCTCAACGCAATCGCCGGAGCTGACTCCAACGACCAGGCCTCCGCTGCCGGCAGGAACCATTTTGGGCAGGACTACACAAGGTACTTGGACTCTGGAGCTTTGAAGGGCAAGAAAATCGGGATTGCCCGCAAGTATTTTGGGATCAGCTACCTGGTTGACCCGATTATGGAAGAGTCCGTGCTGGCGCTCAAGGATGCCGGGGCCGAGGTGATTGACCCGGTGGAGATGCCCAAGCAGGGTACGTGGCCCCACGAGAGCACTCTGATGCAGTACGAGTTCAAGCATGGGCTTAAGGCCTATTTTGACTGGCTGGGAGAGTCTGCTCCTGTAAAATCGCTGGAGGATGTGATCGCGTTCAACGAGGCCAACGCGGACCGTGAACTGGTCTTTTTCGGTCAGCAGATATTGGAGGAAGCCGTGCAGAAAGGCCCGCTGACGGATAAGGAGTACACCGACGCCGTGGCCGAGTGCCGGAAAATCAGCCGCACCGAGGGTATCGATGCGGTGATGGACAAATACGGCCTGGACGCAATTTTCAGCCCCACTGCCGGCCCCGCCGGGCCCACGGACCCGATCAACGGCGACCACATGCTGGGCGGCAACTCCGGGCTGCCAGCCGTGGCGGGTTACCCTCATGTCACCCTCCCGTTCGGCTGGCTGTTCGGCCTTCCGATGGGTGTCAGTTTCTGGGGCCGCGCCTGGAGTGAACCGTTGCTGATTGGGCTGGCTTACGCGTTTGAGCAAGCCACTGCCGCGCGCAAGGCTCCCCGTTTTCTACCCACTGTTGAGTTCCCCGGCGTGGAACGTTTAACCAGCTGAAAGCGAGTGTTTTTGCATAATGAAACGTTACCTGTCTTTGACATTATTAATCGCGGTTGTGCTCGTTGCCGGACTCCATTCTCTTCTGTCCGCGGCATCGACGGTGGTCCGTGAGCATCCCCGCCTGTTCTTCCGCTCTGGCGCCTGGGACAATGGCCGTGGCCTGACACTGGCCGAAATTCGCTCACGCTACGGGCGCGAGGACGCCTCCGTGGTGCGCGGGCAACTGAACGGCTCCCTGGCAAACGATGCACTCAGGGCGCTGATCCTGCAAGCGTATCCTGACTCAATGCAAGCTTCTGTCGAAGCCGCGCAACGTGCGATAGCAAAATTATCTCAACCGATTGACTGCAATAACCCCACCACCACTCAGGGTGAGGTGCTGGGCTACTACGCTATGGCCTATGACTGGCTGCACGGCCACCCCTCGTTTAACGAGGCGAGCAAAAAGGTGGCCAGGGAGAATATAGCCACAGCGGCACAAAGCCTGATCAGGGCACTGGGCGGCGGCTCCCATATATTCCATACCCGCATGTATGGCTGGGCCACGGGAGTAGCCCTGGCCGGGCTGGCCCTGGCAGGCGAGCATCCGGATGCGGATTTTTTTACCGAATATGGAGGAGATTTTTATCAGGAGCGTCTGTTTCCGGCCCGCGCTCTTCAGGATGGAGCGGTGCACAACAGTTTCGGCTATGGCCGCAAGTACACCATGTGGCTGACAGGGCATTTTATCTCCTGCTGGCACTCGGCCACGGCTGAAAACCTGTGGAAGACAATCGACACCGAGCAGGGCGGCTGGGCGCGGAAAGAGATGCTGTTCAATATTTATGGCCGTTACCCGGACGGCACCTACCTTCGCTTTGGCGACAGCTACAGCCTGACATCGGATTTCTACACGTTCCGTGCCGTGAGCGAGCGGGTCGCCGCCTACCGCGACCCTGTCTGCCAGGGTTTTTTGCAGAAATTGATCGAGCAGAACGCAGGACTGGTGGTGGAAAAACCCACCGCCTATGTTTATTTCCTCAACTATGATCCGGAGCTTAAATCAGTTCCAATTGGTACGTTGCCCACAAGAAAATTATTCAGCCGCGATGGCCTGGGGATGGCTGTCTGGAAGAGTGGCTGGGAGGACAACGGCACAACAGTCTTTTTCAAGTGCGGTAACTATTTCGGCAACCACGGCCATTTCGACCAGGGGCATGTGGATATATACCGCAGGGCCCCCCTGCTGATCGACAGCGGCCACTACCTCACTTTTGGCGGCGAGTTCCGCACCGAGTACTGGCACCGTACGGTGGCCCACAACACAATCCTGATCACAGACCCCGCCCTGCCACGGGAGGAGGGCGGCCAGCGGGTGTTCAGCAGCCAGAGCGATGACACTATTGGTAAGTACCTGGCTAATTCGCAGGCCGAGACCGGTGATTTGCTGGAGTATGTTGAGCGGGACTGGTTCTCTTATGCCGCCGGGGATTTTACCGCCGCCTACCCGGCTGGCCGCGCCGAGTCTGTCACCCGCGAGGTGGCGTTTGTCGATAACCGGTTCGTGGTTGTGCTGGACAAGGTACGCACATCCCGCCCGGAGCTGACCGCCCGGGTGCTCTGGCATTGCTCCACTTTCCCCCAGCGGGCGAAAGAAGGCCGCCGGTTCACCGTGGACCGTCAGGGCGGAAGAGCCGTGGCCACTGTGCTGCTGCCGGATAAGGCCGTTGTGGCCTGGGTTGATAGCTTTGAGGTGGGCGGGCGCAAGATTCAGCCTGCGGGCAAGTACGCCGCTGTCGATGGCATGGGGGTGGGACGGTTCGAGATCACGGACGAGGCCCCTGGTACTGATCATATATTCCTGACCGTGATAGAAGTGACCGATGTCCCGGCTGACCCCAACGCCTGGGACCCGCCGGTGGGCGAGGTGAGCGTCCAAATTGAGGGCGGTGCTATCCGCATTCAGCTCGACGGCAGGGAATTCCGGATGCGGCACACTGGTATCGGCTTGCTCCACTGAGCGTTTTGACATATACTGATCAATCGACAAGCACACACATAAACCGGTACAACTGCCCACAATCAACCCAAAGAGGTAAACAATGGCGCAGGATTTTGACAGGAGAGATTTTCTCAAAAAGGGTGCGGCCGCCGCCGCCGCCCTGGCCGTGGGCGCGACTGTAGTCTCCAGAGCGAACGCTGCTCCGCTTACATCGGCCCCACCGGCTCCGATCATGGCCGGCAAACTGTCCACTGTCCGGATCGGTTTCGTGGGCGTGGGTGGGCAGGGTACCAGCCACGTGCGTAACATGCTCCAGGTCCCCGGCGCGGAGATCACCGCTGTCTGCGACCTGGTGCAATCAAAGGTGGAAAACTCACAGAAGTTGTCGGTCGAGGCCGGGCAGCGCAAACCTAAGGGCTTCTCCAACGGCCCGGAGGCCTATAAGGCACTGTGCCAACTGGACGATGTGGACGTGGTTTATATCGCCACCCCGTGGGAGCTGCACGCGCCGATGGCTATCGAGGCAATGAACAACGGTAAGCATGCGTTGATCGAGGTCCCGATGTGCGTGACCGTGGACGAGTGCTGGCAACTGGTGGAGACCTGCGAGAAAACGCGCAAGCATTGTATCATGATGGAAAATGCCTGCTACGGCGAGAACGAGATGGCCGTGCTGAATATCTGCCGTCAGGGATTGCTGGGTACGCTGGTCAACGCCGAATGCGGCTACCTTCACGACCTGCGTGGCCTGAAGTTCAGGGATGATGGCGAAGGCCCGTGGCGCATGCCCCACACGATCAAGCGCAACGGAAACCTTTACCCGACACATGGGCTGGGGCCGCTGTCCGAATGGATGAATATCAATCGCGGCGACCAGTTCGATTACCTGATCTCCATGAGCAGCCGCACCGGCGGGCTCAACCAGTATGCTATCAACGAGTTCGGCGAGGGCGACCCCAGGGCCAAGGTTCAGTACAAGTGCGGCGATGTCAACAGCAGCCTGATCCGCACCAAGAGCGGGATATCTATCCTGGTGGTCCACGACTGCAACCTTCCGCGCCCCTACAGCCGCAAGAACATTATCCAGGGCACCAAGGGAATATTCGAGGGCTACCCGGCGCGGATCTATATCGAGCACCGCAGCGAAGAGCACACCTGGCAGCCGTTCGATGAGTACCTGAACGAGTACCGTCACGAGTTGTGGAAAACCGTCGGCGAAAACGCCCGTAGCGCCGGCCACGGAGGAATGGATTACCTGGAGGACTACCGTCTGGTAGAGGCCCTTCGCACCGGGCGCTACCCCGATCAGGATGTCTACGACGGGGCGGCATGGAGCGCCGTATCGGGTATCAGCGAGGAGTCGGTGGCAGGCGGTGGCAAGCCGGTTGATTTCCCGGATTTCACCCGCGGCAAGTGGAAAACCAACAAGCCGATTTTCGTTGTGGATATGTAAGTTTTTTACTGTAACAAGACCATCAAAGAAAGGGCCGCCGAGTGGTGGCCCTTTCCCTTTTTCACAGCAAGTATCTTTTCCCCCTTAAAAAGCGTAGTCGAGTGGAATTATGCGAGGAATAACGCTTCCTAAACTTGGCTTTAAGATTTCCTGCATCATCTTTGACAAAGAGGCTTGAGACATATGCGGTGAAAGTCCCAAACAATCCTACGCCGGCAATAATCAATGCAGTTCCCAATACTTGACCTGGAATGGTGACCGGATAGTGATCTCCATAACCGACAGTGCTGATTGTTACAATAGACCACCATACCGCATCTTTAATAGTTTGAATGTTTGAGTCAGCTTGATTCTCAACATCCAATATTACAATACTTGATAAAACGACTAATACAAAGCAGGTGGCGCCAACGACAAAAAGAGTGCTGTTGGCTTTGGAAGAAAAAATTTCTGTTATGATGTATTTGCTCGACTTTGCCGCTCTCAGTAGTCTCAGTAGCCGCATTAAACGAAAAGCACGTCCTGCCCTAAAAGGTCCTACCATCGGTATGCTTGAGATTAAATCAACCCAACCCCATTTTCTAAATATATAATCAATTGCACTATCAGCTCTTTTCACATTAATCGCGAAATCAACCAGGAACAGCACGCAGGCCAGGGTGTCGAGGACAAAAAAGAAGCGCACCAGCTCTGGGGAGAGGGTAAATATTTCTTCAATTAGTAATTGTACCAGGACGTAGATTGATATAATAAGAAGAACAAACTGGAACGTACCGAAAGATTCTCTTGAGGGTTTTCGCATTTATCAATACCCATTGATAGGTTCATTTAACTTGTATGGTCTGTCCGTAGAATGTGTAAATGAATTAAGTAATGCAATGTTTTTAATGAAACCAAACTTGAACTGCGCAAGGTTAATCCTGTGCAATCTAGCCCGCCAAAAAACCCGAAAAAGGTTGTGGAGCAAAAATAATTATACTATCGTATTCGCGCCAGTTTTTATTCCATGGGAAAGTAATTGATGGCCCAAGAGGCCGTGCGTTTCTTAGCTTTGTCATTCCATAGAATTTTGGCGGGTTCGACTAAATTATAGAACGGAGGATGCCGCGATGAAAGTGCTCAACCGAATATTTTTACTAATCCTGGCCGCCGTATTTATCGGCTTGGGCTCAGGTGTGGCCACTGCCCGCACTTTCTATCTGGCATCCGCTGGCGATGACAACGCCGAGGTTGCACACGGGGCCGTATTCGCCAGCCTTCGCACGGCGGTTAACAATATGTGGGGCGGCGATACGCTGATTATCCGCAACGGGTTCTACCGGGGCGGGGCCACCGTTCGGCGGGGCTGCACGGCGGAAAAGCCACTGGTGATCAAGGGTGAGAGCCGCTATGCGATCATAGTGGGCAGCGGCAGCGCCCGCGATGGACTTACGCTCAACGATTGCAGCCATGTTATTCTCGACGGGGTAAACGTAACCCGCGCCACCCGCGGCGGAATTGTTATCAGCCACAGCGAGCATATCCAGGTGCGCAACTGTGTGGTTTATAATAACGGCAAGTGGGGCATTTTCACCGACCACGCCTCTAACTGGATCATGGAGAACAACGAGTGTTTTGGCAGCCAGGACGAGCACGGTATCTACCACTCCAACAGCGGCGATAATTTTATCTTACGGAATAATTATCTGCACCATAATTCGGGCTGTGGTCTTCACATGAACGGCGATCCGGAGTACGGCGGCGACGGGGTGGTGTCGTTCGGTATTATCGAGGGCAATCTCTGCCACGCCAACGGCTCCACGCATGGCGGGGCGGCGATCAACATGACCCACGTGCAGGACGTGATAGTGCGCAACAACGTGCTCTGGAACAACCTGGCCGGCGGAATCACGTTCTATCAGGACACGGGTTCTTTTGAGCAGGGCTCCAAGCGCGCACTGATCATGCACAACACGGTGGTCTACGAGCCGGGCCACGGGCGCACGGGGGTCAATATCATGCCCACCAGCGAGAAAGTGCTGATCGCCAACAACATTTTTGTCTCCGGCGGCGGGCGCGGGGCAATCGAAGTTAACAGTGACCAGTTGGCCTCGGTTATCAGCGATAACAACGTGATCTGGGGAGTCGGTAAAAACGAGATCATCGAGCATATTGCCGAGCGCCAAATCAGTTTCGACTCCTGGCGGCGGAAGACAGGCAATGACGGCGATACAAAAATCGAGGATCCGGGATTTGTCAGCTCCGAGTTTGGCAATTTTAACCTGGGCAAGGGTTCACCGGCTATCGGCGCGGCGATGAGCATGAAAGAAATCAAAAGCCATCTGCGCAAAATAGGCGGGTTTGACTGGGCGTTGAAGAAGCTGGATGAGCTTCCCGATGTGGACAAGGACGGCAATAAACGTCCCGCCGGTAAGGGCCGCGATGCCGGGGCGTATGAATACAGGTAATTCAAAACTACGGGAAGGGAATGACCAGGTGAACCCAATCGGTCTGTGCAGCATGTCGTTTCCCGGCCAGAGCGTGGAAGCGGTTATCGAAATCTGCAGGCGCAACCAGGTGGAGGCCCTGGAGTGGTCGGGCCGCAGCTACCATCTTCCGCCGGGCACCCCGGAGGCGCGTGTGAGCGAGGTGGCGGCCATCTGCTCCGATGCCGGGATCAGCCTTCCCAGCTACGGTTCCTACCACGGGGTGTTCAACGATCAGCCCTCCGCGTTTACCGCCCAGCTCGATATAGCCGAGGCCCTGGGCTGCGGCACGATCAGGGTCTGGGCCTCCCACTGGGGAGACCCCGGTGAGCTGGACTCAATGAACGCGGAGCAGGTGGGCCAGCTTGTGGAGCGCACGGCAAAGATTGCGGAGATGGGTGAGTTGCGCGGGATGAAAGTCGGTTTCGAGTACCACACCCACACGCCTACCTGCGGCGCCGGGGAAGTCCTGCGCGTGCTCGATGAAGCCGGGCACGCTAACATGTATACATATTTCCAGATGATTGAACTTCAGCGCCGCAGTGTGCAGCAGAATGTGGAGGATCTTCGCAGCGTGTTCCCCCGGCTGGCTTTCGTGCATTGCCACTGGTTCCAGGACGAGGCCAACACGAACCACATGCGGCAGGGTGCGCACCTCTGGCGGCTGTTGCTGACAGAGCTCGATGCGCTGGGCTACAACGGCCCGTTGTACCTGGAGTACTACAAGGATTACACCGAGGAGCAGTTTGCCGATGACCTGGCGTTCCTCCGCGAGGAGCTTGACCGGATCGAGGGTTGATTAAGGCAAAGACAGGCATATCAAGAAAGCCGGGGCTTTTAACCAAAGCCCCGGCTTTCTTTTTGACTGAAACGTTTTTATCGGATGGGTCAGATATCTTTCGCCTGCCTGGCGCGTTTTATTCCCACCTGGCAGAGCCGGATCAGCGCCAGCCCGAACGCAGCCATCAGCACGCCGATACTCAGGTTTATCATCCGTCCGGAAAACGGCAGGTCCAGCAGGGACAGTGCGCTCACCGCAACTCCCATGCCCACTGTGGTCCAGCCGGTAATCCTGTAGCTGCCCACATCGGAGGCCTCGCTGTCGCCCACTTCGGAATCGGCTATCGGCGTGTCCAGCTTGGTAAAGAACGCGTCAAGCTGCTGTGCGTAGCTGCCCTTTACCTTGACCAGCAGGCCGGGCAGAAAATAGACGATGGCGCTCAATGTGCCGATAGTGAATATCTGCTGCTCGAACGTGGGGGGGCTGCTGAGCAGTACCCACCCGCCGACTGTTATGCTCAGATCGTAGTACAGCGCAGCCAGGCCCACAATTACGCCTGTGACATAGCTGGCGATCCCTGACCACCAGGGAGTGGGTTTGTAGAACAGGCCCATTACTATCGGGAGACCGGCAGGGATTATCACCACACCGGAGAAATCAAGCATCAACTGGAACACTCCGCCGGGGCGCTCGGCCATCATCACCGCGGCGATAATCACCAGTGTGCCCAGCAGCAGGGTCATAACCCGGCCCACCACCAGCAGCGCCTTACTGCTGGCTTTTTTCCAGACCAGCTGCTTGATAATATCGTCCGTGATCACGGCGGCGAACGCGTTGAAATTCGAGCTCAGACTGCTCATGGTGGCCGAGAGCATCGCCGAGAGGATAATCCCCATCGCGCCCACCGGCAGGTACTTGAGGCAGAACACCACGTAGGCCGCTTCCTCGGGTGCGTTCATGTGCAGGGTCTCGCTGACAAATTTCAGGTCCAGACCCAGAATCCGCGCGCAGACCGGCGGCAGCAGCCAGACCGCCGGGGCAATCAGCAGCAGGACCAGGGTAAGAAGGGCCACCTGGCGGGCCTGTTTCTCCTTCTTGACCGAAAAATAGCGCTGGGCGGCTATCCCGCTGCTACAGGCGAAAATCATCATCACGGCGTAGGCGCAGATAAATTTCCAGCCATAACTCCAGGCGTTGCCACCCATATCCACGCCGCTGTCGGGTATGCTCCAGGTGGCGATATGACTGAACAGTACATCCACCCCGCCGATAGCGCTTACCCCCAGCCACATCGTGATCAGTGCGCAGGGGAAAATTACCATGAACTGCAACGTATCTGTAACCACCACGGCCCAGAGTCCGCCGATCAGGCAGTAGACTGCTATCACCGCGCCGCAGACAATTATCGTGGAGGTCAGCTCCGTACCCATCGCCACCGAGACAAACTTGGCCAGCGCCAGCAGCATAACCCCCGACTGCACAATCGACGCCGCCAGGCCGACCCAGCTATAGACTTGGTTGGTGGCCAGCCCGTAACGCTCTGTAAGGTAGGAGAATATCGTGGCCGAGCGGCTGCGACGCCAGCGCGAGGCCAGGAACATGAAGCCGATCAGGTAGCCCAATCCATTAAGGAAATAGAGCAGGAATGCAACTCCCGGTGCGCGGTAGGCCAGCCCGGCCGCCCCGGTAAATGTGTAGACACTGAACATGCTCATGAACAGGCTCACCCCGGCCAGCCACCACGGCATCTTGTTGCCGCCACGGAAAAAGTCGCTGTCGTCCTTGTTGAAAAAGGACATCGCCACACCTATCCCGATCATCGTCGTCAGGTACAGGGCAACAATTATCAGGTCCGCTCTCGCTGCAAGCTGCATTTTCCCTCCGCATCGATTATGCGCCGCCCGTGATACGCAGTGCCGCACCCGGTCCGGGATGGTTTATTGCAGTACCCAAAAGAGATAGATAGAAATGGGGATTTCTCCGCCAGAGGCCTCTGACTGCTGATGAAACATTTTATTCTAACAGAATATAATTAGTTCACGATAACCCGGCTGCGTGGGAATGTCAATGCTGTTGCATATTGTGCAAGGGTCAAACTGCAATATGAAAACTACAGGCAAAACTCGCTGTAAAAGTCGGACCAGCCCTTGACAAGTTTGCAAAATACATTTAAAATGACTGTATGAAACGTTTGTTTGAAACGAGTGTATGGAATTGGTATTAACTCAAACCGGGCTCTTACAAAAATGCCGGAAAACAATCATGGCCTTACCATGCAGCGCATTCTCGACAGCGCGGTTCGCCTGTTCGCCGAGAACGGCTACAGCCGGACCAGCCTGAGAGCTATTACCAGCGATGCCGGAGTGAACCTGGCGGCGGTAAACTATCATTTCGGCTCCAAGGAGGAGCTGGTGCGCCAGGTGTTCCAGCACAAGATAGCTCCGGTCAACCGGGAGCGTATTGACAATATCGAGCAGGTAATTAAGGAAGCAAGCGGCAAGGGGCATCGTCCCAGGGTAAGGAATCTGCTGCGAGCTTTTATAGACCCGACATTCGAGTTGGCGCTGGGAAGTAAGGAGGGACGCGGTTTTGTCATGTTGATCTGGCGCTCGATGGCTGATACCGAGGGAACCCTGAGCCGGAATTTTATCGAGTCCGCACGCCCTGCTCTGACTGTCCTTCACAAGGCTATCTGCAGCGCACTTCCGGACCACGATCCACAGGAAGTTCTTTTCAGGCTGATTACCGCGTTGTCGGCGATGGGCAGCATGTTGGTCCGTCTGTCAACTGACACTGCTTTCCCGTTGCTGGAGGAACCTGAAAAAAATGACTTTCTGGATTGGCAGAAAAAAAGAGATAAACTGATCGATTTTATAACCGCGGGAATGGAGGCGGGATGAGGTTTTTTACCGTGTGGGCCTCTGCACTTCTGCTTGCCGTAATGGCTTTGCAGGGCTGCGCCGTGCACCGCACTCAAAAAGTGGAGCCACCGGTTAAGCCGCCGGAGCAGTTTCAGGCTCAGCAAGGCGGCGAAGCGGAAAGCTGCGATAGTGGCCGTTGGTGGAAAGCATTCGATGACCCGGCCCTGGATACCGTGATATCCACCGCGCTGGAGGCCAATTTCAGTCTGGCCGCCGCCGTGGCCCGGTTTGAACAGGCCGATGCCGCCAGGCGTGTCGCCCGTGCGGAGCGCTTGCCCTCGATCAGTGCGGAGGGACGGGCATCGCGAGCTTCTAATTCCAACGTGTTCGGCAACTACATTAGCGAAACGGCCAGTATGTCTGTCTCCTCGGCCTGGGAGCTGGACCTCTGGAGCAAGATGGCCAGTGCCCACGCGGCCGGCGGATTTGATGCCGAGGCCAGCCGTGGTGATTTGGAAAGCATGTACCTGACAATTACGGCAAACGCGGCTGATTTGTATTACCTGATAGCAGAGCAGCGCGAGCAGCTCGCTCTCACCGGGCAGACAATCGAATCGTTCGAGGGGCTTACCGAGCTGGTGCGCCGCCGCTATGACCTTGGGCTGGTGGGTGCTCTCGATGTCTACCAGGCGCGGCAGAACCTGGCCGGGATCAGGGCGCGTAAGCCGATTATAGAGGCTGATCTGGCTACCGCCGGGCACGCGCTCTCAATTCTGCTGGGAAAATATCCGGGCCCGTTGCAGGACGCGGCGGTGGCCGCTCTGCCAGAGATACCAACTGCGTTTCCCGCCGGGCTGCCCTCGCGCCTGCTGGCCCGCCGTCCCGATATCCGGGCTTCCCTGCTGCGCGTGATGGCCGCTGATGCAAGAGTGGGCCGGGCCGTGGCGGAGCGTTTCCCCTCGATCAACCTTACAGGAAGCTACGGCCGCACAAGCAGCGATTTTGGCCGTGATGTTATCTCGGCCAATTTCTGGAGCCTGGCCGCTAACCTGCTGATGCCACTGTTCGATGGGGGGCGCAGACGGGCCGGAGCAGACTTGGCGCGGGCAGCGTTCCGCGAACGGCTGGCAGCCTACAACGAGACTGTCCTTCGTGCGTTTGGCGAGGTGGAGGACGCGCTGGTGCGCAACCGGACCAGCGAGGAGAGGATCAGGCATCTGGAGCAGCGGGTGGAATCGGCCAGCGCCGCGCTACGCCTGGCAGTGGATAACTATTCCAGGGGTCTCAGCACCTACCTGCCGGTGCTCACGGGCCAGAGCGCGGACTTTGAAGCGCGTAGCCAGCTTGTGGCGGCGCGCAGGCAGTTGATCTCGCACAGGATCAGCCTTGCTCGCGCCCTGGGCGGACAATGGATGGCCAGTGAAACCGACAATAGACTCAGTAGCAAAACCAGAGCGGGAGAGCGTTGATGAGTAAAGGGAATCTGTTACGCAAAGCTGGTATCCCGGTCGTTATTCTGGCGGGAGCGTTTGCAATTGCCGCCATTATGGTTGCCAGCCGCGAAGCTCCTGAAAAGGAACATAAGCTCAGTCCGGGCCCGCTGGTGGAGACTATCGAGGTCAGTGCCGCCAACCATCAGGTTACAGTGTTCGCCACCGGTACGGTTCAGCCGCGCCGGGAGGCCAATATCGCTCCACAGGTGGAAGGGAAGATTGTGAGTGTGGCGGACCAGTTTATCGCCGGTGGATATTTCAGCAGCGGTGAACGGATGTTCGAGATAGAGGCGGTGGATTACGAGTTGGCCCTTCAGACCGCAGAGAGTCAGCTTGCGCGCGCCCAGTACGAGCTGGCCAGCGCCGAGGGACAGGCAGAGGTGGCCCGCGAGGAATGGCGGCGGCTGAGTAACGGCGACAGCGGCCGGCCAAATCCGCTGGTGCTTCACGAACCGCAGCTTAAGAACGCACGCGCCCAGTTGCAGGCGGCCAGGGCTGGTGTGAAGCGCGCCGGGTTGAATCTGGAGCGCACGAAAGTGAGCGCGCCGTTCAATTGCCGGGTGCGCACGGAAAATATCGACCCCGGCCAGTTTGTAAGGGCGGGAACCACGGTGGCCGTGCTGATTGGCACCGACCGCGCCGAGGTGGCTGTGCCCCTGCCCCTGAGCGACATCCGCTGGCTCGATGTGCCCTCACCGGTCAACGGCCTCGAAGGCTCACTTGCAGAGGTGCGGATCACAGTGGAGGGCAAGGTCTATTCGTGGAGCGGGACGGTGGTGCGTAACCTGGGCGTTGTGGATGCGCGGGGGCGGATGGAGCGGGTGGTGGTGGCCGTGGACGATCCCTACGGACTGGATAACCCCGGCAGCCGTCAGTTTGAGCTGACTGTGGGTAGTTTTGTCGAAGTGCGCATCTCTGGCCGGACGCTGAAAAATGTTTTCCGTCTGCCCTCCTCCTCGCTTCGTCAGGACAACACGGTCTGGCTGTTTAACTCCGTGGACAGCACACTCAGGATAGAGAACGTGGAACTGCTGCGCCGCGAGCAGGAAACAGCCGTGCTGGGCGCTGGCCTGAGTAACGGCGACATGGTGGTGACAACCTATCTGGCCGGTGCGGCTGACGGGTTGCGGCTCAGGGTGGCTCAGACCGGAGAGGTGCGATGACCGGAGCGATCAAATGGATGGCAGGCAACCATGTGGCGGCTAATCTGCTGATGATGGTCCTGCTGGTGGGTGGCCTGATCAAGGCGTTCTCGATCAAGCAGGAGGTTTTTCCCGAGGTCAGCCTGGACATGATCCAGGTCCAGGTGCCTTACCCGGGCGCAGGGCCGGAGGAGGTGGAAGAGGGGATAATCCTCAAGATTGAGGACAATATCACCAGCGTGGACGGGATCAAGGAAATCACCAGTATCGCAGCCGAAGGCATGGGTGTGGTTACAGCCGAGCTGGTGGCCGGCCATGACCCGGACGTGGCCCTGCAGGAGATAAAAAGCGAGGTCGATCGGATAGTCACTTTTCCCGAAGAGGCCGAGAAGCCGATAATCTCAAAGCTGCTCGCCCGCCGTGAGGTGATAAGCCTGGTGCTGTACGGCGATGTCCCCGAACGAAGCCTTCACGAACAGGCCGAGCAGATACGAGAGGAACTGCTCTCGTACCCCGAGATAACCCAGGTTGACCTGGGCGGGCTGCGTCCCTACGAAATCTCAATCGAAGTGCCCGAGAAAAACCTTCGTGCCTACGGCCTTACGCTGGACGGGATTGCCGCCATTGTCCGCGCGTCGTCGCTTGACCTTCCCGGCGGCACGATCAAAACCGATGGCGGGGAAATCCTGCTTCGCACCAAGGAGAAGCGCTATACCGGAACCGAGTACGAAGAGATTACCATTATCGGCAGCGGTGAGGGTACACGGCTCAAGCTGGGCGATATCGCCACGGTAAAGGACGGGTTCCGCGAAACAGACATGTACGCTCAGTACAACGGCCAGAGCGGAGCAATGATCAAGGTGTTCAGGGTGGCTGATCAGAAACCGACCAGGATCAGCGAGTTGGTAACGCAGTACACTAAGGACAAGTCGCGTGGGCTGCCGGCTTCGATGAATCTCGATACCTGGTACGACACCACCGAAATCTATAACAGCCGCGTTAGTCTGCTCAAAAAGAACGCCGCAATCGGGCTGACCCTGGTGATGATAGTGCTGGGGCTGTTCCTGGAGATACGCCTGGCTCTGTGGGTGATGCTGGGGTTGCCGATCTCGTTTCTGGGCGCGATGCTCATCATGCCGTGGCTGGGTGTGTCGATCAACATGATAAGCCTGTTCGCCTTCATCCTGGCCCTGGGGATCGTTGTCGATGACGCGATTATCGTGGGCGAGAATATCTACGAACATCGCCAGAAGGGTAAGCCATACGCAAAGGCCGCAATCGATGGCGCCCTGGAAGTGGCCACACCGGTAACGTTCAGCATCCTGACCACCCTGGCGGCGTTCATGCCCCTTGTGTTTATCGGCGGAGTGATGGGCAAGTTCATGAAAGCCATCCCGCTGGTGGTGATGTCTATCCTGGCGGTTTCGCTGATCGAATCTCTGCTTATACTGCCGGCGCACCTTTCGCTGGGTAAGCGCAGGGAGGCTTCCCACGGACTGCTGGGCGCTATCGATAATACCCGTAAGCGGGTAAGTGGCGCTATGCAAAGGTTTGCCGGAGGCCCCTATAGCCGGGCGCTGGATAGCTGCCTGCGCTATCGTTACGTAACCCTGGCCGCCGGTCTGGCCACTATGGTGATAACAGTCGGTTTGATCCGGGGCGGGGTTGTCAAGTTCTCTTTCATGCCCAGAGTCGATGGCGACCAGGTGAATGTCAACCTGCAGATGCCTCCGGGTACGCCGGCCTATAAAACAGCCGAAATAACGGATAATATCGTCAGCATGGGTCAGCGGGTGATGGCCGCCTATGACAGTTCCACAGGCCGTAAGGTTCCAACCATGAAAAGTATATTCGCTATCGTGGGTGGCAGTCTTGGCACGATGGGTCCCGCGGCATCTTCGGGTGCGGCCACCTCGGCCAACCTGGCGGAGGTCAGTATGGTGCTGGTCGAGACCAATCAGCGCGAGATTACCTCCGCGGCAGTTGAAAACCTCTGGCGAACCAAGGTGGGCGAAATCCCCGGCGTGGAGTCGGTAACCTACACTTCCAACCTGATGCGGATGGGAGCCAATATCGACGTCCAGCTTGCTCACGGGGATTTCGACATCCTTGAAAGCGCCAGCGAGCGCCTTCAGCGGTCCCTGAAAGAATATCCCGGTGTCAGCGATATCAAGGACAACTACTCACGGGGTAAACCGGAACTCAAGTTTACGCTCAAGCCCGCAGCCCGTACGCTGGGTATCACAGAGCGTGATCTGGCAATCCAGGTGCGCTCCGCGTTCTACGGCGCGGAGGCGCGGAGGCTGCAAATCGGCCGCAACGAGGTGAAAGTGATGGTGCGTTATCCGGAGCAAGATCGCAAAAGCATGTGGGATCTGGAACAGATGCGTATCCGCACTCCCGGCGGCGGTGAACTGCCCCTGGGGCAGGCAGCTTATATCGAGCAGAGCAGGGGTTATAGCACAATCAGCAGGATAGACCGTAAGCGCACGGTTAACGTGCAGGGAACCGTGGATGCCGAAAGAGCTAACGCGGGAGAAATCCTGGCCGATATCGAGGCCACTATCCTGCCCCAGCTGCTGGCCGATTATCCGGGGCTTAGTTACGGCCTGGTGGGTGAGGCGCGTGAGCGGGCCGAGTCGATGGGCGATACGCTGGAAGGTTTTCTGATTGCCCTGCTGGTTATCTACGCCCTGCTGGCCATTCCGTTCCACAGCTACAGCCAGCCGCTGCTGATCATGGCCGCCATCCCGTTCGGGTTCGTGGGCGCGGTGATGGGCCATCTGATAATGGGACACGACCTAAGCATGCTCAGCATGTTCGGCGTGGTGGCCCTGGCAGGAGTGGTGGTCAACGACAGCCTGCTGCTGATCGACCAGATCAACCGGAACCGTCTGGCCGGTTCCACCATTATCCACTCCGCTATTGCTGCCGGGCGACGCAGGTTGCGGCCGATTATTCTGACTTCGTTCACTACATTTTTTGGCCTGATTCCGATGATTCTGGAAACCAGTATTCAGGCCCAGTTCCTGATCCCGATGGCCCTGAGCCTGGGTTTCGGTATCCTGTTCGCCACGTTTATCACCCTGCTGTTAACTCCCTCGATGTACGTTATTCTTGAGGACCTGAAACGGTTGGTGGGTATCAGGGATAAAACGCCCGTGCATGTGCAGTCAGCCCGGACCGATCCCCAAAGCTGATCTTATTCCGCCACGCGGGGAGGTTTATGCAGCCCTCCCCGCGTGGCGATGATGTTTGACTTATCCCCTCCGCATTGATAGAATCCAATCAGCCTGTTTCTTTCTCCGCCGGTTACTATTCTCCCGGTTGCAATTGATCACACTATCCGGAACTAAAACCCCATGACCGACCAGCAAATAAACCGTCGCGGTTTTATCCGCACAGGAGCCGCCCTGGCCGGTGTGCTGCCCCTGCTCTCCTCTTGCCAGGGCCAGGTTGGCAATAGCGGCGAGGCCCCGCCCAACGTGGTGCTGGTGCTCACCGACGACCAGGGCTGGGGCGACATGCCCCGCAACGGCAACCAGTATCTGGATACTCCCGTGCTGGACTCTTTCGCCCAGGACGGTGCCGTGCTGGAGCGGTTCCATGTCTCTCCGGTCTGCGCCCCCACCCGCGCGGCGCTTCTCACCGGGCGCTACCCCTGGCGCTGCGGAGTAGATGGTGTTACCCGTGGGCGGGAAACCATGCGTCTGGACGAGGTTACGGTTGCCGACCTGTTCGGCGGGGCAGGCTACGCCACGGGATGTTTCGGCAAGTGGCACAACGGGGCGCATTTCCCATACCATCCCAACGGGCGCGGGTTCGACCAGTTCCAGGGATTCTGCGCCGGGCACTGGAACAATTATTTCGATACCAAGCTGGATACCAACGGTGAGATGCAGCCCACGGAGGGCTATATCGCCGACGTGCTCACCGATAGCGCGATTTCCTTTATCGAGCAGAACGCAGGTAATCCGTTTTTTCTCTACCTTCCGTATAATACGCCCCACTCCCCGTTTCAGGTGCCCGATGAGTTCTATGACAAGTACCTTAACCTGACCGGCGACCCCACCCTGGCCTGCATTTACGGGATGGTGGAGAATATCGACCGCAATTTTGGCCGGGTGCTGAATGCGCTGGAGAGCAACGGGGTGCGCCGCCGCACGATAGTGGTATTTATCACCGACAACGGCCCGCAGACCGAGCGTTTCAACGGTGGTCTTAGAGAGCACAAAGGCTCCGTGTTCGATGGCGGCACGCGGGTGCCGTGCTACGTGCAGTGGCCGGGCCGGATAGAGCCGGGCACAAGTATCAGCAAGCCCACTGCCCATATCGACATGCTGCCCACCCTCTGCGCAATGGCCGGTGTGGATACTCATGGAACGCAGCCGCTTGACGGGTTGAATATCACCCCTCTGCTTACGGGAGAATCAACAGACTGGCTTGATAGAAAATTGTTTACCGGCTGGCGTAACAACGGTGCGGTACACACCGGGCGTTGGGCGCTGGTGGTGCGTGGAGATAATCCTCCGCAGCTTTATGACGTGCAGGCCGATCCGGGCCAGCACAACAACCTGGCCGCAATCCACCCGGAGGTTACAGCGGAGCTGCACGGCGCGTACCAGGCATGGAAAGTGGAGGCCCGCTCCGCCGGTCTCACTCCGCCGCCGGTGCCGGTGGGCCATCCTGGGCGGCCTGTCACTCTGCCGGGGCACGAGGCCGAGTTGTCGGGCGCACTTACATACGATGGACGCTCGGGCTGGGCCAACGACTGGGTTCAGAATTTTACCGCTGACGGCGGCGAGGCAACCTGGAAGATAGATGTAATAGCGGCTGGGAATTACGAACTTGCAGTGGATTATGTCTGCCCCACCGAAGATCTGGGAGCGGTTGTCCAACTGGAGGCCGCCGGGGCCGGGCTGGAAGCGGTAATCAAGCAGGCGCATAACCCGCCGTACATTCCCAGCCCCGACCGGGTGGAGCGGATAGAGGTGTATGAGAAAGAGTGGGCCTCTCTGCCGCTGGGCACGATCAGCCTTCCCGCCGGGCTGGCAACGCTTAGCTTGAGTATACCCACGGTAACAAAACCGGGAAAAATACAGATCAAGGCCGTGCGCATCCGCCGGGCCGGGTGAGTTGCTTATGACTGAAAGCTGCTCTCTTTCTGAAGACAGACTAGCAGCTGTTACATAACCCTGATGCAGGACACACCCCGTCCCGATTTCATCGTGGACACCCCCTTTGCTAAGGGGGAATTTTACGATCTCGGTATTTTAGTACCGGGGAGGTGGTTATGCGGTTTTGTTTCCCCTTGATAAAGGGGGAAACAGGGGGTTGTGTTTTTGGGTATTACCCGGCAATGGTTGAAAATTAGAATAAATTTATATGTCAGTAGTGTCCCAACGTAATTATAGTATTAACAATTGGATAGCAGAGTCTATTTTTCAGTTCAGGAATTATCATTTTGCAAACGCTTGTAAAATGGGCATTCTTTCAAAAAGTGACAAACTCAAAATCTGTAGAATTGTGTAGAGCGGTAATTCCAATCATAGTCCCTTTTTTACGATAGCTGAAACAAACGTCATTCCCGTGCAAACGGGAATCCAGGGAAGTTATGAGAACATGTTTTGTTTATCTTCCTAAGCAAGTAAATAAATGGGACTCTTTATCATGGTGTCACAAACTACCGCTTAGTATAATTTAGATTCCCGCTTTCGCGGGAATGACAGTTTTCTTACAAAGTGCTTCCTGAATAGGATCGGCCATAATGTAAAACCAATTTCAAGTCGATTCAGGATTATTAACCGCCTATTGCTTTGTATTTATAATAGTTACAGCGTTTTCTTCGTCAAGCGTTGGGACACTACTGTTTTTATGTTATGAAACAGCTTCTAGTAAATAATCAATCCTGATGCATCAAACAGGATGCCAGCATGGTTAATATAGCATAAGCTTCTTTCCCCCCACCTTCATCCCCGGAGCGGATATCATGGCCAATAATTTCAACAGGCGTAATTTTCTCTCCCTGTCGGCTTCGGCCCTTGGCGCGGCGGCATTGGGAGGCTGCGGTACTTCTCCCCAACCGGACGGCAAAAAGCCCGGGCGGCAGGGCAAGCCGAACGTGGTGGTGATTTTTTGCGATGACCTGGGTTATGCCGATATCGGTTGTTTCGGGGCGCAGGGATACGCTACCCCGCATCTGGATAAAATGGCCTCCGAGGGCGTGCGGTTCACCGATTTCCATTCCGCCACCGCTGTCTGCAGCGCATCACGCGCGGCGCTGCTCACCGGTTGCTACCCGGAGCGGGTAAGTATCCTCGGTGCGCTGGGCCCTAAATCAAACCATGGGATCAGCGATGATGAAATGCTGCTTGGCGAAATTCTCAAGGAGCAGGGCTACACCACAGCCTGTTTCGGCAAGTGGCACCTTGGCCACCACCCGCAATTCCTGCCCACCCGTCACGGATTCGACCACTTTTTCGGCCTGCCCTACTCCAACGACATGTGGGACAAACACCCGGAGTACTCGAGCAGTTTCGGTGCGCTGCCGTTGATCGAGGGCGAGAAAACTATCGCCTGGCTTGAAGACCAGAGCCTGCTGACCACCTGGTACGCCGACCGCTCGGTGGAGTTTATCCGCCGCAATGCCGACAAGCCGTTTTTCCTCTACCTGGCCCACAGCATGCCCCACGTGCCGCTGTTTGTCTCGGAGAAGTTCAGCGGCAGCACCGAGCGCGGTTTGTTCGGTGACGTTATCGCCGAGATCGACTGGTCTGTGGGCAGGGTGCTCAACGAGCTTAAAGAGCAGGGGTTGGATGAGAACACGCTGGTGATTTTTACCTCGGACAACGGACCGTGGCTCTCCTACGGTGACCATGCAGGCAGCACCGGGCCGTTCCGCGAGGGCAAGGGAACGCAGTTCGAGGGCGGGATGCGCGAGCCGTGTATCATGCGCTGGCCCGGACAGATAAAACCTGGCTCCGAGTGCGCGGCCCTGTCCGGCACGATGGATATCCTGCCCACGGTGACCGCTCTGGCCGGCGGAAAGCTGCCGGAGCACAAGATCGACGGGCACGATATCTGGCCACTGATCTCCGGCCAGCCGGGTGCGGAAACACCGTGGGAGGAGTATTACTGCTACAATCACGGGTCTTTGCATGCCGTGCGCACCCAGCGCTGGAAGTTGCATTTCCCCCACGGTTTCCGCTCGCTGGATGGCCGTCCGGGAGGCACGGGTGGAATTCCTGTCAAGTACGGCAAGGCCCAGATAGGTCTGGAACTGTTCGATATGGAAAACGATAAGGAAGAAACCATCAACGTGGCGGATAAGTATCCTGAGGTGATGGAGAGATTAATGGCTATGGGCAAAAGAGCCCGCGCCGACCTGGGCGACAGGAACCTGGATATCCCCGGCCCCGGTATCCGCGAGCCCGGACGAGTGGCCGTTGCGGAGTAAGTATCAGGAGGCGACACATGGACCTTATGTTTGTCCTTGAAGAAACGTTGCAGGGGAGGGCTTGAAACCCTCCCCTACGGCCGTGTTGATCTATCGAGGGTTTGAAACCCTCCCCTACGGCCGTGTTGATCCATCGAGGGTTTCAAACCCTCCCCTACGGCCGTGTTGATCTATCGAGGGTTTGAAACCCTCCCCTACGGCCGTGTTGATCCATCGAGGGTTTCAAACCCTCCCCCGCAGCCGTGTTGATCCATCGAGAAATTTAAAATAGCTGCTAACCTTATTTACCTCCAGACCGGACCGAATCCCATGAGCGACAGATTGAACCGGCGAGATTTTCTTTCCTTTTCCGCCTCGGCTCTCGGCGTGGCGGCATTAGGAGGTTGTGGTGATCCACCCCGGCAGGGCGGCAAAAATCCCAGGCAAAAAAACCCCAATATCGTGGTTGTTTTCTGCGACGACATGGGTTATGCCGATATCGGTTGTTTCGGGGCGCAGGGATACGCTACCCCGCATCTGGATAAAATGGCCACCGAGGGCGTGCGGTTCACTGATTTTCACGCCGCCACCGCTGTCTGCAGCGCCTCGCGGGCGGCCCTGCTCACCGGCTGTTACCCCGAGCGGGTTGGAATCCTGGGTGCGCTGTTCCCCGGTTCATCCACCGGGATCAGCAGCGAGGAACTGCTGCTGAGCGAGATGCTGAAGGAGCAGGGTTACGCCACCGCCTGTTTCGGCAAGTGGCACCTGGGCGATGACCCGGAGTTCCTGCCCACCCGCCACGGGTTCGACCACTTTTTTGGCCTGCCCTACTCCAACGACATGTGGCCCAACCACCCGCAGATCGGCGATGAGTTCAAGCCCCTGCCGCTGATCGAGGGCGAGAAAACTATCGCCTGGCTGGAGGACCAAAGCCTGCTGACCACCTGGTACGCAGACCGCTCGGTGGAGTTTATCCGCCGCAACGCCGACAAGCCGTTTTTCCTCTACCTGGCCCACAGCATGCCCCACGTACCGCTGTTTGCCTCTGATAAATTCCGTGGCAGCACCGAGCGCGGGCTTTTTGGCGATGTGATTGCCGAGATCGACTGGTCTGTCGGGCGGGTGCTCAACGAGCTTAAAGAGCAGGGACTGGATGAGAATACGCTGGTAATTTTTACCTCGGACAACGGACCCTGGCTCTCCTACGGTGACCGTGCGGGCAGCGCAGCGCCGTTTCGCGAGGGCAAGGGGACCATGTTCGAGGGCGGTACGCGCGAGCCGTGTATCATGCGTTGGCCCGGAAAGATTGCTCCCGGAACCGAGTGCGGCCAGTTGGCCACCACGATGGATATCATGCCCACCGTGGCGGCTCTAACAGGTGGAAAGCTGCCGGATCACCCGATTGACGGCCACGATATCTGGCCGCTGATCTCCGGCCAGCCGGGCGCGGAAACTCCGTGGGATGCGTTCTACTGCTACTACACAGGTGAACTTCAGGCCGTGCGCACCCCACAATGGAAACTTCATTTCCCGCACCGTTACCGCACACTGGACGGCAAACCCGGCGGCACCGGCGGCATTCCGGTGGAGTACTCGTACAAGGAAACAGGCCTGGAACTCTATGACATGGTTTCCGACATGGAAGAGACCACCGATGTGGCGGCACAGCATCCTGCGATAGTAAAGGAGCTTCAGGCTATCGGTGAGCTGGCACGGGCCGACCTGGGCGACAGGATCACAGGTCGCGAGGGCGCGGGAGTACGTCCCCCCGGCACGGTGAAATCGCGTCCTGCCGACGCCGTGGCGGACAGCGTGGCCGAGGCCAGTTGGAAATAAGGGGGAGTTAATACAGGAATAAATTTAGTAAACATGGTAAAAACTTCCACGGATGATCTCCGTGGAAGCTTTTTATATAAGAGAGACCTTTGAAAAATTGGACGACGAAGTTGTTATAAGGAAGTTTTTGAATACTCCGGCGCAGCTTGCTGCGCCGGAATGCACTCGATGTTCAATTAAGGCCTATAAATTGTAACTACATTGCCTAATTACAGATATGTCCCTTAATAAAAAGTTTTGGAAAAAGAGAGGGGGAGTTTGAGGGGGAGAG
>SDBV01001598.1_pt1 | contig 34079 bp, 52 predicted proteins | sample 2277081 | NCBI WGS metagenome assembly SDBV01 (sample SAMN10402039, study PRJNA504765) | marine sediment metagenome | isolation source: marine sediment core GS10_PC15, 223 cmbsf | place: Arctic Ocean: Southern Knipovich Ridge | collected 2010 | reverse complement strand
GTCTTTGAAAATGAAACTGGAAACGAAAGCTTAGTCATGGATCAATCAGTATTTACTAATATGGATGCTGGAGATACAGCTCGAGTTGATATTTTAGGTGAAGGACTAGCAGGTGAGACTCAAGATGTAAAAGCTGTTGAGGGAAGTACTAATTTCGCAGGATTTTTATGTTGTTAAGGATTCGTGATGCCAGGATTTGATAATGATGTAATGCATGCAGGTGTAGGAGCTTCTATAGGAGTATTCCCCAACACTTCAGGTTCTGATAATAGCACTGAGTTTGATAGAGATGGCGCTGCTGTAGTCTCTACAGTTTTCAATTCTGCCGACGATCTAGGATCTGATGCCAAGATAGATATTAAAGTCAATGACGGCTCTGGAGCTGGAGGTGGTAACTCCTATTTATCTTATTCTGGTCCCTCACAGAAATTCTTCCAAGGAGTAGATAAAACAGATTCAAATATTTACAAACTTCAAAATAGTGCTATAGCTACCTTCCCTTCTGCTGATGATATAATGAATTCAGATGTTGATGGTCTAGTGAAATTTCCACGCACTTCAGCTTTTTTCGTAAATCCTCTTATAACGCGACTCAATGTTACAGGAGATGGAACCCTATTTACTATTATATTTGATTCCACTCAGTTTGATCAAGATTTTAATTTTGATGGGACGAGTACCTTCACAGCTCCTAGATCAGGAAGATATGTATTCACATCAGTCTTTCTTATGGAAGAGACAGGAAATGCTACGAGAATACAATTCAATATTGTCACTACTGGAATAAATTTTCAGCATTTAAGAATTAGAGGATCAACTGTATATGATAATTCCAGTAATGTTGAAAGATTCCAGAAAAATCAAACCATATTTTGTAATATGGATGCCGGAGATACAGCATTTGTAACTATTCAAGGTGATGGATTAGCGGCAGATACGGAAGACATACATAATGCCCGACGTTTTATTTCCTTTAATGGATTTTTAAATTGTTAGAAGAAAAGAATTGTCGTATCGGTGATGCGACTTTTGAAAAGGAGAAGATATGAAAGTACAAGTAGATGGAGTAGACCTTTATGAGCTACAGCCATGGGAAATAAAGGTCCTAGAAAACGAGCTTATTAGCGAGACTCTAGAAGAAGACTGTAAAAGACGTCTTCACTGGGTACTGAACCATAAAGTAAAACAATGTTATAATAGATTAGAATCTCAATGGATTGATAAATTGAGAAAAGATCCCGAGGTGACCAATATTCCTCTGGATGAAAAAGAATTTTCAGAGATGGTAATGGCTAGACCAGATTATAAGAATCGTTCTCAAAGAGAAGCTGAAGCAGAAGATTAAGGAGTAATATGTTTTTCCCAGGTTCTCCTTTAAATTATCCCGCCAACTCTCTCTCTTCCATTAGAAGGTATGAAGCGGCTCGAGCTCCTACCACTTTCGATTTTAAAAATTTTAACATAGGAGATGAGTGGCTCGACACTTCTGAGTCAGATCCTCTTCTGCGTACTTGGTTTAAATTAGTATCTAAAGAAAATGGAGATGCCTTCTGGTGTGATATTTGTAGTACAGGAGCAGTAGTCGACTTTCTAGTGGATCAAGGTGTAAGTCCCGTAGAACCTGATGCTGCCGGACAAATCACTCTTACGGGTACGAATGGCATAGTCACTATTGGTTCACTTAATACTGTCACCTTTGATTTCACTGGAGGATTTATATGTCCTGGTTCTACAGTTGAATTTCAATTAGATTGCACAGATGAATGCTTAAAGTTTAGAGGCATTGATGTTGGATTCACTGGAACTGATTGGACTACATGTCAAGCAGGTATACAAACACTTGATGCTGTTGCGACTGCTATTGATACGATTACTCTTTCCGATACGACAATGGTTACAGTCAAAGCTACTTTCTCAGGAGCGAGAGCCGATCACACTGCCGCTCTAGCAGGAGATATAGTTTATGGGGCTAGAAGATCAGGAGGAGGTGCTGTTGAAATGAGTCCTCCAGTGATAAATATAATGGACGACGGAGCTGCTAGTGTAGACATTGATGCAGATGTATCGGGTAACGATATACGTCTATTAGTAACTGGAGAAGCTGCAACCACTTGGAATTGGGTAGTGACTTATGAATTTCAAATCTTGACCACCAATGCATAATATATTTAAATTTTTATTCAATAAATCAGGTGAGGAAATGAGATTAAGAGATTACGTAGCTATTTTTTTTATTATCATCGTTGTCGGTGCTCTAATATGGGGTAGCGTAAAATTTCTGGGGCATGATAATCCATTGGAAGAAAGAATTGAGAAGTTGATAGAGGAAGAAACTGGAGTAGATATAGATTTTACTCCCTCTACTCCAGAAAATAAGCCTAAGCCGAATCAGCAACTGTTTCATCCACAGAAGGGAGATCTTGCGTTTTCGTGTCCGATTCCGAAGAGACCTCCTCCGTTGAAGGCTTCTGATTTATAATCCACTTGTGGTAAGCTTCCCAAAACTTCACAGGTTTGTCATTTATCCATTTTTTGATGGTAGGAATAGCTTGTCCATAATGTTGACTTAAGTAATCGATATATAGATCAACGAGCCGAGGATCTTCCTCTATAGGAGTGTCGATTTTAACATCATCTTGGGGAGATGTTCCTACTATCTCTTCAGTTAGAAACTCTGCCCCTAAATTATCCTTATTCAAACCATTTGCCATTTCCTCAGAACTATAGAGTCCTGAGAGCTCCACTGGGAAGGCTCTCCTCAATGCATTAGCTTCTGCACATTTAGAGAGCATCACTGAAGGCATCTTATTCCAGAATCTAGTGAGCTTGCCATTGAACTCTTGAGCATACTCACTAAAAAAGGCAGTGGCAGAAATTTCATGCCACTTTCCATCCGGAGTCATCTTCTTCACATACGCCGTTGCGCTTAGGAGCTCTTTAGAGACCCCGTGTGCGTACTTTGTGTCCGACCCTGGGGAATACCTGCCTGTACGGTCTGCGATCGCTCTGAGGCCATCTATGGACGTCTGAACGGTAATTGAGGTACCGCGCTTAATGGCATAGATCTGATTTGATAAAGGATCTAGTCCTGCGTTCTGACATTTATAAAGAAATAGCTTCAGCTCATTGGTTGTAGCATTTTTACAAACTGTCTGTTTGATGAGAGTAATTTGATCGTCTGTATATGTGTCAAATATAGATCTCAGATCATTTTTTGTTATGGATACTGCTAACATGTTTTTATCTCCTATATTCTTGGTAGATTTTTTCGTAAATTGATTGATTAAAATATAACCTTCTCCATCTGGAGCTTTCTACATCAGGAAAGGAGTCTCGTTGATATTCGTAACTTTTGTACATTAACCAGTTGATCAAATGGTTTTTTCCGTCTAAATAAAAAAGAACTTCAAATTTCATAAATAGGCTCCGTTAAAAAATTATCAATTTTTTCTTCTATGCATTCATAGAGACAGTCCAGTAGATTCTCTGTATTAGAATCATGTTTATGAGAAACTCCCTTACGCATGATTAGTTCCACAAACTCTTCAATCTTAGATTCTATAAAGATACGCTTGTATTCTTCAAAAGGATCACAAGATGGATCGAGTGATGGTTCTGTAGTTAGATGTGTGGCAGATAAATTTATCATAGTGAACCTCATTTTCTCAAAAAATAATTATATAACTCTAGGCCATGTAAGAAAATCTTAAAATAGGGATTGCAGTCGCCGTAATCATACGATTTAGCAATCTTGCCTGTTTTGTTGAGCTTTAAGATCATGGCTTGATCGCAATGTAAATTATTTACATTACACAAATCCATATAGGCTGCTAATTGAACCGGATGCGTCTGATAAATCTTTGTCGATGACTTGATATCTATCAGCACACTTTCTTTTTGGTATTTGAGTTTCACTATGAGGTCAGGTTGACCACAATATTTGAGATCTTCGTGGTAGAGTCTCTCTTCAGAAAATAGAAGCTCCTCAACGTTGTCATCATACCATTGATAAAAACTATTAAAGTAAGGGGCGTATTCTTCTTCTAGATAGGGAACAAAGTCTCCTCTAGCATATGCTGTTGCATAGCTATGAACTGTTGTCCCCCTTGTAGCAGCTTTCTCTAAATATTCTTTAGGAATTTGTGCTAAAGAAATATTAGAATAAGGAGATAAAATCTCACTTACCCTAGGGTATTTGAATTCCATGGTGATTTCCTATGTTTTTTTCTTGTCTAAATGCAGCAAGTTTGCTAGCATATGGTCATCATAGCAAAACTGTACTATTTAGGAAAAGGAAATAATTATGGACCTAGGAAGTTATCTTGAAGATAATGGTATAACTATCAAGTGGTTCTCAGAACAGCTAGGAGTTTCTCATTTTCAAGTAAGCAATTTTTGTAGAGGAAGAGTCTCTTTAAACACTAGATTTTGGAGACAGGTAGTGCACATCTCTAAAGGGGCCGTAACCTACGACGATTTAATAAATATGAATTTCATTAGCTATAAGAGGAATAAAGATGAAAGAGAAAGAGCATTTAGACTTCAAAGTAAGCGTTTTGAAGAATTATCCATCCAGCAAGGAAAAGAATAGACATAGGAAAATGGTTGAGAGTGGATCGTTCCATATCTCTGTGACTATCCCTAATTTCATTTTTGAAGTACGAGGAGTCCACTATTGCATCACCAAGAAGAAGCTATGGATCAATCTTCCTTCTAGAAGAGGTTTGATTGACAAAGAGCTGTGTGAATTTCCTGTATGGGAGATTCCAGACCAAGAAGTAAAGAAAGCATTTCTGGCTATACTTCAAAAAGTTTTTAGTGATTTTATGAAAACTGAGGAGTTTATATCTTTTGAACAATATATAGAGGAGATTGAGATGAAGGAGAAGCTTCAGAAAGCTCACGAACTCTTTAATAGGAAGTTGTTAGGAAATGATAAACCTAAAAAAGTGGTTGAGAAGAAATCTAACTTTCCTAAAAGAACTCCTAATATTGTAATGAGAGATATGCCTAAGAAATCAAAAGATGGATATTAATTTAGTATTAATATATATATAAATAAATATTGTATTAAGAAGAATTTATTAGATGGAAATTATGTTTACTACTATCTTGAAAAATAAACAGCGCCCTAATAAGACGCTGTATCACTAAAAAACATAGGCCTCGAAGCCATGGAGCCCCGAGGCAGGTAAAATAAAGACCCAGAAAGGACTTTACCTTACGCATTGTGAAAGATAGTATATGGAACCAAGAAAACACGCAATTGATAAACATATCTTGAGACTCAAATAGAGACTCAGCGTATTCATAAATATTAATAATATTGGATTAGGTAAGGAGATAGGGGATTTAGATTTGTTTTGACTGTGAGAAAAAAATACCCTTCAGACATTTATATCTCTGAAGGGTTAAAACTTATAATCTCAACACTTACGGAAAGACTACTTTCGTTTATCCATGCCATAATCATAACTTACAAAAGGATATACCATGACGGATACAATCAATCAAAACCCTCACACAAAGGTCTTACCATGACTAACTTAAAAACCAAACGTAAGGTCTTATCATGACTGATTCTCTCCATCATACAGATGAATCCCCAATTAATGAAACAGAAAAATATGAATCAGGTGATTTATATACCAATAGATGTGGTCTTCATCACTATCGTACTGAAATTCCCAACATAATCTTTCATCTCAATCTAAGTGCTTACGAATTCATGCTTTATTCTCTTTACAAGCGAGTAGCTGGTGATGGAGGAAGCTGTTTTATGACAGTTAAAAATTTACTATCCATGTTGCCTTTTGGTATCACTACTTTGAGAGAGGTTAAGAAAAAATTAGAAATTCCCAGAAAGGAACTTGAGGGACTAGCTCTCATCGATGTCAAATTTAGATTCGACAAAAATGGAAATAGAAAGAGTGACCAGATATTCATAAATAATGTTTGGGAGATCAATATTAAAAAAATGTCTATACCCCCTCGCGATATGAGGGGGGGTCCCTCGCCATCTGAGGGAGTACCCCCTCGCCAGACGGTGGGTAAAGAAGAACAGTATCTTAAGAAGAACAATAGAAGAACAACAACAGTACAAAACTCAGATGTTCATAAGTCTGCCAAGCCAAAGTCTGAGTCGCATCCTTCGGACGCTCCGTTGCCGTTGTCTTCTTCTTTTAATAGAATAGAAAAAAATAAAACCGTTCCTAAGAAAATTAAGAAACGTATTGATCCCCCAGTCGATCAGGAGTCACTACCACTGTTTCATCCATCAAGAATTTATCTCAATGGCAAGACTGAACAGGAGAGACACCAAATCCAGATGTGTTACGAGAAATGTAAACATGAAATCACTAATCCTCCTGGATGGCTCACCCAATGTGTAAGACAAGGCTGGTACAAGGAACACAGTCTCACTGATGAGGACTGTCAGAAGAACTACATGCTCACCTCTGCTTATGAGGATAAACTTAAAAAATATACTGAGGGGAATTCTTACACTTATTTACAAGCCTCTCCTTCTAAGGCTGTGTTGTTTAAGGGAGGACAGGAAATCCCTGTGCCTACGTATAAAATGAGTCATGAGAGGTATAAAACTCAGTTCACTGAGATTCTATCGAAAGAGTTTAAGAATATTAAAGAAAAGCTATTTAACTGAGGCCTATAAAAAAAAGAAACTATGAAATTCAAAGATATTAAATTAAATAAGAACTATTTTGTTTTACTTTTAGAAACAGATGTGTGGATTAGTTTTCCATTTAACAAAATTGAGACGATGATGAAATATCCTACAGAAAAGAAACTCGTTATCGAAGTGAAGAAGTTTGGACCCTATGAGAGGGTGTATGAAACCTTTTATCTGCTCGATCAGGATTTTCAAAGTCTCATGGTACGAGAAAAGAAATGATTGAGATAAGTAGATATGCTCCTATTATCAGGGGCTCTGTGGTAGGAGAGGTGGATGTCATCATTCCTACTTTGAAAATGCAGATAAATAAAATCCAGGAATGCATTAAACGTGATAGGAGATGGTTTAACTTCCCCAGCTTTTGTGAAGAGACTGCTGGTGATAGAAAATTCTTCCCATACGTGGATATCCTCGATCCTGATAAGAAGAAGGCTTTCTTCGAGGAAGTCAGGAAATGCCTAGAGGTGTTCAAGGAGCAACAAGAAAAGTACGAGGGTCTCCCATTTTGAATGAGCTTACTGTTGGTGAATACAATTATCATTTGCATGAAGCATTTGAAAAAGAATATTTTAATGGTAAGGATGGATTCGTATTCTCTAAATCAGCTTTGATAGATGGATTGGAGAATCTAGAACATGAGTCCATAAATATTGAGTGTTTCCTAGAGGATACTCATATGGGTCGCATAGAGAGAGCGGATATAAGCTTTGCTTTGAGAAGATGTCAAGTGATAGCAAATATTTTAATAAAGTGTTTAGATGGGGTTCACCTGAAAATGAACGAAGGTTGAGTTATTGTTTACTTATGTGCCTAAACGAAACAAGGTTAACTTTTTGAATAAGAAAATAAATTGGATATCTCTAGCCTTCTTTCCAATATATCTTTTATCGGTTTGTCTAATTTGTCTTATAGGGTGTTTACTATCAATATCTTATCATATTTTGATAGCATTAGGAGCCGTGTTTATTCCAATAAGAAGTTCATTTTTAGGAATAAGGTTTTTTTTTAGAAATAAAGTACTCAGGAAATACTACGATGGAAATATCAGTTCAGAAGATACTGGAGACAGCACAGGAGATAGTCCCAGAGATCGACCTAAATCTCCAAAATGATGGAGATATGCTTCAGTTTAACATGGTTCCATTGAATTTCTGGCATTCTTATTTTAATAGCATGGACGTAGCTTGCTTAGGATTGAAAGAGAAGCTGTCAGTGTTTCCTGATATTGACATTGTAGAAGAAGCTGATTGTCTTGTTGATGATGTAGGCTGTTTACTTGGATGCATATCTATCTTCTACTCATGTCTCTTGAGAGATCTAGATAAATTTGCTCAGTCAGAGAATGAACGAGAAGATAAGCTTAAAAAATTTAGAAGAAGTATATACAGAAATCGACCTAAGGAGTCATAAATGGATGAACACCCTAAAAAATGTTTCGATGTCTCAAAACGTATACGAGATGTATTTCTAAAAAATATGTCTCATATAGAGGACTCGTGTTTTTCTTTCATTTAAGAGATATGCTGATTTTTTAGAGTTTTTTATGTATATCGCAGAAACATACCGAAGGCGTTGTTTTCCTTATGGATAATCCCTCGGAAAAGACCGATTCAAATAATTACTATTGATTTACATTAAATTTTTAATTTAAAAGCATTTCATATTAATACCATCAGGTGTAGAAGTAAAGTAAATTAAATAGTTGACCAACATAATGGTTATTATCAGACGCAAGGGGCCCGAAAATGCTGACTGAGGCAGAAAATAAGATTAGAGAAGAGATTCTATCAAATAAATTCTTGGTGAGAAGAATACAGGAATTTAAAGACATTGAAGGAGAGAGTGCAGCAATGAAGAAGTTTCTAGATGACAATCCCGACTTCATTCAAATGATGATGAACTATGCATCCAAAATAAAAATAGAAGACGGTGAAGAGGGTTGGTTGAAAGTATGAAATGGAGAGAGATTAGGAAAGATCCTCCAAAAGAAGATTATATATTTTGTCTAGCGTGCAATTGTATGTCACCAGACGAAGAGAGTCTTCAACTTTCTTACTGTTTTGACGTTAAGGAATTTTATACTTATTTAGATGAAGAACAAGTAACTATTGAAGACCTGACTCACTGGATGGAAATGCCTACATATGCAGATTGTCAAAACTAATGAACATTTACACAAAGTGATATAAATTTATGAAATGGATTGACTCAGAAAAAAGACTACCCCCCAACAATAGGAACGTTATCGTGGCCGTATGGGACGGAAGATCTAACGTAAAGATGTATGCTGTGTACATTTTGAATCGTCTGAATAGAATTTGGTTTGATATGGATACTGGAGAGAAGCTTGATCCCAAGTTTGGAGTAGTGACTCACTGGATGGCTCTTCCAGATGATCCTGATAAAATGAAACTTGTAGAGGAAGAACGTACTGTATTTATTCTCGAAGGGAAAGGTAAAAGATTTAAAGAAGTTCTTTTTGACTTTGCGAAACAGATGCCCCATGGAGTAATTAACGACAATCTCACTGTCAAAGAGCTAGAAGATATAATAGATAATTTTATGGATGCACATACGTCGACAACCAAGGAAGAAAGCAATGGGAGTATTCTCAATGAAAAAAGCTGTACAAGGTGCGATTGCTGAACGTGTGGAAATGTTCACAGGCCATCACATTATAAACATGCAAGAAGACATAAATCATTTTTTAAAGCATACTAAGGGACATCTTCAAGATGTAAAATTTTCTTGTTATCCTGTACAAGGAAAGATAGGAGAGTTCTTAGCCTTAGTGATTTACATTCCTAAATAAGAGGAGAGATATGAAGTGGTTTAAATTTATTGAGACGAGTCCCACTCAAGTTAATCTTGTCAATGTTTCACAGATAACAAAAATAAATTACACAGTCCCTCGTACACAAGAGGGTAGGTTCGAAATAGAGTTTTATCTTTCCACTGGAGAAGCTTTTATCTCTTCCTATGATACTGCGGCAGATAGATCCGTTGAAGAGAGTAGAATTGATGTTTTCTTAAATGCTTATCCTCCGGAGATAGAAGATCCTTCTTACAGCGAGATATTAGATATTTTCGTAGAAAACTGATGCCCAAATTCGAATGTAAGAAATATCATGGAACTTGTAAGGGAATGTGTTGCGGTGTAGTTCCTCTTCCTAGAATCTTATGGCAGAATAAGCAACACGCTATTCAAAGACCTGTGAAGAGTCTCATCAAAGGCACCGCAGGACACGGTCCCAGAAATATAGTCATTCCCATTACCGAAGATCATTACTGTCCTTTTCTAAAGAAAGATCTGTCATGTGCTATTTATGAAGATCGTCCAGAGATTTGTAGAAAGTATGGAGATGAATCTCACGAGTTGATGTGCTGTCCTATGCAACACAAAGATGGAACTCCTAGAGAATCGGATGATGATTCAAAAAAAGAATAGATAATAATATTAAAAATATATATATTTATATCGCTATCTTGTGGTTATCACTTTCTACAAGTTTCAATTTCCTTTGAGCGGGCTCTTCCGAGAGAGGGCCCTATTTTCTTGAACTTAAAATCTAAATACAGTATAAATAATTTTTCACGCAAATTTCATTTATGTAAGTTTCCAGAACCGGAGGTCTTAGATTATTTACTCCGGTTCTATTTTATATCTCCTCCCAAGCATCTTGACGCCAGTTCTCATCAATCACACCATCTTCAAGTGCTTTGAATCTCATTCCTTCATGACGATGGTCCGCTCGCAGCACATGGCAGCGTCTACAGAGCGTTCGTAGATTAGAGATATGATTGCTTCCTAATTTTCCGGATACGATATGATCGATGTGAGCTGTGTTTACAGCCAATTCCTTTTTACAGCGGAGACAGTGATAGTCATCGCGTTCTAGAACTTTTAATCTTGTTAGATTCCATATTTCTCGAGGTTGTCTACTTCTTGGCATAAAAAATCTCCTTACCACACTACAACTGATCTGGCCCCAGCTTAACCTACCCGACGGCGTATTATATTAAAATTGTATCACGCAAAAAAAGATCCTTACCTAAAATTGACTTTCCTAATCCCACCCTATCGCAACACTCCAGACCATACCAAGCCTAATTCTTCCGAACCGAACCAAATTCTTTCTATCTCTGTCAATAAAAATGTCCACGCAAAAAAATACCCGAACCTGAACTTGCCTCTACATAACACGCCAGGCCCGAACTAGTCGCACCCAGACTTGTAAATAAAAAATGTACACGCAAAAAAGTTCCTTGCCCGACTATATCGCGCCATAACGGATCCAACTCGACCACGGCTTTCCGAGCCATATCCTATACAATCCGACCTAATCACGCCCATCCATACTGAATAAAAATTGTATCACGCAAAAAATATCCATACCGGAACATTACTCTCCTTACCACGACTTACGGAGACAAACCATGCCGATACAAGACCGCATGAAAATATATGAAATTAAATTTATGAGAAGAAAAATATCCCTACCGAACGAAAGGGACCACACCCGACCACCACGTAGCCCGTCCTGACGAACCCGATTAGATTTTCTCCTCAAAGAATAAAAATATCCTTGGCGCGCCCTATTAGACTTTATATTTTCATTCTTAGAGGAAAAAAGTTCCTTACCGCACCGTATCACAACACAAGGTACCACGGCTCGCCAAATCCGATCTAGACATGACTCACCGAAACCAAGTAGGTGAATACCCCTTACCGCACCCTATATAAATATTTCTATTAAGCAACTAGAAACTCTTCTACTTCAAATCTACCATTTCCAATGCTTCTACCGTCTCCCAATCCACAGAGAGCACCAGCGTCATTCAAAACTGATTTCATTTGTGTACGATTGACTACTGTTCCATCCCATTCAATATTGAATGTAGCTTTCCAGCCTGGACGAGTGGCAATGCGATATCTAACATTACGTGCTCTACTGACAGGATTTTTAACTCCTCGTATATCGAGATATACAAGATGTGTCTTATCAGTTGTTAATTCGTTTTCAGTAGGAAGATATCTATCCAAAAGAATTTGTTCTTCCATAACGACTAATGTAGAGGCTATTTTCGATTGAAGAGTACCTCTTCCTACTTTTGTATGCTTTCCAGCATCTCTCAAACATCCAAAGATATAAGAATCCTCGATGTAGAGCTGTCTCTCTTTTGTGACAAGTACTGTTTTTTTCCATTCTTCTGGATCATTTCCAGCTACACCAGATTTTTCTTTCTTTTCCAAAGGAATAGCATCCACAGAGAATCTGTGAAACATAAGTGGTCTTTTACCCACTATAGATATTTTTCCATGAAGTTGCATAAGGATACCTTGTTGTTAAATTATTAAATTTACTGAGTTGCATTTTACCTAATTATAAATTCTATGTTTTTTCCTGGACTTACCGGAACACGACTAACCGAACTACTACCCTATCCTCCCGAGCCTTGTTCCACACATGTAAACATATGTTTATACATATCATGAGTAAAATAATTTTTTATATCAAATATTTTTTTCATTGCATGTGATTAAAATATTGTTTATACATTATTCATGTCAGAAATAGTCATAAAACTGCCTGGAAAACCTATCGCAAAGAAAACACATCGAGATAGTTGCCATATAAATTGGAAAACTAAATCTGTGAAACGATGGAGAAGATTTCCACAAAGCGAGGAAGCCAAATTAATATCAGCTGCAATGAAATCTCAATACGATGGTCCCATTCTCGACCATTCAGTGTTTGTTCTATTTGAATTCTACATGGGAATTCCCACTAGATGGAGAAAAGACATGAAAGAAAAAGCTAGGAAAGGACTTTTGCATCACATCATGAAGCCAGATGCTTCCAATCTAGCTAAATTCTACGAAGACTGTATGCGAGGAGTAGTCTTTACAGATGATTCCGTTGTAGTTTGGATTTCTCCAGTAAAATTATTTTCTGATGAGCCCAGAACTGAAATATTTGTGAAACCTTTTAATTATGAAGAATACTGCTTATTTAAACAGGCTATCCGAGGGGGAGTTGAAGACGATCCGTTGGAAGCTGCGATGTAAAACATGTAATGATGAAGAGAAGCGTCTTCTCGTAGAAGATCTAGCCTATCATCAATGTACATGGCCAGAAATCGCAACAATTTTAGGAAAGACAAGACAATACGTAGAAGAAACCTATCGTGATGTCCTCAATAGCGCCCAATCTAATTTCAGACATGATCTGAGACGTCTGCAAGTAGGTTCTGCTACAGACAACAAAGGAAGCACTACCATGCTCATCTGGCTTGGTAAGCAATATCTCGAACAAAGTGATTCTCCACAGATGGAAATGAAGAAAGATCAATTTGACGAGTTCATTGCATGGATATCACTCCAGAAAACGCAATTATTGCCCCCAGTCCAAAACAAATCCATAGCATCTTAGAAAGCAATGCTCGGATGAACTTTTGGATTGGTTCCGTACGTTCAGGAAAGACGTGGGCCGTGAATGCACGTATCATAAAAGAAATCAAAGATGGACCTAAAGGCGATGGCATGCTCATTGGAACTTCTCGTGAAGCTCTCCAACGAAATGTAGTCCGTCCCTTATGTCAATTCCTAAGCATCCCTGCACCCACAGACAAGGCCACCAGGATGGTTTTATGGAACAGGGTGATACATTTGATAGGGGCACCAGATGAAAGGGCACAGGCACGCATTACAGGGTCTACACTAGCCTTTGCAGCGATAGATGAAGGTACCCTAATGCCCTATGGTCTATTTAAGATGCTACAATCGCGTCTTTCGAAGAAAGGAGCCAAGATGTTTCTCACTTCTAATCCAAACAGTCCCTTCCACTGGCTGAAATCAGAAATCATCGACAACGAAGATCTTGATTTAAAAGTTTTCAATTTCAATCTAGAAGACAATCCCTCTCTAGATCCAGGTTTTGTACAGAATATTAAAAAAGAATATACGGGCATTTGGTATAAACGATATATTCTAGGACAATGGGTCCTTGCCGAAGGAGCTGTATATGATTTCTTCGATGAAGCTTTTCATACTATCGAAAATCCTCCCACTCTAGCTCGTGAATATATTGTAGGTATCGATTATGGAACTACCAATCCGTGTGTATTTGTGCTTATTGGTATTGATAACACACAATTTCCTAATATGTGGTGCGAGAAAGAGTATGTTTTTGACTCTACTAAAGAATCTCGTCAAAAAACAGACTCAGAATATGCAGAGGATCTGGCGGCTTTTATATCTGGTTATAACGTTACTTCCATTTACGTAGATCCTACAGCAGCTTCGTTCAAGCTCGAGTGTAGAAAGGCTGGTATAAGCATTATCTTCGATGCTGAAAACGATGTACACAATGGCATTCGATTCCAAACGCAACATCTTCAAAATGGAAGTTATAAAATCTGTAAAAACTGCAAACGTACGATAGAAGAGTACGGTAACTATCTATGGGATCTAAAAGCTGCTAATCATGGAATAGAGAGACCTTTAAAATCCAACGATCATACCAAGGACGCTGAGCGATATGCTATCTTTACTCATCTCTTCAATCGTTCCTCTGATAGGCTCCATCCAGAAGAGATTGATAAGTGGTGGGCAGAGGGACAAGGCTATGAAGCACAGAATCTTCCTCCGTTCTTTAGAGGCTCAAATTACTATTAATATTTTCTTAAATTATGAATCATGGTATCAATTTTTTTTTCATTAGAAATTTTAATAGAGTCTGACCATGAATCAAGTGAATGAATCAAATTTATTTTTTAATTCAAAATTTAAATTTGGACTAATTTTGTGTATCGTTGCTTTCTTATGCATAGGAGGACTCGTACATGAAAAATCAAAGAAGAGACCTACCTATACGGGATATCTACTCAGTCAAGGAAAAGTTTATTACTTTAATGATGGAAGAGGAGGAGAGTTATCATGAATAAATTTTATAAAATTTTACGTTTCATCTTACTAATCGTAAGCTGTGGATTTTATACATTGCACGTGGGAGCTGTAGAATGTCCAGGCCATCCTAAAGGACCTAGTGAAATAGAGGAAGAACAAGAACGAGAGCGTCGCAAAAAAGATCCTACACGAGAGTTAGGAGATGAAAATCAAAAAAAGGAACACGATAAAGGGAACGGCGACTGGGCATAGTTCTACTAAATTTTTTTAAGACTCTAAGACAGAAGAAGAAACAGATTAAAATATTTTCTCCATATTCCCTTAAAATTCTAAATAGGAATATCTTTTAATTTTTAAGTAAAGACTAAATTAATCTCGGAGGACGTCATGTACTTAAGAAATTCTTTAGTATACATAAATATTATCTATTTCTTAGAGTGTTTCAATCTTGTCAAAGATCAACTTTCAGAATTCATTGAAGAGTCAGAAGGGTTCCTACTAGATTATAAAGAAAGGCTATTAAAGCCAGTGGGAAGTCACTCTTGGAATTGTCTTAAGGCGAGACTCTTAAAAAGAATAATTCGAATATATAAAATAATTAATAGAGAGGTATGCGTGAATTTTTTAGAAGCTAGTGAAATTACTAGAAACGGTGGAATTGTAACAAGAAAATCCTGGAAAGAAGGAACCAAGATGTGGTGGAATGCTAAAGAAAAATGCATGCTCGCTAATACTCCATATGGAAAGCAAGATAAGCATCTAGATACGGATGGTTATATCTATGTCTGTGAAGGAGATGACGTAGAAGCTATCGATTGGAAAAAAGGTTGCTAAATTTCAGTCTGCTCATTGTCCAAATTTTCATTATCTCGTGGATAACTCTTTTGTGTCTTCGAATAGGTGAGAAAGCGGTCAATGCATGGCTGTGTGTTGTAGCTATAGCTATGAATCTTTTAATATTAAAAGAGATTCGTCTTTGTGGCTTACATGTTACGGCGGTTGAGTCTTTAGGTGTAAGCTACATTCTAGGACTCAATCTTATGCAAGAGTACTATGGGAAAAGAGCCGCTCGCACGCATGTGATGATTGCTGCTATTTGTACTTTTGGATTTGTTGTTTTACAGCAGTTGCACATGATTTTTGAGCCCGATGGATTTGATACGACTCAGATTCATTATTCGGCTATCTTTGATGTGATGCCAATGCTTACTGCTGTTTCTTTTATTTCGTTTATCTTCATTCAGGTTTTAGACATCAGATTCTTCTCATGGCTCCAACAGAAAATAGGAACTAAAAATCTTACATTAAGAATCACTATCTCACTCATGATGTCTCAGACCGTAGATACACTCGTATTTTATAGTCTTCTAAGCTGTGCTCATATCTGGAGCAACGTTTTCCATATAATCATATTCACACTGATCATAAAATTCATTGTTATATTTTTAATAGCTCCATACTCAGCGCTTGCCAATTTATTTGTCGGTAAGAAGTCCCCAGTCCTTTTAGAAGTATAAAAACAATTTCACAATAAAATACCACTCCACTTCGTATTGATCGTTTAAAGAGAATCAGTTAATGTAAATTAAAATATTTACTTGATAAGGCATGACACTCTTTCCCCAGCTTGATCTCAATTATTATATTCCAGAAGACGATCAAAATCTTCTCGTCAAGATGGATCGAGCCTATACCGAAGCCATTACAATTAATCAGAGCTTTTGGTCAGAAGCTGATATCGATGTGAGATTCCGAGAAGGTGATCAAACTCTTTGGAATGATATCTACGGAAATCTGCCAGCGTTTAGACGTAGACAGTTTAATTTCAATAGGATACGTAGAATATGTAACATGATCAGTGGCTATCAGAGAAAGCATAGAAAGTCCATCGTCGTTACTCCTAGAGAAAATTCTGATAGCGCTACCTCTTCTCAACTGACAAAGCTCATGTTCTGGGCTATGGATCAAACTGATGGTCTTGAAATCATATCAGATACTTTTGATGGAGCTATAACCACTGGTCTCAATCTTCTCAACGTTTGGTGGGATTGGAGATCAGATCCCATTAGTGGTGATCCCCGCATTGATAAAGTAGCGTATAATTCTTTTTTGATAGATCCTTTTTTTAGGAAGCACGATTTATCAGATTGCAATTTCGTATGGCAGAGAAGATATTATACTAAACAGGAGATAATGTCACTTCTTCCTCTGAAGGAGAGTGAGTTAGAAGGTCTTTATGCCGGTGGGTATCGAGATGGTAAATTTCAATTTTTACCAGAATCGTATCAATACGGCATGCGGAATCTAATGACCTATGATGAGTACTGGCATCGAGCTTATCGTAAACAAACATTACTAGTCGATCCTCAAAATGGAGCTACCTTAGAATGGAAGGGGAATGAAAAAGATCTTAAAGAATTTATATCTGAACATACTCATATACAAGTCGTCAAGCAAGATATTCCTACAGTCCGTTTGGGAATCGTCGTCCAAGGCCGTGTCATGTATCATGGTCCCCACCCCATGGGCATTGATCGCTACCCTTTCGTTCCTATTTTTGGTTATTTTAACCCTGATATGCCATATTTTCCTTGGAGGATACAAGGAGTCGTTAGAGGACTCCGAGACGCCCAGTATCTCTACAACCGTAGAAAGGTAATTGAACTAGATATCTTAGAATCTCAAGTGAACTCAGGAATGAAGTTCAAAGAAGATAGTCTAGTAAATCCCAAAGATATTTATTTACAAGGTCAGGGAAGAGGTATCGCTCTCAAACGAGAAGCCGATATGAATGACGTCCAGACGATTCCTCCTCCAGCGATTCCACCTACCGTACTTCAACTTTCAGAAATCCTAGGTAAAGAGATGCAAGAGATCTCTGGAGTGAATGAAGAACTCCTAGGAAGTGCGGAGGATGACAAAGCAGGTATTCTCTCTATGCTCCGACAGGGGGCTGGATTAACTACTCTCCAGATTCTTTACGATCAACTCGACTATTCTCAAAAGCTGTTGGGCACCCTGATGATAGAGTTGATACAGTCTAATTTTACACCTGGAAAAGTTAAGCGGATTATTCAAGAAGAACCCTCTCCTGAATTCTATAATAAAGTGTTCGGTAAATACGACTCTGTCGTTGAAGAGGGTCTTAATACTTCTACCCAACGCCAGCTTCAATTTGCACAACTTCTAAACCTACGAGAAATGGGGATACCTGTACCTACTAACATTTTGGTGGAAACTTCTACTCTCACAAATAAACAACAACTGATTGAAGGAATTGCCAAAGAAGAAGAACAACAACAAAAAGTACAAGAAGAACAGCATCAAATGCAGATAGAGCTTCTCAAAGCTCAGATAGAAAAACTTCAAGCCTCCGCTGTAGCTGATTCTGGACTAGGCATTGAAAGAGCCTCTCGTGTTCAAGAAAATCAATCTCTAGCTGTAGAGAGAGTAGCCGAAGCTCAAAAAGATAGAAACCTCGGTACTCTTCACCTAGCACAAGCACTTAAAGAACTAGATAGTATCGAATTGGATAATGTGCAGAAGCTATGGACGTTAGTACAAGCGTTTAAACAACATGAGAAAGTAGAAGAGGCTCAATCTGCTGAAGTTGCCGACGTTCAAAATGAACAACTTATGCAACAGGTCCAGCAAGTTCAATCTAATGTTTAAAATAATTACTTTACATGCTAATGTTTAAAATAATTACTTTACATGGTATCACTTACCTAGAGCCAATAGGATTTAAGTCTTAAAGGTATGCTTAACCAAAACAGCAACTCCGGAGGAGAAAATGGCTAAACATTATTCACCAACTAAAAAAAATCGCATGCGTGGCAAGAAACATAAATACGCCATGATGATGCCTAAAGACACAGCTGGTAGTTACGGTATGAAAGATGACGACCAGTTGTATCACTTGGGTAAAGGCTATTATGGTCCAGGTTATGGACATCCTGCCAATATGCCCCCATACCCCGATATGCATTACTATCCACCTGAGAAGAAATATCTTAGAACTGATGATTACCCTGATACCATTAGGGAAATCGATACTGACTCAGATGACAATATGCATAATCTAGGATCTCAACCTTCAGACTCCATGTACTAAAATATGGTTATGTTACGCCCGCGGGGTAAAGCCTCGCGGATTTTTAAAAATATATTTTCATTAGGGGATACCACGTTGAAAAAGAAACAAGGTTACAAATCTCGCTTAGACGAAAGTCTCGGGATGAAGAATCGAAGAATGAAATCTAAACAACCTCTTAAAGCCAGAAGAGATGAATCTGAAGGCATGGAAGAGTCTATGAAGCGTCGTCCGTATGCCTCTGTTAAAACTATGGATAAAGCAAGACGAAAAAAAAAATGAATTTACTCCAGTCAAGAGAACATAGCTTAAATCCAAGTACCAGGAATCCATAGAGATGGCTAAGAATAAAATAACAATAGGGAAAGGAATGAAAATCCCTAAAGGTCGAGAATCAACCCTAAAAATGAAGCCTGGTGGTTCTAATGTAGGTAAATACAAAGGAGTCGCTAAGAAATCGTTTTGTGGACCTTCTGGTGGAGCACCTAAAGGATCCTATCCTGTTAATTCTAAGAAACGTGCTAGAGCAGCGTTATCGTATGCTCACAATGCTCCTAAGCCAAGCGGTATCAAAGCTTGTGTAAAACGTAAATGGCCCTCTGTGGGTAAACCCAAGAAGAAGAAATGACATATTGGATTAAAAGTTGTCCCCCTTTGATAAGTAAAAAGACCATTTGTGAATCTATGAAAGAGGTTATGAAATGGATAGACACCATAATTCGAGACACCAAAAAAGAATTCACAGATAGAAAAGAGATTTTTGAACCAAAAGAAAAACTAGATATATTTAAGAAGTGTTTTGTGCTTATCAAGTTTGATAAAGATAAAAATCAGGATTTTCATGACTCTCTGAAAACTAATACAGATGACGAGCCAGATAATATCACTAAAAAATATCTACATATTAGAAAAGAATTGGATCGTCTAGAAAAAAGAAAGAAACCATTAGGAAGAAGAAGAAAGTATGCCGTTTAAAAGCCAAGCTCAAAGAGCTTTCATGCATGCAGCTCATCCTGAGCTAGCTAAGGAATGGGAGACAGTTACTCCTAAAGGGAAACGACTTCCCAAAAAACTGAAGAAGAAGAAAAAGACTAAATCTAAGCGATAGCTCCATATCCTAGTTCAAATAATTCCTTTACAATCTACAGACATAGCTTTATTTTAAAATAAAGACTTTACAAACACTAGGTTCTATATGTCTCAGTCTGTAGGGAAGGCTTCCTATGATTTACTTCAAAAACCACCAGAGAAGATCAATGTCATTGATATGCAACGAGAAATGCAGAAATCAGTTCTTAAGGAACTAGATGACATTATTGAAAAGCATCAAAGTTATGAAAAAAAATATTACATAGTCTACATGCTCCAGAGAGAGAGGACGATACCCAATGCAATTCGACAAAGATTTATTATTAGAAAAACGCGTCCAAGACCTGACTATGATTGTTCATTGTTTTCTTATGATAATCAAACATGTCAATTAGCATTTCACTGGTCTATTCCTGACGAAGGAACATGTGAATATTTTCTATCTAATAAAGAGAAACTCTCTGCTGATCAAAAACTGCTTCTGACTTATGTGGTGAAATTTTCTGAAGGAACACTGGTCTAGAAAAAAACTCGACTATCTCTTGGGATAAAAAGCAAAGACCACCTATGCGAGTAAGTGATCTTCGAGCTCCTTCTACCGCCATTGGTAGATGAACAACTTATTTATTTCCTTAGAGTAGCCGAGCAACTCTGGAGAAAGTTTGAAAAACTCATCATATAAAAAAATTAAAATTTTAGAAACTTATTTTTTTTTCTTGATAGGTTTAGTGATAAATGATTTTTTAAAATCGTCTAGAGAATGAAGAATAGTCATTTTCAATTCTATAAATTCATTTTTCAAGTTTTCTTGATCTGTACTCAATTGATCTGTATGAGTTTTGAGATATTCAAATATCTTAGTTTTGAAATCATTTATCTTCAGCTTGTGTTCCTTTGTAAAACTACCCCATTGATCAATAGCCATATATAGAAGCCATCCATTTAAGGCAGTCAGGATAATTCCAGCAATCCAAATCATTTTATACTCCTGGTAAATACTATTTCTTAAAAATACATGTATAACTTGTTTTTGACAAAATATATTCTCGACTTGTAAAGTAAAATTTTTACTTGATACGTGAGTCCACGTTAGTGACATCAAGTTAGGCTGATAGGTACTCGCCATACTACGGGAGCGAGAATTGTCTGAAGAACAAAAGACGGTCGTAGAAGAAGTTGTGGACGACGCACAACCAGAACAACAACAAGATACTTCTCAAGAAGTTCAACCATCTTCTGAAACAGCAACTCAGGATAAGTCGCAAGATCACAATTGGCGTGAGATGCGGCAATCAATGGAAGAACTCAAGCGCCATAATTATGCATTAGAGACGGAAATCACGCGTATTAGTGCTGCACAAAAACCAAAAGCAGAAGAAGAGGATCTAGACGGAGCAGATGAAGATATTTCAACTGTGGGTCAAACCAAAAAACTCATCCGTAGAGAAGCTTCTAAAATTGCTCGAGAGATTGTCAGACAACGCGAATCTCAAACCGTAGAAGAACGGCTCCGTCTCAAGTACGCAGATTACGACGAAATTGTTAACAAGAAGAATCTAGAGACTCTTTTTGCGAGCGCTCCCGAATTGGTGAAGATGCTGAAGGCCCATCAAGATGATCCTTATGAGCAGGCAATCGGAGCGTACAAACTCATGAAGCAATTCGGAGTATCACGGGAAGATTCTGTAAAGCTACAAGACAATCAAGCTAAACCTCGTTCGGTCAATTCGGTCGGTCAAACATCAGCTCTCTCACAAGCTAACGCCTTCTCTCGGGGATTAACTCCCGATTTAAGGAAGCAGCTCTACAACGAGATGAAAGAGGCTGCCAAACAAGCTTAACAAGCTTACCAGACCAAACGACGAGGTTCTATAATGTCAATAACAACCACTAGTGTGTTGCCCGCACCGGTTCAGCAAAGCTTTAGTTATAAGCTACTTAGCGTTCCAACACCCTATTTTATCCACAAAATTCCCGCGATGCTCAAGCAGATGCCGAGGAATGGGGGTACTACTCTGAGAATGAGAAGGTACGACCCTCTTCCAACAGCGACTGTGCCTCTTGGGAATTCTGGAGTAAATCCACCACCCGTTCAGTTAACAGCGATCAATATTGACGCGACCATGGATTTCTATGGGCAATACATATTGCTTAACGAACAGGTCACACTTCAAAACCAAGATCCTGTTTTAAATGAAGCAGCTCAACGACTTGGAGTCTCTCTTCGACAAACAGAAGATGAGTTAACTAGGAATATGCTAGCGGCTACTGCTGCTTTCATTAACTGTACAGGCGGTACTAATGGAGATAATCCAACAGAGATCACTCGTGCAGATGTGGACGAGATAATTCGTACCCTAGTTACCAATAATGCCTACACAATCGCCGACAATATTGAAGGTGAAGACAAATTCGGAACTGCACCAGTAAGGGACGCATACTTTGCGATGGGAAGCTCCCAACTTATTGGAGATTTCGAAAATGTCCAAGGCTTTATTGCTAAAGCACAATATCCATCACCGATGCATGCACTGCGCCCTGAATGGGGAAGCATTTCCAACTTGAGATTCTTAGTCTCCAGTATTGGAAGTGTAACAGAGGCTGCCTCTCTCAATGGTTCCAATGTGTTCAATGTCTTCTGTACAGGACTGGAAGCTTACGCTTGCGTTGAGCAAGACGGCTACAGCAGCCAGTTTATCTACAGACCACCGATTTATGACTCACCTTTAGCGTTGAACGCTTCTGTGGGTTACAAATTCGCCGAAGTCCCTCGTATCACCAACGATGCTTGGGTCATAAATCTAAGATGCACCCTAAGCGTATAAGGAGGATGAAATGAGTACACCTATTCATGGCCAAATTTCTGGTTCGTATGTCTCTGACGGAAACGCTAGAGTTCTCGATCTTAGATTTGAGCCTACATATTTTAAATTAATGAACCAAACAAACTTTAATACTATGGGAGTCACTCCTGTTGTTAAAAGAGCTTGGTGGTTCAGTACCCTAGCTTCTGATGAAGCCTTTACAGTACAGAATACAACAGCTGCACTTACGGATGAAAGTGTATTTATTACGACTGGAGGAATCCGTCCAATAAATACAGCCACCGACCCTGTAGAAGCCGCAGTTGTAGGAACAGCTATTACAGCTGCTTCTCCTCCTGTAGTGACAATGACAGCACACGGCTATTCTATAGGTGATGTAGTACGTCTCTATAGTACCACTGCTATGCTTCAAATTGCAGGAATGGAATTCACCATTACTGATGTCCCTGATGCTAACTCTTTCGAAATTGATTATTTGGATGCGTCTGGTTTTGCTGCTGCTGCTACCGCGGTAACTGCTAGGCGTCTTCCATTTGATCCACAAGATTTTGCACCGAAGAATCGTTTTGTCACAAATATCACGGCCGCTGCTAATGCAGTGATCACTTTATCTGTGGACCACGGTTATCAGGTAGATGAGATCATTACCGTTAGATGTACACCAGATTTTGGAATGAGTGAGATAGATCAATTGCAAGGACAGATCACTGCCATTGATACCACTCTAAATACCGTAACTACGGATATCGATAGTTCAGCGTTCACAGCGTTTGCTTTCCCAACATCAGCAGTAGCTGCGGCAGGGGTAACCTTCCCACAAACTGTTCCTGTTGGTGATTTTGGAAACGTACTGACCGGTTCTATAGATAATCAAGCCATTATTGGATTGAGACTAGGACTCTCTGTAGTTGGTGTTGCCGATGACGTAGTTCATTGGATTGCAACTACTGGGCTTGTACAGGTCTAGATTAAATAAAAATAAGAGAGGCACTCAATAACGAAGGTGCCTCTCCTCACTAGGTTCTATAATTATGAATGAAAAAGAGAGTACTCCACAAACACGTATCGGTTCAAGAGAACGTTTAAAAAAATTGATGGAAGAAGAGAGTCGTACTGTTAAAGGCGTCTTCCGATTCCATGAATGTCCCGGAGGAGTCACTACGATTCCTATGAAGAAGTACCCAGGGCAACAACGTGTCGATTACGTATTCAAAGATGGAGAAGATTACACAGTCCCACTCTGGGTCGCTAGATGGCTTAATGGTTATGATGCCTGCGCTCAAGCGCTTAATGGAAAAATCAATTCCTGCGGTTATCCGATTCATGAAAATACAGTAGATAGGGTCAGTGGTAAACCTCATACCCAAGTAGGTTCCTATCGCAGACGCATGGCCTTTGAATCAACAGAGTTCATGTCCGTCTAATGTGCAGTGATTTTGTACCAAAGCGTCGTATTCTAAGCGATGTAACACGTGCAGAAAAAGCAGAGGTTACCACTACGCAGCCACACGAATATGAGACTGGCTTAATTGTCAGTCTCTTTATTCCAAAGGCTTACGGAATGGAACTCTTCTTTGAGTCTACCGAGATCGTTGTTACTTCCGACACTCAGTTCACCACCACAATCGATACTCGTTTCGAAAATCCTTTTGTAACTCCCACTTTCCCACCTGGCTTTACTGATGCTCAAGTCACGGTGTCATCAGGAGTTACAGATAATGCAGCAGGTTAGTTATGACAGTTCCTTCAACCTTAAGTGACATAAGAAGTAAAGTTAGATTACTAACTGGCTCACCTAGCGTAATTCAATTAACAGACGTCCAAATAGATGAATATGTAAATACGTATTACACCTACGATTTTCCTGAACAAATCAAGCTATTCAACCTACGTGAAGAATTTGAGTTTTACACTCAACCAAATGTAGATACTTATCCATTTCCAGTAAACGAATATAGAACAGTATTTCCTGAAGCTTATATTGCAGGCTATCAATCTTTTTGGTCTCAAAGTCAAGAACAGTTTTATCGCATCTATCCTCAACTCGAATTTATCGAGGAGGTGCGTCAAGGAGATGGAACAGCTGGTCCCTACTCATTTACTTTAACGAACATTCCTTGCTTAAGAGGATACACATCTCCTACTTCTCCAGACACCATTTTTTCACAAGTCCTAATAAATGGAGAAGATGCCTTAGGAACTAATCAAATTGCTAGAGACGATGGCAATGGAGGATGGATACAGGAAGATGGGACTCCTTTAGGAGGATCTATAGATTATGTCACAGGAGCTGTTTCTGTCACTTTTGCAAATGCGGTCACTGGGGATATCAATGCTCAAAATATTCCGTATGTAGCTGCTCGTCCTCAAGCCATTCTATTTTTCAATGACATCTTCTTCCTAAGACCTGTTCCTGATCAATCCTATAAAGTTCAAATGGAATCTTATAGAACGCCTACTCAATTACTAGCCTCTGATCAAGCACCTCTTTTGAATGAGTGGTGGCAGTATCTGGCATATGGAGCTTCTAAGAAAGTATTAGAGGACAGATTAGATGTAGATGGTCTAGCCAAAATCATGCCACTTTTAGAAGAACAACAAAGATTAGTATTAAGAAGAACCATTGTTCAACAAACTGCCGAGAGGACAGCGACCATCTACACAGAACAGGTACAATTTCCATATAACAATAATTTCAACTCTTTTTAAGGGGAAAATAATGACTTATGATCCTAACACACCGGATGCGGCAGATAGAATCTCAGATACTCAAGCGCCTATACGAGATAACTTCACAATTCTAAACGATGTATTTGATGAAGATCATTACAACTACACTGATGCATCTGGCGTTCCTCCACCTCCAGGCTTTAGAGGATTTCATAGAAAATCTACTTATCCTGAAGAAGCATCCGATCCTACAGCTTTTGCGAGCCTAGGAACAGTCTATACTAAAGACAACGATACTCGAACAGATCTATTTTATAGATATGATAGTGGAGCCTTAGGAAATAGTAAAATATTTCCTCTGTCAGCTCCTAAAGCGTTTGCAGCATTTAATGGAGCTGATGGAACTTTATTTCAAGCATACAATGTTGCTTCTGTTGTAGCGGCTGGAACTGTATGGACAGTAACTTTTTCTGACAAGTTGAATAGTGCTGGTAATAATACTGATTTAGATTACGTAGTTCTTCTATCTAGTACAGGAGAGAGCGTCTTAGGAACTCCTATAGGTTTACGATATGTCTCCCCAACAAAAAACACTTCTTTTGTAATTAGAGCTATTCAAGTCCCTACGAGAATAAGTTTTGTAGTAATAACTTTATGACACATCAAATAATCCCCATCACAAATTTTAAAACTGGTTTAAATACATACGACCAATCTGAGAATTTACCTGATGATGGATTTCCTGAACTTAACAATGCACATGTCTTCAGAGGAGTTATTCAAAAGAGAAAGGGATATGTCCTCCTAGGAGAATTAGCTGTTGATATAACAGATATCACTCAAGCCAATCCAGGAGTCGTCACTACTAATACAGAACATGGACTGACTACCGGTGATCAAGTAAATCTTGTAGATGTAACCGGTATGGTTGAGGTTAATTTTTCAACACCAATAACGGCTATTACGAATGCAAATCCGGGAGCTGTCACTACCTCTGTTAATCATGGACTTACTACAGGAGATGTAGTGACCCTCGAAGATGTAGAAGGAATGACAGAGGTCAATAATGAATCTTTTACAGTTACAGTTACAGGAGTCACAACTTTTACTCTAGGAGTAAATACCACAAATTTTGGTGTTTATATAACGCCTACTGGAAATGTCATTAAAGCTCCTTTCACTGTCACTGTATTGACTACTACTACTTTTGAAATTGTCGATACCACATCTTTTACTGCTTACGTATCTGATGGAAGAGTTAACATCTTACTCCCAGTTCAAGGATTGTTAACTCGTATCATAGTGGGATTTCTAAATGACTTGATAGCGTTCAACACTACACAAGCTTTTCTGTTTAATACAGCTACAAATTTATTTGACAATATATCAGGAACTACTAAATGGACGGGAGTAGAGACTGATTTTTTCTGGGGATTAAATTTTCAGCAATCTTTTTGGGTCACCAATAATGTAGATCCAATTAGATATAATATTGCAGCCGATGTATGGACCGATTTTACTCCTCTCGTAGATCCAGGAGGAACTACGTTAGACACAGCATTAATGCTGTTTCCATATAAAAATAGAATGATAGCTCTTTTGACAACAGAGAGTGGAAGTCAATTTCGTCAACGAGCTCGATTCTCTCAGAATGGAACTGTTTATGTGACAGCTCCTGTTCCTACAGGATTTGCTATTGATGTAGACGCATGGAATGATATTCCAGGTAAAGGAGGAGCAATAGATGCTCCTACAGAACAATCTATTATTACTGCTGGTTTTGTAAGAGATGTATTAGTAGTTATTTTTGAATTTTCTGCATGGCGATTAGTTTATACAGGTAATGAAGCGCTTCCGTTTGATTGGCAAAGATTACATTCTCAATTAGGAGCTCAATCTACTTATTCAGTAGTTGGTTTTGATGATGGAATATTATCTATTGGAAGAGCGGGTATCACAATCACTGATACCAATCAACAGAAAAGATTTGATGAAATCATCCCTGATCAAGTCTATCAAATAAGTACAGAGGGTGATGCTCAAAAAAGAGTACATGGAACAAGAGATTTCCAACGTCAACTCGTCTATTGGACTTATCCAAGTCCTGATTCTATAACTTTCCCAGATAAGGTCTTAGTCTACAATTATGTTGAGAGAAATTGGGCTACCTATACTCAGTCATTTACTACCTTTGGAGAATTTAGAAGAGTAGATGCTCTCATCTGGGGAGCCGCTGATCAAGAGTGGCAAGAAGAAGATAGCTTCTGGGCCTCAGGAGATATAGGTAGCGGATTTATCTCAGTAGTAGCAGGCGATTCACAAGGAAACGTTTTTAGATTAGATCCTACTTTTTCTTCTGATGATGGTACTGGTTACGATTTTACTATTCTGACTAAAAAGTTTAATCCTTGGATTGATCAAGCTCTCCAGAGTAAAGCCATTTACATGTATCTCTTAATCTCTGGAACTTCTGGAGGTGAAATTACTATTGATCATCTCATAGATGAAGGAAATCCAGAAATTCCAATTGCTTCTTACATAGTAAGTACAGATGGCAGCGGACAAGAGAAAGTATGGAGACGCATCACTCTCTCTGGTGCTACTGCTCAATATCATCAATTTAGATTTACTTTAAATGCCGAACAATCTGCCGATCCCGATCTCTCAGTAAAGGATATTGAAATCTATCACATCCTATTAGAGATGGCTCCTTCTGGAAGACTTAATTATGGAATTACAAACGTATGACAGTTAACACAAATGCTACGACTCGTGTAGGAATTCTTCCAATTGATATTTATTTTCCCACAGATGATTCCAAGTTGTTCCATGAAGTAATTAATCTACGGGAAAGAGATACAGCAACCATTCTAAATCAAAAAGAGAATGCAGTTTATGCTTTAGTAGAATTATTAAGTTCTCAGGTATGGTTTCCAGGTACTACCTCTCCTAATGAGCGTCCAGGATTTCGTACGACTTATGAAACAGGAGTTCTAACCACTGGATCGAATCTCATTGCTCACGGACTTACAATCACTACATTTTTGTTTACTGACACTTTTGGATTTATCAATGATGGTACTAATCACGTTCCTATTACAAATGGAGATGGAGGAACTGGAGATTCCATTAATGTCAATATTGATCCTACGAACATAGATATCAATATTACAGCGGGATATAATAATTTTAGTGGGCAGATAACTTTAGAATATGTGAAGACATTATGATTAAGAATAGAAATATATCAGTCTTAGTAGATTTAGAAGGAAACTTCTATTTTTGGGATTGGACTAACAACTTTTCATTTGTATTTGTCAGAAATGAAGAAAATCTCTGTTTAGATATTTTGTAGATGAATAGCTGGAGATTATTTTTGTCAATTAGTAAAATGATATTTTTAAACGAGGAGAAAAAATGAGTGCTCCCACAGGTTATAGTCGAGTCCCGACTCAAACAGGACAACAACAAGACGCCTTAAGCCAGCTTCTATCTATGATTACTGGAAGTGGAGCTGAAGGCTTTGAATCTGCCTTACAAAACTTGATAGGACTTCTATCAGGATCCGATGAAAGCTTTGAAGCTTTTGAAGCTCCTCTTATGAGACAGTTCCAAGAACAGATTCTACCAAGTGTACAAGAAAGACTCACTGCTATGGGACAAGGAGGAGGAAGATCCACTGGGGCTAAACATGTATTAGCACAATCTGCTGAAAGATTTGGAGAAGGATTGGCTTCACAACGAGCAGGACTTCAACAAAATGCCATTCAACAATTATTAGGTACCTATCTTCAAGGACAAGGATTGGGATTAGGAACCCAAGCATTTGGATTTGCAGAACAACCCTCAGGATTCTTTGCTAATCTAGGACAAGGATTAGGACAAGGAGTAGGACAAGGAATAGGAGGTGGAGGATTCAGTGACCTTATAAAATCGTTCTTCCCTCAATCAAATCCTCAACAACGAAGATAATATTTAGAGGAATACACTATGTCATTTGTTTTACCCGCTCCAAAAACTTTCGGAGGACAATTTGGTGCTGGATTAGGAGCAAGTCTTCCAGATGCTGTTCAGCAATTCACCACTAGGAGAAGAGAAGAGAAAGAGAGGACGCGCGTTCAAGAACTTTTAGAAGATCTCTCTCCTGATGCTACCTTCAAAGACAAAATAAGTATTCTCGTCGGTTCTGGACTTTCTCCTGAATCTCAAAAGCAAGGAATGGAACTGCTACGTCAACAAGGAGCTCAAGGATTTGCGGATAAAATCAGAGGAGGACAAGATTTAAATATAGCCGATATTGTTGAAGGGACCTCACTAGGTTATATTCCTCCAGGTCTAGGACAAGAACTAGCACGTCCTCTTTTAAAAGATCCTCTAGAACAACAAATCCTCCAGCAATTATTAGGGATAGGCGGAGAAGGAGAAGGTGAAGAGGAGATTGACTTTGAAGAAGAAGTATCAATTGATACTCCTCCAGCAGCAAGAACTCCTGAAAGAGTAAGAGATCCTAGCGCAGTTCTTTCTACGGGAAAGCCTGTACCCAAAACAGCACCTAGAGTTACGAAAAGTGGTAAGGGATGGAGTCCTTACAGCGATGAAGATTTAACTAGTATGGCAGCTATTGGTGGCAATATAGGAAAGTCGGCATCATTAGAACAATCTAGACGAGATAAGGTACGAGATCGAGAAGAGAGAGATGCGGCAGCGGCAGCTAAAGCTCTAGCAGAAAGAGAACAGAGAGCTTTTGAAAGAAATAAAAAATATTTAGATCATATCTCTGCTGTATCTAACGAGATTCCAAAAGAAAGACTTGCTCTCCAACAAATGAGAGGAGCTCTTGAAAATAATGACTTTAATTCTTATAGAAATATTTTTGCTGAAATGACTGGTTTAGAGGCTCTTAAAACTTCGTCTGCTCAAGCTGTCAATAGTGCTACTAAACAATTTCTTATGAGTTCATTAGCAGGAATATCCGGTAGACCAAATCAATTTATTGAACAACAAATAACAAAAGCTCTTGTGAGTCCTCTTTATACAGATGAGGCTAATCAGTTGATATTAGAGGGTTTAGAAGGTTTAACTAATTTGAAGGAAAAAGAAGTAGAGATATCTGGAAATTTAGAAAACAAATACACTTCTCAAGACAAAGAGATTCCTCGTACTTTTCAAAAAATGGTAAAAGATCAGCTTCAACCAGAAGCTCGAGCTTTTGAGAGTAGATACGAACGTAGAGTAAGACAGTTGCTTGGTGGACAAAATGAAAATCAAGATACTCTTACTGAAATGCCTTCTCCTGCTGGAAAGGAAGGACAAACAATAGAAGATACAGATACTGGAATTCGTTATAGAAGTGATGGGAAAGCCTGGAGGAAGATCTAATGCCTTTTCGGTTTATTGAAGAGGAAGAAGCTGTTGAAGAAGCTCCTGCTTCAGGAAAATTTAGATTTGTTAAAACAAAAAAACCCAAACTAGCACCTGGATACATTCGTGCTCCTGTGAAAGCAGCTTCTGAATTCTTTGGTGGAGTAGTAGGAGCGGGTCCTGAACTAGCCGTATCAGCTGCCCAAGCTCAACCTGGTATTGAACAGGCAGAACAAGCGGCTCGCCCGGGCTTCTTAGGAGGGGCAGGTTTAGAGCCTGCTCCCGAAAGAGGCCTTCTAAATCTCTTATCTTTGATAGGACAATCTGAGTTAGTTAAAAAATTAACTCCATCTAGTCTTCAAAAGAGATTTGCTGAAACTACTGATGAGCAATTTGAACCTCAAACCTCTGTAGAACGCATTATAGCTCGAGCAGCGCGTGCAGGAGGTTCAGGAGTACCATTTGGTCTACCAGGTGTCGTTGGTGCAGCAGGAGGACTCGCTGGAGGTATAGCAGAAGAAGCAGGTGCAGGACCAGGCGTACAGACAGTATCTGAACTAGCAGGACTAGGATTAGGAGGTGTTGCCAAAAAGATTGCTGGGACCGTTCCAAAAGCTATAAAGAAACCATCTGGATTGCCTGTAAGAAAATTCGAGAAGATAAAAAAACCTACAAAGGTATTTCCAGGAACAGCTCGTAAAGCCATCAAGGAAATCGAAACAGATTTCAAAAAGTTAACTTCTGATTTACAGACTAAGACTAATCGTAGTTATAGAGCTCTGACAGAAGATCCTACTTTCAAATCTACTGTGAGTGATCTATTTGAAACTGTTGAGAAATCAGCTAGTCAAATCCCTGAATCTGTTTCGGGTCGTCCTATAGCCCAAAGACTTTTCATTGAAAGAACTAAGATTGCACAAAAAGGCATCACTAAATCATCTGCTGAAAAAGTAAAAGATAGTGAGCTTAGAAAATATAGTACTGCTTTAAAAGATAAAAATGTCACAGCTACTCAATTGCTAGAACAATACAGAAAAAATAATCAGGAACTCTCAAAATTATTTCCCTATGGAGATAGAGCTCTAGAGAATATTGGGAAAAGAGAAGCACTGGAATCTTATAATAAAGCTATTGCCTCTACCATCGGAGAGAATTTCAAAGGAACCGAGTTTGAAGATCTTTTCAAGTTCACCAATAAGAGATGGAGTGAGATCAAGAAGATCGAGACAGTCGATAAATTCTTAGATGCACTATTTAGTGATAATAAAATTAACTTCAATCAAGCTGAGAAAGCTATCTCTGATCCCAAAAAAGCAGGTAGACTAAAGAATGCATTAGGAAAGGAAGGCTATGCTGAATTTAAGCAATTAAATAAAGATCTCCTCTCTCAAAAAGATGCCTTAAAATTATTGAAAGCTCGAGGCTTTACAGGTGATGAAGTTCCTAAAAGAATTTTAACCCACTTGATTGTTCCTAGATCTGCAAAAGCATTACTAGGAAAAGATTTTGTATCAAAAATATGGAGAATGAATCTCTCTAAGCCACAATACATACGAGAATGGAGAAAAGGATTATCACTCTTCAAAAAAGGAAGAGTTAAACAAGCACTAGGAGTTTTGAATAAGTTAGATGAGTCTACTCATCCCAGTCATGATTAATAAAAAGAGCAAGAATAAAATCTATTATAAACATAATGTTAAAATCCTATATTAAAAATAAAGTTTTCGATTGGAGAAGATATTACCGATGGCTTTTACAGCTTGAGCTTGGAAATTCCAAAGCCATTGACTAAGATCTCCTATTAATATTTCCAGCTTTTGGATTTCCCTTCCATATAACTTCTCATATAAAGGTCGTCTTTAGGATAGAGAGGTTCTCTTGCATGTTCTCCATCCCATAATCCTTGCTGATCTATAAAGGAATCATCCATTCCTTCCTTATATCCCAAATTATAAGAACTGGAACTCTTTTTGGGTTTAGTTTTTCCTTCCCAAGCAGCTTCATAGCCAGCATCATAAGGATAAGGTCCTTCTTTATCCGAATCGTTACATCCAAACAAATAGAGACCAATCCCTCCCACAATAATAAGCAGAAGTGTTTTCATGATTGGAACCTATGTTTAAATCCCTGTATTTCAATAAGATACGAGATTAAGTATATTAATACAAGTTTCAAATATTAATCAACACATATTCTCCTTGATGTCAAGTAATTTTTTTAATAAAGTAGAGATAGTTCAAATTTAAATTATGGAAAATAAAATGGTTGAACGTCTCAATAATGATCCTCTTAATTACTTAGGTGTTAGAGAACGCACTCCTCCTAGTACTACAGTTCTAGCTCGAAAGCCTGATATTGATGAAACTAGTGGAATCAATGGACCCTTTGCAGTAGGAGATGTTTGGTTAGATACGTTCAATGGAAATTATTTCATTTTTTTTGGATCCGCTGCTGGCGTTGCAGACTGGAGACAAATATCACTTTAAAATGGAGAAAGTAAATGGTCGAACGTTTTACAAATGATCCCCTTAACTATTTAGGAGTTAGAGCGTCTACTCCTCCTAACACATTCATAGTTCCTAGAGTTCCTGTAGGTACAGATACTATTGGTCCGGATGGACCTTTCATATTAGGAGATCTGTGGGTAGACACAGCAGGTTTAACGTATCATGTATTACTTGCAGTCGCTGCTGGAGTTGCAGATTGGCGACAAATTACAACCGCATAGGAAAGTATGAGTGGAAGTGGATTAACAGCCGAAAATCCCAAAGCATCAGATTTTGCATTTAATGTAGCTGCTGGAAATGTCAATGGAGTGGTAGGAGTCGGCAGAATAGGATTCAATCCTGATATCGTGGCCTCTCCTGAAGATCTATGGAATGCCGGAGGCCTAATGGTTTATTTGACTGCGGCTGAAACTATGGATATTGTATCCGATAATGCTGCTGACACATCTGTTGGTACAGGACTTCAAACTCTTCTAATTCAAGGACTTGATGATAATTTTGTAGAGACTTCTGAAACGATTACTCTAGATGGTTTAAATCCAGTTACTACTGTTAATACATATCTAAGAGTTCATGATATGAGAGGACTCACCGCAGGAGCTACTGGATCCAATGAGGGAATTATTACTGCAACGGCTACTACGTCTGTAGTGATTCAAGGACAGATGGATGTGGGATCTAATGCTTCCTCTACTTTCCAATTTACAGTTCCCGCAGATAAAACTGCATTTATAACCTTTTTTGAGTTTAGTGCTGGACAAATGGATGCAGTAGAATTTTCAATTTTTGTTCGTTTAGAAGGTGGATTATTTCAACAAACTAGTAAACATGAATTAGTGGAAGACTCACTAACTGTTACTCTAATGCCTTACACTCCCCTTCCAGAAAAAACAGATTTAAGATGTTTAGCTGAAAGAGTAGCTGGTGGAGG
>SDBV01001597.1_pt1 | contig 34110 bp, 23 predicted proteins | sample 2277081 | NCBI WGS metagenome assembly SDBV01 (sample SAMN10402039, study PRJNA504765) | marine sediment metagenome | isolation source: marine sediment core GS10_PC15, 223 cmbsf | place: Arctic Ocean: Southern Knipovich Ridge | collected 2010 | reverse complement strand
CCATGAGATCGGCGAAATGCATCGGCAACCCGATCATCACCGTGCACTCTCCCGATGAGATCGATTCGAACGTTTCCTTCGGTTCAAAACCGGCGGCAATCCGGAGCGTTGCCCCGCTGAGGATTGTCATGTGGAGGAGCAGCGCACTGCCGAAGGGATGAAAGAAGGGCATCGTGCCGAGCACCCTGTCATTTGGAAGGAGTTTCAGCGCTGTCCGGGTTTCGCGGCTCGAATAGAGGATGTTCTTATGGCTGAGCATCACTCCTTTAGACCGTCCGGTAACTCCAGCGGTGTACTGGATCTTCGCGATGTCATCCCCGCCGTGGACCGGCTCGCCTTCGTGCAGGGGAGACGAATCGAGCCATGTACTGAAACGAGAGCTATTGTCGCCGGTCTCCTCCCCGAACACGATACGGTGGCGCAGGCTCTCCCTCCCCGCGGTGGATTCATCAACGACCTGCTGGCAGTCGCCCCAGTACACGAGCACCTTCGCTTCGCTGTCGTCGAGCAGATATCCCAATTCCGATTTGCCGGTGAGTACATGGATCGGAACGAGAATCGCGCCGATGAGGTAGACGCCGAATTCGACGAAGATGTACGGGGGCACATTCGGCAGCATGACCGCGACACGGTCACCCGCCTCGATGCCGAGCTGCTTCAGGCCGCCGGCGACCTTGCGGGCGCCTGTTTCGATTTCTGACCAGCTCAACTCCCGGCCCTTCCAGACTACCGCGCCGCCGGTTTCATCGCTCTCATGCGAGCGGGCGGTGAGGAGTTCGAACAGGTTCTGCGGCTGGTGATTGTTCATTTTTCCCTGTGTCTCATGATTCCGGCGGATTTGCGGCTTTGGGAAGACCTCAGCCGATACTCTCGCGGTCCAGTTCCCGGAAACCGACCGCCTCAAGAACATGCTCCTCACGAACCTCTTCGCAATCGGCGAGATCGGCAATCGTCCGGCCCACCTTGATCGCCCTGCTGTGCGCCCTCGCAGAAAGACCCAGCCTCCTGATCGCCTGTTGAAGCGTGGATAGAGCCTTTTCCGTGATCTTCGTGAAGGGATCGAGATGCCGTGCGGTCATCTCGCCGTTGGAATAGATCCCTATCTCGCCGAATCGATCGAGTTGTATCTCGCGCGCCTTGATCACGCGCCGTCTGATCTCGGAGGAGGGAACGCCGTCGGCCTTGAGTGAAAGCTCCTCCGGCGGGACGGCGGGGACAGGAACGTGAAGGTCGATACGGTCGAGCATCGGACCGGATATCCGGTTGCGGTAGTTGCGTACCTGGTTCTGGCTGCAGGAGCATTCTCTGCGGCCGTCGCCGAGATAGCCGCAGGGACAGGGGTTCATCGCCCCGATGAAAAGGAATTTTGCCGGGAACCGCGAACTCATCGTGACACGCGAGATGATCACTTCGCCGTCCTCGAGCGGTTGTCGCATCGCCTCGAGGGCTCCCTTCTTGAACTCCGGCATTTCATCGCAGAAGAGTACCCCTCGATGTGCGAGGCTGACCTCTCCGGGTACGGGTATTGTTCCTCCTCCAATCAGCCCCGCGTCGGAGATCGTATGGTGCGGGCTGCGAAAAGGCCGGGTCGCGAGCAGTGCGGTTCCCGGTTTCAGGGTTCCGGCGACAGAATGGATCTGGGTTGTCTCGAGCGCCTCCTCGAGGGTCGGGTCGGGAAGCACGGTCGGTAACCTTCGAGCGAGCATGGTCTTTCCCGAACCCGGCGGGCCGATCAGGAGAACGTTGTGGTTGCCCGCCGCCGCTATTTCCAGCGCCCGTTTCGCACGGTCCTGACCCTTCACCTCGCTGAAATTGACATCGTAGCGACGACATGCGTTGAACAATTCGCGGATATCGATGGCGTAGGGATCGATAACGTCGTCCCCGTTGAGAAAATCGACCACATCACGCAGGGAGGACATCGGGTAAATCGAAACCCCCTCGGCGACCGCGGCTTCATCTCCGTTCTCCTCGGGTACGATCATTGAGCGGCCTCCGATGCGCCTGACGGCCAGCGCTGCCGGAAGCACGCCGCGCACGGGACGCAGCCTGCCGTCGAGCGAAAGTTCTCCGAGCATTACATATTCGTCGAGGTGGTCCGAACGCAACTGGCCGGTGGCGGCGAGCAGCCCGACGGCTATCGGCAGGTCGAAAGCGCTGCCCTCTTTGCGCAGGTCCGCCGGTGCAAGATTGACTGTCACCCGTTTGCGCGGGAACATCAGGCCGGAGTTCTTCAACGCCGCCGAGACACGGTCCTCGGCTTCCTTGATCGAAGTCCCGGCGAGACCGACGATGGAAAACTTGAAGAGTCCACCTTCGATCTGGCTCTCGACCTCGACAAGGGTCGCCTCGATTCCCTGGAGCGCTACGGTCCAAAGTTTGCTGAACATCAGGAGGTCGTCCTTGAGATAATGGCCGCCATCGGTGCGAAATCATCGCCGTCCCGGCGGTAGGAACTAAGATACTCGTTGTCGTGGGTGCAGACCCAGGAATCCAGGTTTACATTTACGCCGGCGCTCTCGGCCTGCAACCTTGCGGCATGGGCGAGGTCGAGGTGGAGTTTTCCGTCGGTTTCGCTTATCGCCGTTGACAATTCCGGGTCCTTTCCGAAGAGGCCGGCCACCTCAGCACCGACCTCGTATCGTGCAGCGGAGATGCCGGGTCCGATTGAGACAACAAGGTCTGCACGTTCGCCCGGTGGTATGCTCTCGACGAGGTTTGCGACAATTCCGGCTGTCAGCCCCCGCCAACCGACATGGGCGATGCCGATCCAGCCGCTGTGAGGCGCACAGAGCCAGACCGGAAGACAATCTGCATGGGTGGTCAGCAGCACGAGGTTCGGGACCTTCGCCACGAGCCCGTCGCACATCGGAGCGTTGTTGAAACTTCGCGCGCCCCGCCCGCTGTCGTCGGCGGAAACCGCTGCGATATCCGCGGTATGGCCGAGATGGGGCGCGACCACGTCTTCGATCGACAGGCCGAATGGACGCAGGAAAGACATCCTGTTGTAAGCGACGTCCCAGACCGGACGGTCCTGATAGGACATCGGTCCGAATTCCCGCCTGGAGAGCGCCCAGACCAGCCTGCTCCCGTCCGGGAGATCGGTTGAGCCTTCAACCGCCGCCCGGCTCGTGTTGGCATCGCGGGCAGAAAAAGGTGCTGCGTCCATTCTGTACGATCCGTTCTATCTGCGCCGGGCAATTCGGGCAGGGTTCGCCGGCCCGGCCGTATACAAGCAGTTTATTGGCAAATTCGCCGGTGCTGCCGTCGGGACGGCGGAAATCGGAAATGGTGGTCCCCAACCCCTCTATCGCTTTTCGCAGGATATGCCTGAGAGACCGGTGGAGCCGGATCAGTTCCTTCATATCGAGGCTCGCGCCGCTCCTGGCGGGATGAAGCCGTGCGCGGAAAAGCACCTCTGAAGCGTAGATGTTTCCGACACCGGCGATCAGGTCCTGTCGCAGCAGCAGGGATTTCAGATTCGCCGACCTGCCCGCCAGCATTCTTCCAAGACCCGCCGCCGTGAAATCTGAAGATAAGGGTTCGACACCCAGCTTGCGAAACCCTTTCGGAACATCGCCGTCGAGAGGGAATATCAGTCCGAAGGTTCGGGTATCGATGAAATTGATCCGGGTTCCGTCTTCGAGATGGAAGACGGCGCGCAGGTGAGGATTTTCCATTTGTTCGCGCGACAGAATCAGTTGACCACTCATCCTCAGGTGAACGGCGATGGTCGGACGCTGCCCGGAGAGGTCGAAAAGTATGTATTTCCCCCGCCGGTAGACACGTTCGATCCGCGCTTTCTCCACGGCGGCTCTTAGCTTTCCGGCGGATGTGCGCCTGTGGACACGCCGGTGCAGGAGTTCGAGCCGTTCGATTACTTTACCGGTGATTTCCGGCTCGAGCGCACGGGCTATGGTTTCGGCTTCCGGCAGTTCCGGCATTGGACGTCCTTGCGCTCAACCTGTGAATTGATCCGCGGCCGCTCCGCTGATTCCAGCGATATGCCTGTCCGGATATACTATGAGAAAAGACCGAACGCCGCAACGTCCGGTCTCGGCATACACAACCTTGAAGATTATGACTTCCTTTCGCTCCAGTAGCGTGCGAGGTGAATTACCGTTTCAGCGCTCTTCATCAGGCTCGATTCGGCGATCCACTCCCGACGTGAGTGGAACATCAGTCCCCCGGCAAAGACATTCGGTGTTGGATGGCCGAGCTGCGAGAGCCTCGCACCGTCCGTTCCGCCACGGATCGATTTACGAATCACGGCGAGGCCGGCGTCCTCGATCGCTTTATGCGCAAGATCGACCACCTCCGGCGTTTCCCGCACGATATCACGCATGTTCTGGTACTGGTGTGTCAGGTCGAGGGTTATCTCGAGACCCGGGTAGCGTTTCTCGAACGTCGAAACAAGACTCTTGAGATAATCTATCCGCATCTGGTTATTCTCCTCTTCGAAATCGCGGATGATCATATATATCTGTGCGTTCTCGAAATCTCCCTTTACGCTTATGACGTGATAAAAGCCTTCGCGGTGCTCCGTCCGTTCCGGTGTCTGCCATTCCGGAAGTGCGGCGATGAAACGTGCACAGACAGCGGCTGCATTGATCATCTTGTCCTTGGCATATCCTGGATGGACGCCGATGCCCTTGAATTTGATATCCGCCCGCCAAGCGTCGAAGTTCTCGTCCTCGAGTTCGCCGGGATAACCGCCGTCGAGTGTATAGCAGAACTTCGGGAGTTTGTCAAGGTTGATCTTGACCGTACCCCGGCCGATCTCCTCGTCCGGTGTGAAGCAGACCCTGATTTCTCCGTGGGGCAGCTCGGTGAATTTCAGGAACGCCGCCATAGACGCCATGATCTCGGCGACCCCGGCCTTGTTATCGGCTCCGAGAAGGGTTCGGCCCGAAGCGGTGATGATCGTCTCCCCGACGAAATGCCGAAGCTCGGGACAGTCATCGACGGTCAGCGTCATTTTGCTGTCCTCGGGGAAAGTGATAGGCGAGCCGTCCCAGTTCCTGTGGATCTGAGGTTTTACCTTGTCCCCCGGCTGATCCGGCGATGTGTCGACATGGGCGAGAAGCCCGAACGCGGGTGAGTTGACCCCGTTCATTGCGGGAAGGGTCCCGTAAACGAGCCCGTGTTCATCGAGTTCGACATCCGCCAACCCGATTTCCTTCATTTCCTTTTCGAGCAACCTGAGTAGATCCCATTGCCGCTCGGTTGAAGGTGAGGTTTCGTTTTTCTCGTCGGAGGTGGTGTCTATCAGTACGTACTTCAAGAATCTTTCACGCGCATCGTCACGCAGGAAGTTGAGAATTTCGTCTGACAGCATCGACTCGTCTCCCGTTTGTTAGGCTCCGAAGTCTTGCAAGGTAAGTAAAAACGGTGCAGGGCGAAACGTCCCCGTGAGGGACATTGCCCATGCGGGGAGCTTCCGCGGCGGCTGTATGGGAATCATCGATTACGACTTCCATGATCCTAATAGAGGATTGCGGTAGTGATCATCATGTAAGCGGTGAGTCCGACAACGTCGTTGGTCATCGTGATAAACGGTCCCGAGGCGTGCGCCGGATCCTGATTCAGCTTCTTGAGGACGAATGGCGTCAACGAGCCGGTGATCGCCGCAATCAATACGACGCAGATCAACGCCAGTCCGATCGCAAGGGAGATCATCACCTCGTGGCGCCAGAGATAGATGATCAGCGCGAGCACCCCGGAGAGTACCAAGCCGTTGATCAGGCCGACGAAGACCTCGCGCCCGATACGCTGGGAGGTGCGATGGAGCGGTATCTCGCCGGTCGCCAGTCCGCGAATGACGATGGTCGATGACTGGATGCCGACATTGCCGGCGACGGCGATGACCATCGGGATGAAGAATGCGATCACCAGGATGTTGGCGAGCACGGTTTCGTAATGAGCGAGCACGACCACGCTGAGCAGCTCGCCGACCATCGCGATCAGCAGCCAGGGCAGGCGTGAACGGCTCACCCTCAGGACATTCCGTTCGCCGACCTCCTCATCGCCCGTACCGGCGAAATATCCGATGTCTTCCTCCGCCTCGTCGGCGATGACATCGACCACGTCATCGACGGTGATTCGGCCTAAAAGCCGGTCTTCCTCATCGACGACCGGGGCGCTGATCAGGTCGTAACGCTGGAACAGGCGTGCCACTTCCTCCTGGTCCATGCCGCTGCCGACGACCACCATGTCCGGGTCGAGAATCTCGGTCACCGGGGTATTGTGGGAGGCGAGCATCAGTTCCATGATCGTGATTCGCCCCTTCAGTTTTTGTTCATCGTCCACTATGTAGACGTAATGGAAGTCCTCGATATCGCTTTTCAGTTTGACGTCGCTGACCACCTTGAAGGCATCGCGAACCGTAGCCTTTTCGCTAACCGTCACCGTCTCGACCGCCATCAGGCCGGCGGCGGTCTCCTCGTGGTACTGCAGGAGTTGCTCGACCTCTTCGCGGTCTTCGTCCGGGGTCGCCTCGAGCACGCGTTGACGCGTCTCCTCGTCGAGCAGAGCGGCGAGGTCGGTGGCGTCATCGGAGGCGAGCAACCCGAGGATTTCGCCGATACGATGATCGCTCAACCTGTCGAGCAGCTGCTCCTGGTCGTGCTCCTCGAGCTCGGCGAGCACCTCGTGCTGCATATCATCGGCGATCATGTCGAAAATGAGGTTGCGTTCGACAGCTCCGAGCGTGCTCATCAGCGCCGCGATCTCAGCCGGGTGGATGTTGGTCACCAGCTCCTGCAACTGATAGAATCGCTCTTCCTGGAGATACCTGCGCATGACCTTGTGCAGTTCCTCCAGTGGCGGGCGTTGTTCAAGCGCCTGTTTTTTCTCGATTTCAGTCATTGCGATCCTCATCATTCTGAAGTTTTTTTCGGAATCAGCCTTTGCGCAAGCCAGGCGAATTCCTCGGCGCTGACCGTCTGAGGTCGGCGCGTCCAGTCGAATTCGATGCCTTCCATCGACCCCAGGGAGGGAATACCCGGGATGCTGTTCCGCAGCATTTTTCTCCGTTTTCCGAAGGCGCCCTTCACCAGCCGTTTGAACGTCGGCCAATGGGGCAGGGGATAGAGCGGCTCTTCTGCGAAATCGAGCCTGATGACTCCCGCGTCCACCTTCGGCACAGGCTGGAAGCGTTCGCGGTCGATGGTCAGCTCCAGCCGCGGTTCGCCCCAGAGACGGACGAACACGGAAAGTATGCCGTACTCGCTGTCGCCGGGTCGAGCGGCGATGCGACGGGCGACCTCGAGCTGGACCAGTACGACCAGACGCCTCAGAAGTCCGGGATGGTTCCGTGCGGTGTCAAGCAGGTTGAACAGCAGCGAAGCGGTGATATGGTACGGCAGGTTGCCGACCAGGTTGACCCTTCGCCCACCCGAGAGCTCGGAGAGGTCGAGTCGCAGGATGTCGTCATGAACCACCTCGAGATTCTCATTGTCCGGCCACTTCCGCTTCAGCTCGGCGACCATCCTGCCGTCGATCTCCACCGCCTTGACCTTTGCGCCGGAGGCGAGCAGGTGTTCGGTCAATGCGCCCGCCCCGGGACCGACCTCGATTACCGTTTCGCCTGGACCGGGATCGAGTATTCGCGCTATTTCCCGCCCGGCCATCGGGTCGAGCAACCAGAATTGTCCAAGCGATTTCTTGGTCGGAGGCAGCCCGCCGTGTTTTCGCAGATATCCGATGGGCCCGGCGAGCCGTTCATCGCCGTCATGGTGTTTGGGCGATGCTCTCCGCAAACCAGCGAGCCGTCCCTCGATCCCCTCCTCGGTCAGGGGAGCATTGTTGTGCGATCCGGAGAGTTTGTCAAGCCCGTTGCAGGGCGATTTCGGCTCCCATTGAGGGCGCCCGGCTCGGCGCGGTTTACCGTCTTTGAGCTTCCTCTTCGACATGGTCTGGAAGATACCGGGACATCGGCCCTGCTTGCAAGCTGAATGTTGAACAACACCGCATGCAAGGCGGACTCAGGAATTCAAGGAGGCAGGAATACCTCTTGACATCGTGGATTGAGGTGTATAATTTGAATGTACCAACCGTGTGTGGGCTTACCGATCGCGGTTCTCCACGATGATCTTCCCAAATAACTGAACAACTGTTGACGGTTCCGGCGGACTTCGATTGAACAAACGCAAGCAATTTCGAAGAATATCCTGAAACGTGGACACATCGGTCGAAACGAATCAATAGAATACAATTTACGGACAACCACCGGCGAGAAACCCCTTATAAGTACATCCAATACCATTCAGACGCATCGAACCTTCTGATCGGTGCTTGTGATATACCCGTGGTATCGTTGGAAGAGGCATGAAGAAAAGGATTTCACCACTTATGGAACTTGCAGAGCTTAGTGGTCTGAAAATCGACGAGCTGAACAAGAAGGCTCGCGATTTAGGAGTTGAAGGGTTCAGCGGTTTTCCTCGTAAGGAGCTGATTTTCAAGATCCTCGAGAGTCAAGCCCAGAAGGAGGGTTTGATCTTCGGCAGCGGCGTGCTCGAGATCCTGCCCGACGGGTACGGTTTCCTGCGCACCACCTCCTCGAACTACCTGCCCGGACCGGACGACATCTATGTATCTCCCTCGCAGATCAAGCGTTTCGGCCTGCGCAAGGGACATATAGTCGCCGGCCAGATACGCCCTCCGAAAGAGAACGAGCGTTTCTTCGCGCTGCTTAAGGTGGAGGCGGTCAACCTGGATTCCCCCGAGGCCGTGCGTGAAACAATCCTCTTCGAGAACCTTACGCCGCTTCACCCCGAGGAGAGGATCAACCTCGAGTTCGAGCCGGAGGACCACTCGACGCGAATCATGGACATGTTCGATCCGATCGGCAAGGGACAGCGCGGTCTGATCGTCGCTCCACCCCGCACCGGGAAGACCGTACTGCTCCAGAAGATCGCCCATGCCGTCGAGAAGAACCATGAGGAGATATTCCTGATCGTTCTGCTCATCGATGAGCGCCCGGAGGAGGTCACCGACTTCCAACGGAGCGTGAAGAGCGAAGTGGTCAGCTCGACATTCGACGAGCGCCCGGAACGCCACATCCAGGTCTCGAGCATGGTCATTGAGAAGGCGAAGCGGCTGGTCGAGTATGGCCGTGACGTCGTTATCCTGCTTGACAGCATTACCCGTCTGGCCCGCGCACACAACAGCGTCGCGCCTCACTCCGGACGTATTCTCTCCGGCGGCGTCGATGCGTCCGCGCTATACGAACCGAAGAAGTTCTTCGGCGCGGCACGGAACATCGAGAAGGGCGGTAGCCTGACGATCATCGCCACCGCGTTGATCGAGACCGGAAGCCGCATGGACGATGTCATCTTCGAGGAGTTCAAGGGAACGGGCAACATGGAACTAATCCTCGAGCGCCGTCTGGCGGACGCACGCCTCTTCCCGGCCTTCGACCTCAATCGCAGCGGCACCCGTAAGGAAGAACGCATCCTCGACGAGAATGTACTCAACCGCGTCAGGATTCTGCGCAACATGCTCAGCGACTACAGCCCGATGGAGACGATGAAGTTCATCATGGAAAAGATCAAGAAAACCGAGACCAACGAGGAGTTCATGATGAGCATGTCGAAGAAGGTGGGCAACGACGGCGGGAAGGGGTAGTTCCGCTACGCTTCCTGCTCCGGGAACATGTTGAGCTTTCGGTAGTGTGGCCCTGTTGGCTTGTCCAACAGGGTTTCTTTTGAGAATGCAGCCCGGGACCGCCATGCCCCGGGAAAAGGAATGCAGCCCGGGTTCTCGAACACGGGTAAAACAAAATGCTTTACCCCGGAAACAAGCTTTTCGGACTACATACCATAGCCAAAGGATGAACCCGCCTCAATCCCCGTTCGATGATTCGGACATTTCGTTCGAATGCGTATCGGCTGCCCGTCGTGACTGGTGGACGAGGTCCGACCAGCGCAGTTTCAGCCGCCAGAGTCCGATCAGTCCGGCGGCGGAGAGTATGATATAGTTGACCGCGTGCATCGTCGCGGCGTAAACCACCGCCAGACCCTGGGGTACGTTGAACCATGAAAGGCCAAGCAGCACCGCGCCGTGGTAGGTCCCGATCCCTCCCGGCGCCGAAGGAATCGCGAAGCCGAGCGCGGTGATCAGCGTCAGCGCCCCCGCCTGCACCCATGCCGTCCCCTCGAGCAGAGGGAAACGGCCGTCGGTAAACTGGAAGGCGTCGAGCACCAGTTTCGTCGTCGTGATATACATCGCCCACATCAGCAGGGTGGTCCAGGCCATGTGGAACATCGCCGAGACCGACTTCAATACACCCAGCCCCTCGATCAGGCGCAATACCCTCGCGCCCAGCCGTGCCGACAATTTCGGCCCGCGAGCGGTAACCGTTTGATGCCAGCGTCGCAACCTCTCTTCCTGGCTGGAGATGATAAGCCCGGCGATGAGAAAGACGACAACCCCGACGGAGACCGTAGCCCCGGATATTTTAAGCCAACCCGGGAAAGGGAACGCCACCATCACGACGCCGAAGAAGACCGCCAGTCCGGCCAGATCGAATATCCTTTCTACGATCACGGTGGTCAGAAGCGATGTTGCCGAGAGATTGCTCCGCCGGGCGACGATCACTCCCCTGATAAACTCGCCGGCGCGCAGGGGCAGCAGGTTATTCATCATGTAGCCCACATTCAGGCAGTGGAACACCGTCCGGTAACGGGCGCGGCCCACTCCGCCGATGATTATCCGCCAACGCCAGGCCCTGATGAAGAGACTGGCAGCGAGCAGCAGCATGCCGAGTAGTGCGGGCCAGGCATTCAGCAGACCATACGCCTCAACGAGGTCGTCAACTCCAATCCTTGCCGTACCGAAGAGGGCCTGGAAGAGACTCATCCTGCCGGCGAAGAGTTCGCCGGGCTGTGGACGAAAGAGGACAATGTACAGGATAATGATGCTGAGTGAAATGCCGATCGTCTTTTGTAGTTGTTTCAGTGCTTTTTTCATCGCAGATCGTAAACCGTGACACCTTCCGGGATGGTCACCTGGAAACGCTCATCCGGGATATGGGGATTAATTTGAATATCCTTGAGAATGTATGTAGTGCGATTTTCCATTTCGTCGGTCCACTCCATGCGACGGGTGATCGAGTCCTCGGCGTCGATCCAGACTCTCACCTGGTTTACTCCCATATTCTCGCTGTGGGGAACGAGCAGGAGCATGTAGGCGGGACGCCCGCCGATTACCGCCTCTTCGACATCCTCGATCCTGAACATTTTCGGGTAGTCGAAGAGGATTTCGCGCGGGAGAATTCCCGGCTCGGCCTCGAAAAGGTTCTCGACGATCACCTGGTAGTTTGCCAGGCTCCAGCGCCAGAGCGTTTCGCCGTCGGTTGCCATGACCTGGTGCGGAGTCTCGAAACGGAAACGGTCACTGTCGGCCATTTCCATCGTGCCCTCGGTGACCTCGACCTCGCCCGCGAGCGCCCATTGAAACTCCTGGCGGAAACTGCAGGAGAACGTTTCAAGCTCTTTGTAAGCGCGTTGGATATCCTCGATCAACCGTTTACCGCCGGGTGTCTTCGCATGGACCGTCACCGTTGAAACGGCGCAGATGATCAGGCAGAGACTAACAATCAGTTTACGCAGAATTTGCGCGCCGGGCGGCTCCGGTATCAGGCGTGGGAATGTCATCATCATGTCCGTCTAAAGGATACACCCGGTCGTCGGGTCACAACACGACTTGGCCGCGCCAGGACCCGACGGGACTAGGAGCATCCAATATCATCCAGGAATACTTCAAGATCATCCGGTAAAATTGTCACTTCGCGCGCCTTCGAACCCTCGAAGGGACCGACTATTCCCGCCTGTTCGAGTTGGTCGAGTATCCTACCGGCGCGGCTGTATCCGACCTTCAGCCGTCGCTGCAGCAGCGATACGGAGGCTTGCTGATGGTGTATCACGATTCGCACCGCCTCGCAGAACAGCGTGTCGCGGCCATCGCCGAAGGTGTCGATGCCCCCTCCCTCGCCTCCGGCCGCAGCCGGCAGCTCAAGAGTTACCGGCTTGACAAAAGCAGGTTGACGCGCCACATGGGCGACCAGGCGATGGATCTCTTCGGTTGTTACCAGTGCGCAGTGAAAACGGATTTCCTGGGGCGAATCGCTCGCGAGGAACAGGCCGTCGCCGTTGCCGAGCAGGGTTTCCGCGCCGGGACGGTCGATGATCGTGCGGCTGTCGACGTTCTGACGGACCATGAATGCAATGCGTGCTGGGAAGTTGGCTTTGATCAACCCGGTGATTACATCGACCGATGGCCGCTGGGTTGCAAGCACGAGGTGTATCCCGACTGCGCGGGCCATCTGCGCCAGGCGGGTGATCGGTTCTTCCGCGTCCCGGGCGGCGGTCAGCATCAGGTCGGCGAGTTCATCGACGATCACCACGATGTAGGGCATCTTGGACGGCAGGGTACCGTTTTCGTCCGGCCTGACCTTGTCTTTCTGGAGCATGCGGTTGAATTCGGCGATTCCGCGCGCGCCCGATTCCGCGAGAATATCGTACCGCTTCTCCATTTCGTTCACAATGCTTGTCAGCATCGCCACGGCGCTTTTCGGGGTGGTGGCGATTACCTCGTCGATCTCCTCGATGAAGAGGAGATGGTGACGTCTAAGTTCCGAATATATTGACAGTTCAAGCTTTTTCGGATCAATCATCGCGAATACGACCTCGTCGGGACGATTTCGAAGCAGCAGGCTGGCGATGATTGTGTTGATGCAGACCGATTTCCCGCTGCCGGTTGTACCGGCGATCAGCAGGTGCGGCATCGTCGCGAGGTCGGCGACGAACACCTCGCCGTCCGCAGTCTTGCCGAGCGCGATCGCAAGCGGGCTGTCCGCCTTGGTGAATTGCTTCGAAGCTGCGATTTCACCCAGCTTGACGATATGCGGCGTCGGGTTCGGAACCTCGATACCGACGGCCCCGACTCCGGGAATCGGCGCGAGGATGCGTACACGCGCGGCAGAGAGCGTGAGAGCAAGATCGTTGTCGAGCGATTTGATCTGGCCGACCTTTACGCCGGGTGCGGGTTTGAGGTCATATCGGGTTATCACCGGGCCGGGGTTGATCTGGACAATCTGCGCATCGACCCCGAATTCGGCGAGCCGTTCTTCGAGCAGCGCCGCTTGCAGACGAAGCGTTTTCTCCTCGATCAGGTCATCCGCATCGACGATTTCAGACTCGTCGAGAATGTTCACCGGGGGAAGTTCGAATGCGCTCGGATCGCCCGGCTTCGCAGATTCGGCCTCGCCGGGTTTTACTCGCACCGCCTTCGGCATTTTCTTCCGTATGAGTTCGGTCGCGGCTGCATCCTGCGCGACAGCCAGCTCTTCCTTGCGGAGGGTGCGATCCATTTCACCACCGCCGACACGGGCGGACCTGGGTTTCCTGATCTTCCTTTTCGGCTTTGTCTCGGGAAATTCCGCCGGAGCGAAAGCCTCGCGCAGTTTTTCCAGTCCTCGTTGAAGGTCCGGCGGTTTGAATCTTATGCCGGAAATCTGCTCGACAAGCCAGAGGAGCCCGAGTCGCGAAATATCGAACAATTCTACCCAGCGAATCTTGAGCAGGAGCGTAAAGTAGATCAGTGCCGCTCCGACCATAATTATGATGGCACCGGCACGTCCAAGAAGTCCCAGGAGCAGCTGGGAGATGCCACCGCCGATAATGCCGGTGAGCTCCCACGATTCGCTCAATTTCGCGAGATCGCGGATTACGCCCCAGGCGGTAGAACCAAGAAACCCAAGGCTGACCATCGGTCTGCCGAAGCGGCGTGTGAGCAGCATTCCCCTTCCGAACAGCAGGTCAACTCCCATCAGGCCGAAAAGCAGGGGAATGATCAGCGCGATGTATCGACCGAAGGTATAGTGAACGATGAAATCGGCGACATAGGCTCCACCGGGGCCGAGACGGTTCGCTACCTCCGGTCCGCTGCCATTTGGCGGATCATCAGGGTTGAAAGAGAGAAGTGCGATCATCACCAAAAGGGCAATGGTCAGAAAGGCGATCCCTGTAACGTCGCGCCAGTTCATCGACGATCTGCGGCGGCGTCTTTTTATCTTTGCTCTTTGAGCCATGATCTTCTTTCACCGAAATCGCTTTGAAGGTAGCGGAACAGCACTCTCCGATGCAAGAGCCGGTATCAATGTAGCACCCGACCGACTAGTGGACGAGATCACATGAATCGACATGTTCTGAGCTGCACCACACAGCTCAATGCAAGGCGCGACGCCGCAGGAATAGCGGTGCTATTTCAAGAAGGAGCAACGAAGCAGTGTGCTGTGTGGCGCGCTCCCGAAGGGCTTGACGCAATGGGGTTATCTTTTGCGTTGGTCTTGCTTGCTGTGGAACCACCACAGCGACGCAAAACCGCCTTGAATCCAACCACTTTGCGACAAGCAGAACTACTCGATTCATGTGATCTCGTCCACTTACATGTAGTATGTTGCCGGTGCATCGAATTCGGTCGTTATATTGTACGATCGGTCCATTAGTTTTTCGCAGAGGGGAGCTGATCGTTATGGTTCGCTATCTACCGAACGTGCTTACGTTGCTGCGTTTCCCGCTCACGGCTCTGTTTCTCTACGGTTTTTTTCAACCGACCGTCGAATGGCGGGTGTTTGCAACATTCTGTTTCATATTAAGCGCGCTGACCGATTCTCTCGATGGTCTCGTCGCCCGGAGGATAGGCGCGACGAGCAAGATGGGGGCGTTCCTCGATCCCCTCGCCGACAAGGTGCTCGTGCTCAGCGGTTTTACCGCTCTCTTGCTGCGTGCCGGAGACCACTGGGGCGATTGGTATCCCTGGCTGGTTGCCGCCGTGATCGTGATCGCCCTGCGCGAGATCGCGGTTACCGCCTTGAGATCATACATGATGGCTTCGCAGAAGCCGCTTGTCACCTCGATATGGGGCAAGCTGAAGACGACCGTGCAGATGGTCACCCTGATTGCAGCCCTGGTGGCGTTGAACGCGGCCGAACTGTTCGGTTGGCAATCGGCAAACCTGCTGAAAACAATCGGGATCGGCATCTTCATCAGCGCGTTGCTCGCGGCCATCAGCGCATGGGATTATTTCAGGAAACGCCCGCGGATGATATCCTCGAAGCAATGAACGAATCGGTATCAAGAGCCTGCCTGACAGCATTGGTTTTTCTACTGTTGACCATTCCTCTCCAACAAGTCTCCTTCGCAGCGCGTTATCGCCTGGACAGAACCTGGCAAACCTATCGTTCCACAAGTGTAAATATTTATTATCCAAGAGGTTATGAATCCTTCGCAATCTACATCGCCGACCGGGCGGAGGTTCATCTCGATACACTCGAGACCTGGTATGGTGTCCGTCCCGGGCTTGTGCACATAGTCCTCAACCCCGACCTCGACCTCGGCAGCGCTTTTGCCACGGTTTTGCCGTTGCGGGTTGAATTGCCGCTTATGCCGTCGCTGGACAAGGGAATCCGGCCCCAGCGCGGATTGTACCTCGACCGTGTCCTCGCCCATGAGCTGACCCACGTTGTGATGATGAGCACGGTGTCGGGAGTTTCGAAACCTCTGCGAACCCTCTTCGGACCGTCCGTGGCCCCACTCGGACTCGCACCCGATTGGATCGGCGAAGGATTTTCGATCAACACCGAGAGCGTTGCGGGAGGAGGAAGGCTCAACTCATCGTACCACTTGATGCTCTGGCGGACTCAGTTGCTCGAGGGCGAAGCCTGGGCTTTGAGCCAACTTGCGTTTCCCGGCCGTGTCAACCCCCACTCGAACCGGGCATATATCGCCGGGGCTTACATGATCGACCATCTTCGCGGCCGGCAGGGCGGGCGAGCGCGGATGGCGGAATGGATGAGAAGACAGGCGGCCTGGCCGGGAATGCACTCATATGCCTACCGCAACATTTACGGGGGCCAGTCGCCCCGGGAGCTGTATGCGGAAGTAATTCGCGCCACCACTGAAAATCTGGATGAGATCGTCAGCCGTCGCGAGTCGGATGGCATCGTCTCGGGCAGGTTGATTCAGACAGGACGGCGTACCGGCTGGCGTTACCCGCAGTGGCGTGATTCGAAGACCGTCATCGCACGTGAAATCGGCTATGACCGGCCGCAAGCCCTGGTCATACTCTATCCGTCTGAACCGGGCAGGCGAGACATCGGACCGAAGCTCTCCTACAGCGGTCATGACGGATTCACACTGTTCGGGGAGGGGGTGATCATAGCCGAAGCGAGAAGAGGCGGCTGGGCGCCGGAGGAACTCCGTTCGACACTGGTCTACAGGTCTTTCTCCGGCGAAGTCAGGACGCTTGGAAAACCAGCCCTTGAAGGATGGGCGCCGGCCTGGTCTGCGGAGACCGGGCGCCTTGCATATGTCGCTCAACGGGCTGAGGGTGGGCTGGAACTGCGGGTGGTGGATCTCGACTCCAGTGCGGAACCCGCCGGTAATATGGAAATTGTCGTGAGAACGGTCCTCGGAAATATTTCCGACCCGGCATGGAGCTGCGATGGGAGTCGTCTTGCCTTTACCGCGGATCTCGGCGAAGGGGAACGGGTATTCGTCAGGGACTCGGCGCAAAATCGCATGGTAAAAGTCAATATTGAAGATGCCGCCGCCACCTGGGACCCGGCTTTCTCGCCTGGCGGAGGGCTCTGGGTCAGCGCCGATCAGGGTGGGATTTTTGACCTTTTCGAAGTCGATCTGGAAAACGGTCTTGCATGGCGGCGTACACGCCTGCTCACCGGAGCGTTTGAACCGGCGATCAGCCGGGGCGGAGATTCGGTTGTTTACTCGCAATATTCGCCGGAGGGATTCGTGCCTGCGCTACTCACAGGGAATGACTGGCTGGGAGATTCGGCCGGTGTTCGCATCAGGGAGGTCAACGAAGCTTTCTTCAGCGATCCGGGACTATCGGCGGTGCGGCTGGACGAGCAGTCGATGAGGCCATATCGCACATACCGGCATGCCGGACCGAGGCTCTGGCTGCCGGCTGTCGGCGGTCTGGACGAAATGGCGATTGGCGCCGCCGTTTATGGACGCGATCCGCTCGGCCTGATGGAATGGCGTGCGACATGGCTTTACGGGCTTGAAACCGGTCTGCCCGACGTTTCGTTGCAGACCGTTTATCGCGGACTGCCGCTGGACATCACCCTTAACTTCGAGAGCTATCCGGTTGAGCGGTTCCTGGTTCGGGAAGCGATCCTTGAGACACACCTGTGGATTTTTCGCGGCGAATGGCGGCATCCAAGGCGGTTTGAGGGTGGCGTAACGCTGAGCCAGAGGATCGCTCGTGACCGTGGTCATTGGAACTGCCGGATCACGCCCTTTGGGGGATGGGTGAGCAGAGAGAGATTTGTCCAGACTTTCAAACCGGACAGCGGCCAACAGGGACGCCCCATCGGCTCGCTCGAGTCCAGGCGCTTCCACGGGGGTCTTATCGGACTGGACCTGCTGCGGTGGAACAGCGCCCGGCGTGATCCCGTGCCAAGGTATTATCAACGAATCACCCTCTTCGGCGAAAGAGAGTTGCCGCAAGCCGGCGAGCTTGAGGCGGATGTCTTCACCGCGATGTTGAAGCTGCACAATCCGGCCCCTCTGAAGGGAACGGTGATCGCAACAAGCGCAGCGCTGCAGGTGCAGAGTGGAGATTTCGATTATACGCGCACTTCCGTGCGGCCCCGTGGGTACACGGATTCGGAGCTCTCAGGCGCTCTGGTCAAAGGTGGGAGAATCGCGGGAGCCGGTCTCGAATTCCATTTTCCTCTCGCTTTTCCCGACCATGGGCTCGGGCTGGGCTGGCTCTTCCTTGAACGAATCAGGGGGTCTCTGTATGCCGAGGGCGCCACAGGATGGGGCGGTGGACGTTCGCTCCGGCGGTGGCTTGAAGATGAAGGAATCGCTTCGTTCGGCGCGGAAGTCGGCTTTGGCGGATATGCGTTGTACGAGGCGAGCATGTCGTTTCGGGCCGGCTTCGCCTACCGTACCGCAATGGGCGACGTAGCCTATTATTTTCGTCTTGGATTGCCCTTGTTCCTGCCTAGTGGACGAGATCACATGAATCGAGGCTTCTGAGTGCGACACACAGGCACTATGTCTCGATCTTTCAGGGTCGTGTCTCTTGATCGATCTCCCCGCGATGTACGGGTCTACTGGTGTTTCAGATCCTTGGTATAGTGGTCACGGTGTTTCGGCTGGATCGGTCCATCGGGATCGCCGGTAACCAACTGTCTGACAACGGCGTAATGGTCCAGGTCATCCTGTGTAACCATCTCAGGCGCCTCAGGTGCGATCAATTCCTTCAACTCGCCGAGTGTTTCGATTCTCGTCAGTTTATCCACCATCTCCGACGTGTCGGAAAAGACGATCTCACCCCGGTGGAGCATTACGATTCTGTCGGCGATGTAGAGGGCCGTGACCATGTCGTGGGTAATTGTCAGCGAGGTGACATTGAGTTCCTCGTTGGTGCGCTTGATAAGCCGGTCGATATTGCGCGACATGATCGGGTCGAGGCCGGTGGTCGGTTCGTCGTAGAGCATGTACTTCGGCTTGGTTGCGATCGCCCGGGCGAGCCCGACGCGCTTGCGCATGCCGCCGGAGAGCTCCGAGGGCATTTTCAAACCGGTTCCCTCGAGCCCGACGAGCTCAAGGCATTCCTCGATGCGATCCTTTATCTCGGATTCAGTGGCGAGCAGTTTGTGCTCGCGCAGGGCGAGGGCGATGTTGTCGTAGACACTCATCGAATCCCACAGAGCGGCATTCTGAAACAGCATCCCGATGTTTCGGCGCAATTTGTACAGTTCATGCTGCACGGCTTCGTTGACGACGATACCATCGATGATCACCGTGCCTTCGTCCGGAGCTATCAGGCCCAGGATGTTTCGCAGCGCGACGCTTTTTCCGCTGCCGGAGCGTCCGATGAGCACCACCGATTCGCCGTCATTCACAGTCAGGGTTATATCGCGCAGCACGGGATTGCCGTTGAAACTCTTCTTCACACCTTTCATTTCGATCATCTTTTATATCCTCAGAAGAGCATGGTCGCCAGCAGATAGTCGCTGATCAGGATGAGAATCGCGCTGTAGACGAAAGCCTTGATGGTTGCTTGTCCCACACCTTCAGCACCGCCGAAGGTGTTGATGCCGACGTATGTTCCAATCAGGCAGATCAGTGCGCCGAAGGTGCACGACTTGACGAGCATCACCCTGACGTCTTTCATCTGGAAAAAGACCGGTATTTCGCCGAAGTATGTCTCGAACCCGATTCCCATGAACAGGGAGGCGACCATGAATCCGCCCGCCATGGCCATCAAGACCGCGAGGATGACAATGAGCGGGACCATTATCAATCCGGCGAAAAATCGAGGCGCCGCGAGGTAGCGCACCGGGTCGATGGCGAGCACCTCGAGGGCGTCGATCTGTTCGCTGATACGCATTGTGCCAAGTTCTGCGGCAAGAGAGGACCCGACACGTCCGGCGAGAACCAGGCCGCAAAGTACCGGACCGAGCTCGATCATCACCGCCTTGAAGGTTGCCACCCCGATGTATTTCAAGGGCAGAATATCTGCAAAGGTGTAGTTCGTTTGCCAGGTGGAGACCATCCCTGTAAAAGTTCCGATCAACAGCACGAGAGGAAGGCTGGCCACACCGATCTCTATCGCCTGGCGCAAGTAGAGGTGGCGGTCGACGAAGATGAAGCGCCCGTTGATGAAAATCCTGGCGAGAAGAATTATCGCGCCTCCAATCTCGGTGAAGATGCTGGTGGTCCGGCCGCCGAGCTTTTCGACGGCTCTGCGCAGGGGGTTCGATGCAACTTCCGGGTTTGAATTCATTAGCTGGTCCGGTCCGGTCGTTCACTGAAATAGAAATGAGCAGACACAAAATTCATGTGTTTCGGATTTTACGGTTTTCGCGGCTTCCATGCAAGCTCGACATTCCACTATGGTGCGAATCATAGTATATATTGGAGTCAGGCCGGGATTATTTTAGTGCGCATATTAACTTTCCCCGGCGAAGCATCGCCGGGCTGCATGAACTTAACCGGCAACTCATCGATATACCATTATATTCATGTGATCTCGTCCATTAGTGGACAAGATCACATGAATCGACCTGTTCTGAGCAGCACCACACAGTTCAATGCAAGGCGCGACGCCGCAGGAATAGCGGAGCTATTTCAAGAAGGAGCAACGAAGCAGTGTGCTGTGTGGCGCGCTCCCGAAGGGCTTGACGCCAAGCGGCCGGCTTCTGCGTTGGTTTTGCTTGCTGTGGAACCACCACAGCGACGCAAAACCGCCTTGAATCCAACCACTTTGCGACAAGCAGAACTACTCGATTCATGTGATCTCGTCCACCAAGGTAGAGAGGACAAATTCCTTGATCCACCGTGCGATACTGATAAGCACCGGCGATGAGCAGGAGCGGCTGCACCGGCTTGAATCCGGATTCGCCGATCACCTCGAGGGACGGCTCGAGCTCGAACATGTCCGTCTCGGCAGGGTCGATTCCCTTGCGCGCGCTTACTATGAAGCGGTCGTTGGTATCGATGACCCGGATGCGCTGCTCATCTTCTGTCACCAGGATGTACAGCCGATTCCGGCGGACGGATTGGAAATCGGAGAGGTCGATATGTCCGATCTCCCGAAAAGTCAGCGTTGGCTGGAACGGGCGCTTGCCGATCCGGCGGGCTGGGTGGACCATGCAATCTCGCTGACCGGGCTGGAGGATACCGGCTTGATGGGGGTTGCCGGTGCGCTCGGACTCATCCCGGAGACCGCGTGGTGGCAGTTCCCCGAGGTCAGCGGGACGGTCATCCATGCTCTCGATGGCGGTGGTTTCCGGCTGAACCCATATGGTCCCTGGGGTCGGGTGGCGGTGCTCGACGGCCTCTGCATGATGGTCCGCCGCGGGACTTGTGATATGCTCGGCGCGCCATCGCCCGAACTCAAAGGCTTCCACTTCTATGATATGGACCTCAGCCTGCGCGCACATTTCGCGGGCTTGCAAAACTGGACGATACCCTTGATTCTGATTCATCATCACGGCGGCGCGAGGTCCGATGATCCGGCCTGGATGCGCGATCACGATGATTTCCTCGCAGTTTATGGCGACAGGCTGCCCGTGCGTGTTCAGCCCGAACCCCTGCCGAAGGTGAGGCCCTGAGATGCCGGTGCGATTGATCGACCTGCTGCCCGCGGGGCATGAGGAGGAGGTCCGCGAGGAGGAATCCCGATATGGCGGCCGGGCGGTGGTCTCGCTCAGGCTGAAGCGTGGATGGCAGAGTATCGATTCTCCCTATGATCCCGAGGGGGAAGCCGGCAGCATACTCGGCGATGAGATCTCATCGGGCGACAGCCTGATCATCCTCGGCGCCGGTTCGGGCTTTGTCGCATCAGCTCTGGCAGAGAGGGGTGTCCGCGACGCCGTTCTGATTACCGGGAGCCGGTTAACCGCCGAAAAGACACGTGCCCGGCTTTCAATCTCCCCGGAAGACGGTTGCCGGATAGTGGTGGTCGCCGCCGATGACGCCGAACGGGTGTGGCGCGGGCTCCTCCGGGAGTTTGCCGAATTAAACCCGGGGGCGGTCCGGCGCGTCCATCCTCGTGAGGCGGCGGCGTTCCCGGCGCTGATCGGAGGACTCGAAATCAGGCTGGCCGGTCTGGAGAATCCCGGAAGGCGACCATCGAGAAGTCCGCCGGGAGCGGTGCTCTTCGCCGGGTCCGGCGGACTTCTCGAGCGCGAAATGAAGGCTGAATTCTCACGACGGGGCATTGAGGTCGCCGAGGTGCCGCCGTTCGCGGGCGGCAGGACCGCAGCCGAAGAGGTATGGCGAATGTTCGACCGATACACTCCCGACCTGGTGATCTCGACGAACAACCTGGGATCGGACTCGGTCGGGATGGTGCCCGAGGCATGCGATCTGGCGGGGATCCCCTGGGCCTCATGGCTGCTCGATGATCCGCGCTTCCTGCTGACGCCCGAGGAACAGGAGGGGTTGGGGCGCGGGCGTTACGGCTTCTGCTGGGATCTCAACGGGATCGATTCATGGAGGCGGCTTGGATTTGAACGTGCATATCCCCTGCCGCTGGCGACGGATACGGGTATCTTCACGCCCGGCGAAGGCATGCCGGAGCTGGAGGGCAGGCTGGTTTTCGTCGGCAGCCCGAGGTTCATGCGCGCGGCCGGATATTTTGTCGAACTGGACCGGAATCCGCAATCGGCGCAGGTGGTAGAATCGCTCGGTCCGCTGGTCAGGGAAACGAGGAGAGCGCCGGAGGATGAGCAGGTTGAGTCCGCAATCGAATCTCTTGGGTTAGCCGATGCCTTCGATGCGGAGAGTAGACGCAGGTTGCCGGCCTATGTCGTTCAGCAGGAAAATCTCGCCTACCGTATCGAGCTCCTTCGGGCGGTGGCGGACCTCGAACCGGTGGTATATGGAAACGGTTGGGAAAAGTTGGCGCCGGAAGGTGTCGAACTGAGGGGAGCTGTTGACTACTACCGCGACCTGCCTGCGATCTACCGTTCGGATGCGGTTCATCTTGCGCCGACCAATCTGCAGATGCGCGCATACCCGAACCAGCGTGTTTTCGATGCCGGAGCCTGTGGGGGCGCGGTGCTCGTCGATGAACTGGAGGGGTGGACGGACCTGTTTGGCGACGGGCTGGATGGGCTGGTGTTCGGGAAGCTGTCCGATCTGAAGGAAAAGGCACGGGAACTGTCCGAAAACCGTTTAGAACGCCGTCAAATGGGAGAGATGCTGCGGGAAAAGGTCGTCTCTGAGCACACAATCGCCCACCGAATCGACAAGATTCTCGATGTCGTCGGGCGGGAGGGTCGATAACAGGGCGGCCCGCCGGGAAAGAGGAGAATTTCGATGGAAAAAAAAGATCTGCTGGAGGCATTCCGCCTCGCCGATATTTCCCTGAGGATGAACCTCGACGGGATTACGCATAAGGAGAGCATGATCGAACCGAAACGGGGGGTGAATTGCCTCAACTGGGTGGTCGGTCACATCATCGTTTCGCGCGACCAGATTCTGGAGGAACTCGGAGCCGAACGGGTCTGGAGCGATACGCAGTCAATTGTCTATTCACGTGGATCAAAGGGATTCAGCGCGGGAAACGCTCTGGACCTGGGAGAAATCAGGGACGCACAGAAGGTGACGCTAAAACGGATGTTGGAGGCGATTTTGAACCTCAGCGAGGAGCAGTTGCAGGGCGAGTGCGAAGAGGAGACGAAAAGCGAAAAACGCCGGACGGTTGCGCAATGGCTGGCATTCCACCACTTCCATCAATCATACCATGTCGGACAGACAGGACTGCTGAGGCGCTTGATCGGCAGGGTGGGCGCGATCGCCTGAAGAATATCGACCGGGATATGTATGGCGTTGCCTCCAGCGGTGGAATCCGTGGAATTGAAACGGATGGTCCGGTCGATGAGTTGAGCGCTCTCGATGGTAGTGCTCCGTTCCACGTCATTCGATGTGTCATCTCCGCGCAAGCGGGGATCAAGAACATCTGAAATCTGTTATAAAATACAGAGTTCCGGCAGGTCTTTAGCGAGGCGGAGACCTGCCGGGATCGGCTTATCATTGGGTCGGGGTGTGACTCAGGCCGGTCCCTGGTTGCCTTTGATTCATGTAAGGATATCCTTATTTTATAATGAAGTACATCTCCATGGATCTATTGACCTTTGTCCGCGTGTATTTTGAAAGGGTGCAGCGGGCCGGGGGCATCAACTGCGAATGAACTGGAAGACGGTCATGCCGAATAAATACGATTCAAGGGATAACGCTGACGCTGCCATATGGACGGCTGTTTCCGGGAATAACTGCGGACGGAGGGCGGGTGCGGAGGATATCATGCTCCGTGAGACGACTCAAAATCGCCGGTCGTCCTTGTGGATTTCCTTCACGGTGATCCTCGTCGTGTCGTTGATCATCGGATGCCTGGCACCGGTCAAGGCTCAGTATTACGGTCAGAACAAGGTCAATTACGAGGCTTTCGACTGGTACTATATCAAGTCCGAACACTTCGACATCTACCACCCAAGGGATGCCTACGAGATCGCCGAATTCACGGCTGAGACGGCTGAAAAGGCATTGATAGATATTCAGAAATCATGGGGTTACAAGCTTCAGGGCCGGATCACCTTCGTCGTCTATCCAAATCACAACACCTTTCAGGCGACCAATGTCGGCAGCGGTTCGCCGAGTGAATCGACCGGTGGATTCACCGAATTCCTGAAGAACCGCGTCGTTCTCCCGTTCCAGGGTTCCTATGCTTTTTTCCGGCATACGATCCACCATGAACTGACACATGCGGTGATGTTGCGCATGCTCTTCGGGGAAGGGATGCAAAGCATCCTTAGCGGTCTCAGTCGCATGCCGCTCCCGCTGTGGTTCATCGAAGGGCTTGCGGAATACCAGTCCAGCTACGGTTGGACAAACGAAGCTGACCTCTATATCCGCGATGCGGTCATCAACGATTATCTGCCCGACATCAACCGCGTCTCAGGGTACTTCTATTACAAGGGCGGCCAGTCGATGCTCTACTACCTCGACCAGCGGTACGGCGAGGAAAAAGTGGGAGAACTGCTCAAGCGAATCCGCAGTCACCGTGATTTCAACCGTGCGGTAAAAGCGACACTCGGCATCAACGTCGAGGAGCTTTCCAAGCGATGGCATCGCGACCTGAAACGGGACATATGGCCTTCCGCCGCGAATTTCGAATCACCGGAGGACTTTGCGGTCAAGGTTACCGATCATCGGAAATGGTTTAACTTCGTCAACACTTCGCCCGCGCTCTCGCCCGATGGCGACAAGCTTATAATACTTTCGGACAAAAACGATTACCTCAGCATCTATCTCGTCTCGACCGTAACCGGCAACATCGAGGAGCGCCTTGTGCGCGGCGAGAGATTCGATGTTTTCGAACAACTCCTCTGGATGCGTCCCTGGATCGGCTGGTCGCCGGATGGTCGTGAAATCGTCTTCGTGGCCGAATCGAGCGGCGAGGATGCGCTCTATACGCTCGATGTCGAGCATGCCCGGGTTACCCGCAAGATATCGTTCGGGCTCGATGGGGTTTTCAGCCCGGTCTGGTCGCCGGACGGCACCCGGATCGCGTTTGCGGGCTACAAGGGCGGGCAGAGCGATCTGTACGTCGTCGATCTCGTGAACGGCAACACGCTGAGCAAGATCACCGACGATATCTTCAGCGATTATGATCCGAACTGGTCGCCTGACTGCAAAAGCCTGCTTTTCACGTCGGATCGTGGAGATTACATTACGCAGCCTGGCGATGACTTCACCATCAGCGAACATGATTACGAACAGATAGACATATATTCGATCGATCTCGCGTCGTCAGCGATAACGCGGTTGACCGATGACCGCTTCGAGGACCGCAACCCCGCATGGACCTCCAAACCCGATACTATCAGCTTTGTTTCAGACCGGAACGGGGCTTGCAACCTGTACCTGATGGATGCCGGCAGCGGTGAGAGCTGGGCGGTGACGAATATCCTGACGAATGTGGTTCAGCCGAGCTGGTCGAACGCCGGAACCGTCTCCTTCACGAGTTTCCATGATGCCGGGTATGACGTTTACCTCTATAAGAACCCGTTCGACCCGGAACGGGTTCAGAATCCGACGCTTACACATTTCCAGAAGAAGCAGCGCGGTCTTTTGGACGAGGATCGGGAAGACGGGGAGGAGAGTCGCGATGGTCAGCTTGAGGATTCAACCTCATCCTCGCCGCGCCATCTCGTCTCCAGGAAGGCGGAGCCTGGATTCCCCGGCGATACCGCTGGAGAGAACGAGGCCGACTCGGAGGGTGAGGGCGCGTCCGGCACAGATGAGACCGGAACCGATGATGTGACCGTTATCATAACCTCGATAAGCGACGACACGTTTGACGATGAACCTTCCGGCTCATCATCGACTGCCCGGGACGCTGAAGTGGATAGCAGCGGGAGCGGTGCGGAGCCCGATCAAGCCGGTGGCAGCGAAGAGGGCGAGGCGGAGGATTCGACCCTTATCGCCGGTAGCGGCCGGCCGAGGGATATCCCGGGAGATCCCTACCGGAAATTCATTTTCACGCCGGACAACATGAATTATGATACCGGACGGCGCAAGAAATCCGCGGAAGCGAAGAAGGAGGAAGTGGTCCCCTACTATGATGAGGAAGGTAATTACATTCAGCGTAAATACAAGCTCAAGTTTTCGCCGGACATGGTCTATGCGGCCGCAGGCTACGACACTTATTTCGGTTTGCAGGGGTATGGGCAGATCGTCTTTTCCGACATTCTCGGGAACCATATGATCTTTCTCGGCACCGACCTCTATTACAGCTTTGAGAACAGTAATTTTAATCTCTTCTACTTCTATCTCCCTCACCGTCTCGATGTCGGCGGGGGCGCGTTCCATAACGTTTATTTCTTCAACTGGGGCCAGATACGCGACAGGAACTACGGCGTAAGCTCGTCGATGAGCTATCCGCTCTCAAAGTACAGGCGGATTGAATTCTCCGGCGCCTTCGTCAACATCGACCGTGACAGATGGGTATGGACGGACTCAACGGGCGTCGATGTCTACGATTATGTCCAGTGGCAGAAACGTCATTTCGTTATCCCGTCCATCGCCTATGTCTCCGACAATTCCCTCTGGGGATACACCGGACCGATGAACGGCAGGCGCTGGCGGGTGAGTTTTACATACAGCCCGAAGTTCTCGGACGACAATCCGGACAACCTCTGGGGCGTCGATTTCAAGACCCTGACATTCGATGCGAGGCAATACTACCACGTCGGTCTGGATTATGTCTTCGCCCTGCGCGCCGCCGGTGCGGTGAGCTGGGGCGAGCATCCCCAGAAGTTCTTTCTCGGCGGGGTGAACAACTGGATCAACCGCCGGTTTGCGGGGGGCGACATCAAGGTTGACATAGACGACATCTATTTTTCCAGTTTCGCGACTCCTCTTCGCGGGAGCAATTATTACGAGAGGTATGGCAACCGCTATGTCCTGACGAACACCGAGTTTCGTTTCCCGCTGATCCGCCAGCTCCTCTTCGGTTGGCCGTTGCCCTTCTTCTTCTACAACGTCCGTGGTGCGCTCTTCCTCGATGCCGGGGCTGCATGGAATGACGACAACTTCCGCGGCGTGATTCCGGGCGAATGGGGCCGCTCGCATTTCGGGAACATACTCCTCGGTTATGGCTGGGGCGCGAGGATCAACCTCGGTATCTTCCTGCTGAAGTTTGACGTCGCCTGGCGCCACCATCTCGCCTACGTATCGAAGCCGCAATACCTCTTTTCAATCGGCACCGACCTATAGTCTAAACAATTCCCCGGTTGCATTCCTCGGGTGGCCCGACTTCAACAGAAGTCGGGTTTCACCACACAAATGTTTATCGTCACAACTGGTTGTCGTGACGATAATTACTTGTTCGGTCTGATCTTCCCCCGAAAAAGTCCTCTTGAATCATATGGAAGTTGGGCGTCCCAGCAGCTTTTCCACCGGCAACTCGAGCGGGAAGCGGACCAGGCCCTGGTTCAAACGGTCGGCAACGAGGTAGCCGTGCTCGAGCGCGAAGTCGAAGAGCTTCGCGGTCGACTCGACATCGGCGCGGCAGTACTCCTCTATCTTCTTGATTTTTCCCTCCTTCCACCATTGCAGTGAGGTCAGACCGTCGGCGGTCTTCTCCGCGCCGAGTGTGCCCGCCCCGAAATCACCAAGACCAATGCGGAACCCATGTGTTTGAAAAAACTCGTCCAGGAGGTCGATGCTCGGCAGGGCACGGAAGTCGAGATTCGTGTATCCGCGCAGCACGGCATAGTCGAAACGCTTGCTGTTGAAGCCGATAACCAGCTCCGCGGAACGCAGTTTTTCGATCAATTCGTGCACATTTTCCTCGTAAAAAGTATGAAAATCGCCCGTTTTTCGCTCGAAAATCACCCCCAAAGCGATACGCATCATGTGCGCATTGTGCCATCCGCCGACCTCTTCGGCGCTGAGTCGGGTCTCGAGGTCGAAGACGACGATATCGCGTCCCTCGACCACGGGAAGCAGGTTTGCATGGGGTTTGGCGGCGGGTGGCTCGCTTTCCGCACCGGCATCGTCGCCTGTCGAGGGTTTCAACGCTCCCGGCCGGACTTTGCGAAGCCCTGGAGGGCTTTCATCGCCGTGTCTATCCTTGGCGAGTGCCGGATCGCCGCTGAGTTCATGTCCGCCGGTGAGGTGCTCGAGCAGACGGATCACCCCGGGCTTGTCGAGCGGATTGTTCCCATGACCGCATTTCGGTGAGTGAATGCAGGAGGGACAACCATCCTCGCACTCGCACTCCGTGACGAGATCGAGGATCTTGTCCAGCAGTTCGGGAAGGACCTCGTAGGTGCGGGCGGCCAGTCCGATGCCGCCGGGATGGCCGTCATAGAGGAACACCGCCGCGCCCTCGGTCTGCTGATGGCGGGTGAAGCTGATTCCGCCGACGTCGTTACGATCGCAGAGGGCGAAGATCGGCAGGAGGGCGAGGCTGGCGTGCTCGAGGCTGTGCAGGCTGCCCATCACATGACGTTTTTCGTAGGCCAGCCCGGCGATTGCCGAAGCGGGCGGTTCGATCCAGAGACCGATTGTTTCGTAGACCACCGGCGGCAGGTCCTCGAGCGGGTGCTCGCTGATTTTCTCGCGCGTGGCGGTACTGCGTTTCTCGTAGCCGACGATCCATTCGGTGACACGCAACCTGCCGAGGCTGACCTTGTACCTTTCGAGTTCCCGGCATTGATTTACCTCGAGGATTTCGGTCTGTTTCTCCATGCGCGCCTGGGTATAGTAGGCGACGGTCGCGCGCCGGACCCAGGCTTCCTCCGAGCCGATGTCGAGACGGCTGACGAGATAGGTCTGGCCGTGATGGAGGTAAACCGCGCCCGGATGGCATTCGGCCCGGGCCTGCCATGCGCTGACCTTGCCGACCAGTTTCTTGTTGGTCTCATCGTAAATTCCGAACGAGGCGCCCGTTCCGCGGATGTTGATCTTTCGTTGGGGCAGCTTTTCCTTGCTGAACCAGGAGAAACCCCCGGCGGCTTCGAGCAGCTCGCCCTCGGCTACCAGTTCGGCGATGATCCCGGCATGCTTATCGGGCGGGTAGATGGTATCATCCTGCTTCAGCGGGTCCTCCGCCGCCGCGCAGACGAGGTGGCTGGAGAGCAGGTAGGGGTTCGCTTCGTCGACGACGGCCGCTTCGACGTCGCGACGGAAGAAATCCCCGGGATGACGCATGAAGTACTGGTCGAGGGCATCGGGCAGGGCGAGCATGAAAATCGCCGAATCACGCCCCTTCCTGCCGACGCGCCCGCCGCGCTGCCAGGTGGTTGCGATGGTGCCGGGGTAGCCGACGAGGATGCAGACATCGAGGCCGCCGATGTCGATTCCCATCTCGAGTGCGCTTGTCGTGATGACCCCGTCGAGTTCGCCGCTTCGCAATTTCCCCTCGATTTCCCGGCGTTCGCCCGGGAGGTAACCCGCACGGTAGGCGCTTATCCTGCCGGCGAGCCCGGGTTCGGATTGCAGAGTCCAGTTATGGATCAGTTCGGTTATTCGCCGCGCCTTGGTGAAGACGATGGTTTTCAGCCCGTTGTTCACCGCTTCGGCGAGAAGACGAACTGCGGCTGTATAGAGACTGGCTGCAGGGTTGTAGAAGATGACATGACGCCGCGAGGAAGGTGCGCCGTTGCGCTCGACGACCTCGAACGGCAGGCCGGTCAGCTGTCCGGCGAGTGTGCCGGGGTTGGCGATTGTCGCCGAGGTGGCGATGAACTGCGGCGAGGCGTGATGAAACAGGGCGATCCTGCGAAGTCGCCGTATGACCTGGAGAACATGGCTGCCGAAAATGCCCTTGTAGCCGTGCAACTCGTCGATAACGACATATTTCAGGTCGCGAAAGAACGTCTCCCACTGGGTATGGTACGGCAACAGCCCCATGTGCAGCATGTCGGGATTGGTCAGCAGCAGGTTCGGCGGATGCTGCCGGATCTTTGCACGGCGGCTGTGGGGTGTGTCGCCGTCGTAAATCTCGGCGGAAGGACCGGTCCTCCCGATGCGCGCCGAGAATTCGCGAATCCGCTTGAGCTGATCCTGTGCGAGCGCCTTCAATGGGAACAGAAGCAGCGCTCGTGTCCCTGGCTCGGCGATGATACGTTCGAAGAGCGGCAGGAGGTAAACGAGGGTTTTTCCACTGGCGGTGGGGGTGACCGCGACGACATTGCGTCCCTCGCGAACCAGGGACAAGCCCTCGGCCTGGTGCGAGTAGAGCGTCTCGATCCCCTCTTGTGCGAGCGCGGCGGTGATCCCGGGCGAAAGGGGAGGATCTGGCAGCGCGGTTTGCGCCCTGTTTCCCTTGATCACCTCATGGTGAACGATGTCGTCGCTGAAGCGTGCATCGCGTTCGAGATCGGCTATGAATTCCCTTATCGTTACACTCAACTCACTCCCCGAAGAAAATCGCTCCATCCGATTCCGGTCATGCGGTATGGATCAATATGCTCCCTGCAATTCGCCATGGCAACGATCAGGTCCGGCATGGAGCCGATACATAATGAACATTCGAAATGGGGTCGGGTAAGGCACAAAGCTCTTGAAACCTTATGACGGCTTCTGTATTTTCAACTCGTATCGAAAACAAGGTACGAATAAAGGAAATCATCATGCGGTATCAACTTTCCAGAATCTCTACCCCTGTAATCGCATTAATAGTATTTGTACTTTTTACGCTTTCCATGCCGACGGCGCTGGCCGAATCCCCCGCCGTTCAGGTTGGAGATACATTGAGCGCGTTCATGATGCCGGAGTATCCGACCGGCGACTACGTCGCTCTACGCGATCTCTGCGGCAAGCAAAGACCGAACACGATGCCCAAACCGCGAAAGGTCGTCGTGCTCTCGTTCTTCGCGTATTTTTGCGAGCCTTGCAAGAGGGAGATTCCCGCGACGGAGGAGCTCTCAAAGCAATGGGGGGACGGGGCCGTAATGCTGCTGATCTCCGTGGGCGACAAACCGGAGCAGATCGCTGACTGGCTGGCGGCAAATCCAACCGAATTGAAAATCCTGATGGACCCTTACAAGGCGACTTCCCTTGAGCGTTACGGGGTTGATTCCCTGCCAACTACATTTGTGCTGGACCGTCAAGGGGTCCTCCGTTACACACATACCGGCTATAAGGACGGGGACGAACTCGCAGTCGATAAAATCGTCCGCGAACTCCTGGAGGAATAGGACAGCCCCTGTCCATAATGGATTTCAGATTTTGCTGAAGCGCCGGGCTGCGCCGAGGACGACCGTCACACCGAACTGACAATCAAACCGGAGGGGCAAAATGCGCAGATATCTATCGGCCACACTCGCTATCCTCATGGCGACCTCGGTATTGCTTGCAGATGAGGACGTGCGGGTAAAGGTCGCCGCACTCGACCTCGAAATGGCCGGAGGCGTCTCCGAAAGCTATCGTATAACGCTCTCGGACAGGCTGAGGAAGGAGCTCTTCGGAACCGGAAGCTACATCGTGATCGAACGCAACGCGATGGAGAGCATCCTCTCCGAACAGGGTCTGCAACTCGCTGGGTGCACGACGGACGAGTGCGCGGTGGAAGCGGGCCGTTTGCTTGGCGTCGAGATGATGATCGCCGGGTCCATCGGGAAGGTGGGCAACGTGCACACTATCAGCCTGCGTCAGATCGATGTCGAGAGCGGTGCGGTTGTCCGGGCCGAGAGCGTGGATTGCGCCTGCCCGATTGAGGAGGTGCTCACCGAGCGGCTTCGCGACGCGGCGTTTCTCATCTCCGGGCTTGATGTCGAAGTACCGAAGTTGCCCGAGGCGGAGCCCGAGGCGGCGGAACCGCCCGACACTCTTCACGGTCCGTTGCCGGGCATGGTCTTCAAGCGCATCCCGGAGGGGTGGTTCGTGATGGGCTCTGAGGACGGACAGCCGGACGAGAAACCGGCGCATCGAGTCCGTGTGAGCTCGTTCTACATGATGACCACCGAAGTCACCCAGACTCAGTGGATCGAGGTGATGGGGACGAACCCTTCGAAGTTCAATGGCCGTGACCATCCGGTCGAACGTGTTACCGCGGTGGATGCGGAGGCGTTCATCAGCTGGTTGAACACCATCGACCCCGGCAAGGGATACCGTCTGCCGACCGAAGCGGAGTGGGAGTACGCCTGCCGGGCCGGTACGAATACGGCCTACTACTTCGGTGCGCACCCCTGGACACTCGGCAGTCATGCCTGGTTCAAAGAGAATTCCAGCGGGAAGACCCACCCGGTCGGTCTGCTTCAACTGAACGGCTGGGGCCTGTACGACATGCACGGCAATGTCTACGAGTTATGCATGGACGAATACAAGAAGAACTACCGCGGCGCTCCCCCCGATGCCGCACCGCGTGGAACCGGCAAGATCAGGGTGATTCGCGGCGGAAGCCATGCGAACAGCGCGGCGCTCTGCCGGTCCGCGGTCCGTCACAAGCAGAACGAGGATATCGGCAGGGATTACACGGGTTTTCGCTTAGTCAGGTCGAGGCCGTGATTTACCGTCTATCAGGTATATTCTAGATGTTACGGCAGGTTTTGAGTCCGCCGGTTGATCCGTCAGCCGACGGAAGACATGCTATTGAATGGTCGTACGACTGGGTGGCCCTGCCGGTGGGTGGCCCGACTTCAACAGAAGTCGGGTTTCACCCCACTCCATCGTCGGTTGGCCCGGAGGGTTGCTCTGCCGGATTGATGGCGGATTGCAGCTTGGAACCACCGTGTTCCAGGAAAAACATGCGCTTTCAGTAATCCCGGGACGCGGCGGTCCCGGGTTGCGGAAATCAACTAATTGACCGGAGGGATTATGAAAAAGGCGACAATCGTGTTTGTAGTTCTCTTAGCCGCCCTTCTTTTTCCGGAATATGGACACGCCCAGGATACCGATCTGATCAAAATCGCCGTGCTCGACCTCGACATGTCGGGCGGTGTGCCCGATAGCTACCGTCGCACGCTGTCGGACCGACTCCGTCAGGAATTACTGAATACCGGCCGGTTCAATGTGATAGAACGAAATTCGATGGAGAGTGTTCTGTCCGAACAGGGATTCCAGTTGGGCGACTGCACATCGGATGAGTGCGTAGTGCAGGTCGGCCAACTGCTGGGAGTCGAGCGAATGATCGCCGGATCGATCGGCAAGGTGGGGACGGTTCACACGGTAAGTCTGCGGATGATCGATGTTGAAACAGGTGGAATCATTCTCGCGCGCAGTGTCGATTGCGCCTGCCCGATAGAGGAAGTGCTGATGACGAGGTTGCGCGATGTGGCCTACATAATGGCGGGAATCGAGGGGACGGTGCCGTCCGGCATATCCGTTAGCCCTGCAAGTGGGCCTGCCGTCGAGGGGAAAGGAGATCTCTATGTCAAGAGTGAACCTCCCGGCGCTTCGGTATATCTCGATGGAAAGAAGCAAAGCGGGATCACCCCTGTTGTTCTGGAAGGCATTTCCGCGGGAAGCCATGTTCTGCGGCTGGAAAAGGATCTGTTGAACGCAATCGAGGAGATTGATGTACAGCCCGAGGAGATGGTACGCATCGAGATTGAATTGAAAGGTGAACTTCCCTCTGTAAGAATCTATTCGGATCCCTTTGAGGCGGAGGTCTACGTTGACGGCAAGTTGATCGGAAAGACACCGCAATACCTGAAGACGCTCAACAAAGGTGAGCACTTGGTCGTAATTCGGATGGACGGTTATCAACCCTACCAGGAAACCATCGAACTTGACTACGGTCAGATATATCGGATTGACGCGCAGTTGGAGAAATCTGAACCGATTCTATCATCTACTCAAGATGTTGAAAAACTTGACGGTAAGTTTTCTTTAGGACCGGCATTGGTCGGTTTATCGGTTGTGCTTTTCATGTATTTGGTTCGTTAACACCCTGAACACGCACAAGCGACGGGTGGCCCTGTCAGTGGGTGGCCCGACTTCAACAGAAGTCGGGTTTCACCGGGTTGATGGAGAGTAAAAGAGCGAAGGATCTTAACCCATATGGCAAACATCATCGACAGAGGAAGGCGGTAATGTCTACCATCTC
>SDBV01001596.1_pt1 | contig 34112 bp, 27 predicted proteins | sample 2277081 | NCBI WGS metagenome assembly SDBV01 (sample SAMN10402039, study PRJNA504765) | marine sediment metagenome | isolation source: marine sediment core GS10_PC15, 223 cmbsf | place: Arctic Ocean: Southern Knipovich Ridge | collected 2010 | reverse complement strand
GGCGTCGGGATTGCCTCTGGTCGTGCTGACCGCGGGTATCGATCTCTCGATCGGCGCCAACGTGGCGCTGTCGGCGTGCCTTGCCGGGACCGCAATCAAGGCAAGCGGCTCGGCGCTCGAAGGCGCGGCGATCGCGCTGGCCTGTGGAACGATGATCGGTCTCGTGAACGGTCTGCTGGTCGCTGCGCTACGGATGCCGTCGTTTATCGCAACCTACGGAATGATGTGGCTGATCAACGGCTTTACGTATTACTACATGGGCGGCAACACCATCTACGGGTTTCCGCATGGCTTTCGCCAGCTCGGAAGCGGCTATCTGTTTTCGATTCCCGTACCGGTCTATCTGATGCTGATCTTCCTTGCGCTCGCCGCGCTCTTTGTCGGCCGTACGACATGGGGGCAACAGGTGTACGCGATCGGTTCGAATCCGGTCGCCGCGCGCTTCTCCGGTGTGCCGGTCAAACGGCGGCTCGTGCTCGTGTATGCGTTGAGCGGTCTGATGGCGGGTCTGGGCAGCCTCGTGTTTCTTGCGCGGCTCAATTCCGCGGAAGGGGATATCGGCGAGCCGTTGACGCTGCCTGCCATCGCGGCCGTGCTGATCGGTGGAACGTCGCTGTTCGGTGGCGTGGGGAGTCCGTATGGAACCCTGATCGGCGCACTGATCCTGACGCTGGTCCTGAACGGCCTGAACCTTCTGAATGTGGATGCGAACTGGCAACCGTTTGTCACGGGCGCAATCATCATCGTGGCGGTGCTGGTGGACTCCGTGAGCCGTCAGCGGCAGGAAGCACGAGCCTAGCGCGGTACAGAGGCAGACCCGCGACAAACCGAATGGGGAACTAGATGAAGCACATGCAACACGTGGTATGGCTCGGCAATGCCGCCTGTGAGCCGGTCAAGGAACGGCTGTCTCAACACCTTCAGGAACGCACGGGGCTTGTGCACGGCGGCCCGATCGATGACGCACAGGCGGTAATCAGCGCTTGCGCAAGCGAAGCAGAACTCCGTGAACGGGTACTGGGCCGCGGCGGGCTGTTTAGCGAGAAGCGCGCGGGCCTGCTGTATGTGGACATCACCTGGATCAGCGAAGGCCTCTCAGCGCAGATCGCGAAAGCTGCCGAAGCGGCCGGGGCACTGTATGTGCGCGCACCGTTGACGCAGGGACCGGGCGAGAGCGGCACGCCGGTTCATACGGCGATGGTGAGTGGCAGACATGACGCATACGAAGCCGCGCGCTTCCTGCTGGAAGGACTGGCCGGGAAGATCGTCTTTCTTGGCGAAAGCGAAGAAGCCCGTGCGATGACGCGCGTGCTTGATGTGATGACGGGCGTCTCGCTCGGAATGTGGGCGGAGGCATTGGTGTTCGGCGAGGCGGTGGGGCTGGACTGGAGCGAGATGGTTCAGGTCATGGAGACCAGTGCGATCGCTTCACCGTTGATCAAGGAGCACGCAGCGCGTGTTGCGCAGCACGACTACGATTCTCCCCTCACATGCGCAATCCTGGTCGAACGGCTCGAAGCAGCGCTGGCTCAGGGAAAGTCGACGGGCGTGGTGTTGACTCTCACTGGAATCGCGCACCAGATGTATCTGGGTGCGGTCGCCAGCGGAGCGGCGGAGCACGGTGCGACCGCGGTGATTCCCTGGCTCGAGACGGCGGCCGGCATGCGCGCCAACGACAGGAAGCGGGCACAACGCCGCTTGTGAGCCTTGCCCGAACTTTACCTTGATTGAAACCTGGAACTGGATGGATCGCATCATGACTACCACTGAAAGCAAGCTGGCCCCGGAAGCACTCGACCTGGTGTTCCGTTCTGCGCGCACCCAGAACGGCTGGCTTGACAAGCCCGTCACCGATGCGCAATTGCAGGAACTCTACGACCTGCTGAAGTACGGTCCGACGAGCATGAACACGTGTCCAGCGCGCTTCGTTTTTTTACGCACGCCTGAGGCGAAGGCACGCCTGTTGCCTGCATTGGCTCCGGCCAATGTCGAAAAAACGCAGCGGGCGCCTGTGTGTGTCATTGTCGGCTACGACCGGCGCTTTCACGATCAGTTGCCGACGCTTTTTCCGCATAAGGCCGACGCACGCGCGATCTTCGATGGCAAGCCGGAGCTGATCGAGAGCACCGCCTTTCGCAACGGCAGCCTGCAGGGCGCTTATCTGATCATCGCCGCACGGGCGCTTGGGCTTGACTGTGGACCGATGTCCGGGTTCGACGCGAAGAAAGTCAACGACGAGTTTTTCCCTGAAGGCGACGTCGCCGTCAACTTCCTGTGCAACCTCGGCTATGGCGACTCGGGCAAGGTTCTTGGGCGTCTGCCGCGCCTGCCGTTCGACGACGTCTGCACGCTGCTGTAACGGCCATTCGTCCCCACTCAACGAGGCTCAAGTCCATGTCGCACGCGTTCATTTACCAGGGGCTGCCTTCCCGGGTCATATTTGGCCGGGGAACCAGCGGAAAACTCGCCGAAGAAGCCGAGCGCCTCGGCTTGCAGCGGCTGTTGATCCTTTCGACGCCGGAGCAGACCGCGCTTGCCGAGCGCGTGCGTGAGCTGCTTGGAGCGCGTGCGGCAGGGATCTTTTCGGACGCCACCATGCATACCCCGGTAGACGTCACCGAGCGTGCACTGGAGGTTGCCGGCACGCTGGGCGTGGATGGCGTGGTGGCGGTCGGCGGCGGCTCGACGACGGGACTGGGCAAGGCGATCGCGCTGCGCACCGACCTGCCGCAGATCGTCCTGCCGACCACCTATGCGGGTTCAGAGATGACGCCGATCCTCGGCGAAACCCGGGGTGGCCGGAAAACGACCCAGCGTGGCCCGAAGATCCAGCCGGAAGTGGTGGTGTACGACGTGGACCTCACGTTGACCTTGCCGCCCACCATGTCGGCGCTTTCCGCGCTCAACGCGGTTGCTCACGCAGTGGAGGCGCTCTATGCACCGGACGGCAATCCGATCGTCTCGCTGATGGCAGAAGAGGGCGTGCGCGCAGTTTTCGATGCGCTTCCCGACGTGCTGCGCGAACCCGGCAATCCGGATGCGCGCGGCGAACTGCTGTATGGCGCGTGGTTATGCGCATGCTGTCTCGGCGCCTCGTCCATGGGGCTGCATCACAAGCTATGCCACACGCTGGGCGGACTGTTTGATTTGCCGCATGCGCAAACGCATGCAATCGTTTTGCCCTACGCGCTGGCCTTCAATGCGCCGGCGGTGCCGCAAGCCATGGAGCGGCTTGGCCGCGCCACGCGTTCCGCTGACGCCCTCGCGGCGTTGATGCAGCTTGAGCGTCAGTGCGACATCCCGCTCGCCTTGCGCGATATCGGCATGCCGCAGGATGGTGTCGCGCGTGCAGTCGAGGATGCGATGGCCAACCCGTACAACAACCCGCGGCCAGTCGACGCGGAAGGACTGCGCGCGCTTCTGGAGCGCGCGTGGGCTGGCATGGGGGTTTGACGTATGCATGCGCCGAGGACGGATCAAGACCCGGCACAGGGTCGGGATGCTGACGCAGGGCAGCAACCGGACTTTCTGATTGTCGGGGGCGGCACCGCGGGGGCGGTGCTAGCCGCGCGCCTCTCGGAGAGCGGCCGGCATAGCGTCATGCTGGTCGAGGCCGGGGTCGATACGCCGCCGGAATCGACGCCCGCCGACATACAGGACACGTTTCCCAGCTCGACGCTGAACCCCGCTTACTTTTGGCCGGGCCTTGAGGCCACCATCGTCGCGGGTGAGCGTCCACGTCCCTTTCCGCAGGCAAGGATCATGGGCGGCGGCTCGAGCATCATGGGGATGTTCGCATTGCGAGGCTTGCCGTCGGACTTCTCGCGCTGGGTTGCTGCCGGAGCGTCGGGATGGTCGTGGGAAGAGGCGGTGCGGCTTTACCGGAAGATCGAAAACGATCCATCGCGCGCAGGCGGGCAGACAGGTACGAGCCCTATCCGCAGGATGCCCGCGGACGAATGGCCGCCCTTTGTCTCGGCCATGAAGGAGGCCGCTCGGGCCCAGGGATTCGCTTACATCCACGATATCAACGAGACGCCGGGGGATGGTTTCTTCGCGATGCCGTCCAGCCGCAATGCAAACGTGCGCTCGACGAGCGCCGGCTGCTATCTGACGGACGAGGTGCGTAACCGCAAGAACCTGACGATCGTCGCGCAGACCCAGGTCACGCGCCTGGTTTTCGACGGGCGTAAGGTGGCAGGCGTCGACTATGTACGCGATGGCGGCGCGGGCAGGATCCTCGCGCGGCGTGTGATCGTTTCCGCCGGCGCGATCCATTCTCCGGCACTGCTGCTGCGCTCCGGTGTGGGGCCAGCAGCGGAGATTGCAGAGGCGGGCATCGCGCCGCTTATCGAGCGATCTGGCGTCGGACGGAATCTGCAGAACCATTCGTATCTGTTCTTCGCGCTGACGCTTCCGCGAGGCAAGCGGCTCGCTTCGCATCTGCGGCGCTTCGTGGTGGCGGGCCTGCGGGCTTCCTCGAAAGCGCCGGATTGCCCGGCTGGCGATCTGCTGCTGTTCACGCTGGGACGGGTCAGTCCACGCGGCTTCGGGACCGATGTTGCAATGGTGGGCTCGGCGTTGTACTCCCCGTTCTCGAAGGGCTTTGTGACGCTGGCGGGCAACGATCCGCTCGCGAGCCCGCGCGTGGACTTCCGGATGCTGGACGATCCGCGGGATGCGCCACGCGTGGTCAAAGGCGCGCGTCTGGCAGAGGAGCTGCTGCGCCATGCCGGCGTGGCCGCCTGCTACAGCGAGGCGTTCCTGCTGCCCGCGGGTATGGCCGTCAACCAGTTCAACCGCCCCGGCCTCGCGGGAACGGCGCTTGCCGCCGGTGCGAGCATTGCCCTCAATGCGCCGGGTCCGGTGCGGCGTTTCGCGGTGCGCCGCGCGTTCGGCACAGGACGGCCGCTCTCCGAGCGCCATGGCAGCACGGGCATCACCGACCGTGAGCTATTGGCGGCGATCGCGCCAATGGGGCATCCGGTTGGCACCTGTGCGATGGGCAGCCACAGTGATGAAAAGGCTGTGGTGGATGCGGGCTACCGTGTCATCGGGCTGGAGAACCTGTACGTCGTCGATGCTTCGGTGATGCCCGTGATTCCCAGCGCCAATACGAATCTGCCGACCCTGATGGTCGCGGAGCACGCTGCCGAGAAGGTGCTGCAAAGCGTTCATTAAAGCGCTCGCCCCGGCTGCTTGAAGCGGAAATTTTCAACGAGAACCATGGAGACAGACATGAACAAGCTTGCTATCAGGACCGTTCTTTTCGCCGCGTTGTGTGGATTGGCACCGCTTGCCCACGCCGACGGCGAGAATATCGCCGTGTTCACCAAAAACCTGACGAATCCGTATTTCCAGAGCGTGCGGCTTGGCGCGCAGGATGCGGCCAAACAGATGCATGCGAATGCCATCAACTACGTACCGACCAAAGCGGACAGCATTCCCGAGCAGATGAGCCAGATTGACGACGTGATCGTCAAGCGGCCGAGCGCAGTGGTGTTTATCCCGGTGGACTTCAAGGCGATGGGGCCGGGGATCGCCAAGCTGAATGCAGCGAAGATTCCGACCGTCAATATCGTCGATAAGGCGCAATCGGGAGATTTCGTTTCCTTCGTGGGTGCCAGCGATTACCAGATCGGCCTGCAGACGGCGCGCTATCTGTTCAAGGCAATGAACGGCAAGGGCAACATCATCATTCTTGAAGGCGTCCGGGGGACATCGACGTCAGACGAGCGTATGCGCGGCTTTCACGACGCCTTGAAGGAGGCGCCGGGAATCAAGGTGTTGAGCTCGCAGCCGGCCAACTATCAGCGCTTGCAGGCGCTTCAGGTGATGGAGAATCTGCTCCAGACCTATACGAACGTCGACGGCATTCTCGCCGCCAACGATGCCATGGCGATTGGTGCGCTCGACGCGCTCGACGGCGCCAACCAGCACGCCAAGGTCGTGGGCATCAATGCGAGCAAGGAAGCGGTGGACCTGATCAAGCAGGGCAAGCTTCTCGCCAGCGGAGATTATTCCGGCTTCAAGCAAGGCTGCATTGGCGTGATGGCCGCCCTGAGGGCGCTAAGGGGACAACCGGTGCCCAAGAGCATTGCGCTGAAGACGGAGGTCGTCACGGCGGCCAACTACCAGCAGTTCGATATCGCACCCGACAAGCTGACGTGCCCGGCCTGGGCCGATGCGACCGCGCAGTAATCGTGCACGGATAAACCTGAGGAGTCGATGATGCACTGGATCATATATTGCACCGATAAGCCGGACGCGCTGGCGTTGCGCGAGGCGAACATCGCGCTTCACCGCGCTTATCTGGAGAAGGCCCCGATCAAAGTCGCGATGTCAGGGCCCCTTACCGATGACAGCGGGGAGAAGATGAACGGCAGCTTCTTCCTCGTCGAAGCGGATTCGCGCGAAGAGGTCGAATCGTTTAACCAGCAGGATCCGTTCTTCGGCCTCAAGCTGTGGTCGGAGATCCGCATCCATCGTTTTTATAAGCGCGTCGGCTAGGTGTTAGCGCCAGAAAATCTTATCGCCTGGCGATTCCGGACCAACAGTTGGCCACCTGCAACAACCCGCATCGAGCGAACCGGACGACAATTTTGCTTCGAAGCCGATCAAAGATGGCTGTTTCGAGGTCTTTGAATGTCGTGGACGAGACGCCGGCCGGACATAAGCCGGGCGTCGCAAGGAGCGAATGTCATGCAGAGGAAAGTGGAGCCGGGTATGTCACATGTCATCCCTGCTGGAGAAGGGAAGCGGTTTGATGTTCTGGGTGCGCACCTGATCTGGAAAGCGCGCGGTGAAGACACCGATGGAACCTTTACGGTCGCGGTCCAGACCCTGGCGCCGTCGGAACACATTCCGCCGCATAAACATCAGTATCCGGAGGTGTTCTTTGTGACATCAGGAGAGCTGATCTTTACGCTCACTCGTGGTGCGGAGGAAGTCGAAGAGAAAGTCAGTCAAGGCGGTACGGTGATTGTGGCGGCAAACTCATACCACAGCGTCAGAAATAGCAGCAATGAAGATGCGACATTGCTCGACATCGCCTGCTTCGAACATCAGCAGTTCTTCGACGACGTTCAACAGGCGCATCAGGCGTGGAATGGGCTAACGCCGGAGCAGACGATGCAGCAGGTTGGCGAAATTGGACTAAGACACACCCTGGAATTCCGTGCGCCTGGCTAATCCATCGGCCAGTTCATCGAGCATTTACCAACGCGTGGGACCGGTCGCGGCTATGAATGCGTGGGAATTGAGGACACTTTGAGCGAAGGTGACAAAGGTGCATCCAGATGACGCAGACGAAACCCGATTAACCGGCCCCGTGCCAGAGGAGCCGGAGTTCGAGCTTGACGCGAAAGAAATCAACGCCCGTTTGCTAGCGGCCCCCTCATCAAAAAGCCCTTCCAACCCATACTTAGAACATATGGGTACCTACACTACTATGTATTTTTCATTTCTCCTGCCGCTTTGTATGCTACATGCTACACGCGGTTCGGCAGCCTACCCGGCGGGCGACGAGGCGCTATAAGGAGACCGCTTCCGATGTCATGCCGTGCTCCGTCACCGCGCGAACGCCAGTCCCTCAACCCGTCATCAAACATGCGCCGTCGCGGCTTTACGAAGCTGCATGTCAAACAACACTAGTTAGACTTCAAGGCCTGTCAGGATCGAAGCGGAGGTTTGTCCGCATGAACTCAGCGTCGGGATTCGATAGCCTTGACGATGGCAAATTCCGTCTGACTCGTGTCGACGGACAACGCATTTTCTGTCGAAACTGGCATGACGGCATCGCCGCTGGCGTTCTGAGGGCGCATGTCGCCGATACTGATACTGCCATGCAAGGCGATCTGCATCGTCTTGCGCATGAATTCAGCCTGAAAAGCGATCTCGATGGCACGTGGGCCGCTCGACCCGTGGAGCTTATCCGCGATCATGGGTGGACTGTACTGCTGATCGAGGAGCCGGGCGGCGAGCCGCTCGACCGCTTGCTGGGTCATCCCATGAAGATGGGACTGTTTCTGCGTACCGCCGTGAGTCTGGCAACCGCGCTCAGCCGTCTGCATGAGCGCGGCCTGATCCATAAGGACATCAAGCCTGCGAATGTATTGGCGGATCCGGAGAGCGGCGAGGCCTGGCTAACCGGTTTCGGAATTACGTCGCGCCTGCCACGTGAGCGTGCGCTGCCCGATCCCCCCGAGATCATGACGGGCACGCTTGCCTATATGGCACCGGAGCAGACCGGGCGTATGAATCGCTCGATCGATCCGCGTACCGATCTCTATGCGTTAGGGGTCACATTTTACGAAATGCTGACAGGCAGCCTGCCCTTCACAGCAGAAAGCCCCATGGAGTGGGTTCACTGTCATATCGCACGCAAGCCGGTGCCACCTGGTCAGCGCCTTCGTAGCATCCCCGCCGTGGTCTCCGCCATCGTCATGAAGCTGCTCGCCAAGGTGGCCGAGGAGCGTTACCAGACGGCGGCGGGCCTCGTCGCCGACCTGCAGCGGTGCCTGGCCGATTGGGAACATCGCGGCCAGGTCGGAGAGTTCGTCCCGGGAATCCGGGACACGCCCGGCCGCCTGCTGATTCCTGAGAAGCTGTATGGCCGTACGCGCGACATCGAAACCTTGCTTGCAGCTTTCGAGCGGGTCGTCGTCAGCGGAAGGCCGGAGCTTGTCGTTGTCACTGGATACTCCGGGATTGGCAAGTCCTCGTTCGTGAACGAACTGCATAAGGTACTCGTGCCTCCGCGCGGCCTTTTTGCGTCCGGGAAGTTCGACCAGTACAAACGGGATATTCCATACTCCACGCTTGCGCAGGCCTCAGCCAGCCTGATTCGCATGCTGCTGGGCAAAAGCGAGGAGGAACTGGGCGAGTGGCGCGACGCGTTGCGCGAAGCGCTGGGCCCCAACGCACAATTGATGGTGAATCTGGTCCCCGTGCTCGAGCTCGTCATAGGCGCACAGCCGCCTGTTCCCGAGCTTCCGCCCAAGGATGCCCAGAGCCGGTTTCAACTGCTGTTCCGCCGCTTTATCGGCGTGTTTGCCCGCAGGGAACATCCGCTCGCGTTGTTTCTCGACGATCTGCAATGGCTCGACTCGGCCACGCTCGATCTGTTCGAAGATCTGCTGACCAGCCAGGACGTGCAACACCTGATCGTGATCGGTGCATACCGCGACAACGAAGTGGACGCGGCTCATCCTCTGATGCGCAAGCTTGCGGGCGTGCGCCATGCAGGAGCCGTCGTGCGCGAGATCAAGCTTGCTCCGCTCGCGCATGAGGACGTAGAACACCTGCTTGCGGATTCGCTGCGCTGCGAGCCGCAAGAAGTCGCGCGGCTCGCGCATCTCGTCTACGAAAAGACCGCCGGAAATCCATTCTTCGTTATCCAGTTTATCTCCGTACTGGCGGAAGAATCGCTGCTCACCTTTGATCATGCGCGTTCTCAATGGCGTTGGGACCTCCAGCGCATCTTCGCCAAGGGTTTCACTGACAATGTTGTCGATCTGATGGTCGGCAAGCTTAACCGTCTGTCTGTTGCGGCCCAGCGTGTGGTTCAGATTCTTGCCTGCTTTGGCAACAGTTGTGACGTGCAGACACTGTCGTTCGTATGTGACATATCCGAGGAGGAAATCCACGCCGCCCTGTGGGAGGCCTTGTTTCTGGAGTTAATTGCGCGTGCCGGGAATATCTATAAGTTTGTCCACGACCGCGTACAGGAAGCCGTGTATTCACTGATCCCGACGGCCGAGCGGGCGCAAGTGCATTTGCGGATTGGCCGGCTGCTCAGGGACCATACGCCAGCCGCGAAGCAGGAGGAAGCGATCTTCGAAATCGTCAGTCAGCTCAATCGAGGGATCGAGCTGATCGATGCGCGCGAGGAGGCGGAGCAACTGGCGGGATTCAACCTGATCGCCGGCAAGCGCGCCAAGAATGCCGCCGCCCACGCCGCGGCGCTCAACTATCTCGCGACCGGCATGGCACTGTTGCCCGACGACGCCTGGACGAGCCGTCGCGAGCTGGTGTTCCAGCTGGAACTCAACCGCGCGGAGTGCGAGTTCCTGACGGGCGATCTGCAGGCCGCGGAGCAGTACCTGAACGTGCTCGCGACACGCGCCGTGAGCGAGATCGAGCGGACCCTGGTGGCCTCGTCACGCATCGATCTTTATACCGCCCTCAGTGACAGCAGCCGTGCCGTGGCGGTCTGTGTGGACTTCGTGCGCTCGCTCGGCTCGGAATGGCCGCTACACCCCACCGAACAGCAATGCCGGCGGGAATATGACCGGATTTTTTCGCAGCTTCGTGGTCGCGCCATAGCGGATCTCATCGAGTCGCCACTGATGGATGACCCGCCGTCTGTGGCGATGCTCGACGTGCTCGCGAAGGTATTCCCCTGCGCCTTGTACACGGACGCAAAGCTGCTGGCCCTGCTGGCGTGCAAGGCGGTCAACCTGACACTCAAGCGCGGCAATACCGACGCATCGTGCGTGGCCTACGTCTGGCTTGGCCAGATCGCCGGGCCGCTGTTTGGCGACTACAAGGCGGGAGCGGAGTTCGGACGGCTTGGCTACGAGCTCGTTGAAAGACGCGGCCTCGTGCGCTTTCAGGCGCGCGTCTACCTCTGGTTTGCGCAGTTCATCGTTCCGTGGACCCAGCACGTTTCAGTGTGCCGCGAACACTTCCTGCGCGCTTTCGAGGTCGCCAATCGTATCGGTGATCTCACGGTTGCCGCATACGTCTGCACCAATATCAACACGAACCTGTTGGCGGTGGGCGAACCGCTCAGCGACGCGGAACGTGAAGCCGGGAGCGGTATCGAATTCGCCCGCAAGTCGGGAATGTCTTTCGCTATCGACTCGATGGCCTCGCAGCTCGCCATGATCCGGACCCTCCGCGGCCTGACGTATAAGTTTGGCACGTTCGACGACGCGCAATTTGACGAAGCCAGCTTCGAACGCCGGCTCGAATCACGACCCGCGCTAGGGCTGGCAGCGTGCCGCTACTGGACGCGCAAACTACAGGCCCGCTTCCTTGCAGGGGACTATCGGGCGGCGGTGGATGCGCTGCAAAAGGCGCGCGAACTGTTCTGGATTGCCCCGTCTCTCTTTGAGGTCGCCGAATCACACTATTACGGGGCACTGGCCATTGCGGCCGTATGCGATTGCTCATGCGGGCAAAACAACGTTCGGCATCTCGAGGTGCTGCAGGCGATGCATGCGCAAATGAAGATCTGGGCCGACAACTGTCCTGAGAACTTCGCCGACAGCCATGCCCTCGTTAGCGCGGAACTTGCCCGTATCGACGGTCGTGACTTCGAGGCCATGCGGCACTACGAATGCGCCGTTCGCGCGGCACGCGAGCACGGTTTCGTCCACCATGAAGCGCTAGCCAATGAACTTGCGGCCCGCTTCTACGCCGCACGCGGTTTCGACCGGACGGCTCGCACGTATCTCCGTGACGCCTACCATGGCTACCTGCGCTGGGAAGCCACCGGCAAGGTCCGCCAGCTCGAACACCTCTACCCGTATCTTCTGGAAGTCGGACATGTCGTGCCTTCGACCAGCACCATTGCGACCCCGGTCCAGCAACTCGATCTCGCCACCGTAATCAAGGTCTCTCAAGCCGTGTCCGGCGAAATAGTACGCGAGAAGCTGATCGACATTCTGATGCGCACCGCGCTCGAGCACGCAGGCGCCGAGCGCGGCGTACTGACGCTGATGGGCAGTGTCGAACAGCGGATCGAAGCCAGGATCAGCGACGCGAGCGACCCCTCCGGCGTCAGCGTGCGGGAACTCGGTGCCGATGAAGCGACGCTGCCCGCCTCGATCATCCAGTATGCGGCGCGTACACGCGAAAGCGTGATCCTCGCCGACACCTCCGTGCAAAACCCGTTTTCGGACGATCCGTATATTCGCCAGAATCGCGCGCGTTCGCTGCTATGCGTACCGTTGGCCAATCAGGCCAACCTGATCGGCGCGCTCTACCTGGAGAACAGTCTGAGTCCGGATGTGTTCACGCCGACCCGCATCGCAATGCTGAAGCTGCTTGCCTCGCAAGCCGCAATCTCGCTGGAGAACACCCGTCTTTACCGCGACCTCGAAGAGCGCGAAGCGAAAATCAGGCGCCTCGTTGATGCAAACATCATCGGCATTTTCATCTGGGACGCGAAGGGCGCCATCGTGGAGGCGAACGATGCGTTTTTACACATGGTGGATTACGACCGTAAGGATGTGATCGACGGACGCGTGTCATGGAGCGACCTGACACCTTCCGAGTGGCTGGCGCAAAACCAGAAAACCATGGCCGATCTCCGGTCCACCGGTGTGTACCATGCTCAGGAGAAAGAATATCTCCGCCGCGACGGCAGCCGTGTGCCGGTTCTGCTAGGTGCGGCGGCATTCGACGAGCGCTGCGAACGTGGCGTCGCCTTCGTGGTCGATCTGACTGAACGCAAGCGCACCGAGCGGGAGATGCACGAAATCCAGATGAACCTGATGCGTTCGAATCGCATTGAAACCCTCGGGCAACTCTCGGCGTCGATTGCGCACGAGATCAGACAACCTGTTTCAGCGGCCGTTACCAATGCGCACGCGGCCCTGCGCTGGATGAATATCAAGCCGCTCGATCTCGGCGAGGTCCGTGCGGCGCTCAATGGCGTCATCAAGAGCGGCGATCGCGCTTCGGATGTTCTGAACGGCATGCACGCGCTGTTCAGGAAGGCCCCGCCGCGCGAGGATCCGGTTGAAATCAATCAGGCGATCAAGGACGTTATCACCCTTACCGCAGGCGAAGCCTCGAAATACGGTGTCGCGGTCCAAACGTATCTGACGGACAATTTGCCACCTGTGCAAGGCGACCGGGTTCAGTTGCAACAGGTGATGGTCAATCTGGTGATCAATGCGTTTGAAGCGATGAGCCAGGTCAGAGAGGGTACACGCGAACTGCGCATTCACACCGCTGCAAGCGAGCCCGATAGTATTTCCGTCTCAGTTGAGGACTCCGGACCGGGCCTGTCCCAGGACGATCTGGAGAAAATATTTCAGGCCTTCTATACGACAAAATCTGGCGGCCTCGGTGTGGGGCTTTCCATTTGCCGCTCGATCATCGAGGCGCACGGAGGACAACTGTGGGCCACTCCCGGCGCGCAACGAGGCGTGACCTTCCAGTTCGTGCTGCCGTGTTCTCCCCAGAAGCCATCCGCTAGCGGAGCGAAATAGACGCAGTGCGCCTGTATCGCCTCTCGTATCTCCTCCAGCTTCCCGATCGGGCGAGAGCCGATCAAGCCGCGAGATGGAGTTTTTCGGTCTCGATGCCTGTTTTCCGATGTGCAAAAAACCGGATGGACTCCTCGACGAGTTCACGTGTGCGGCGCGACATGAGACGTTTCTGTACGTAGTGGACACTGAGTTCCGCGTCTTCACGAATCAACGCTTCCTTCGCCAGGACTTGCTCCAGTCGCCCGGATTTGATGCATTCGGCGACTACGCATTCCGGAAGCAGTGCAACGCCGGCGTCCGCCAACACCAGGTCTTTAGCGGAACTCTCGCTGGCATAGAATCGATACCGGGGCATCCGCAGACGCTTGAGCATATCCGGATCTCTTAGCGAAGGTTCGCATTTTCCGTTCTCGTAGGCGTGCAGGAAAATAACGGTGTGCGAGGAGAGATCGGAAAGAGAGTCTATCTTTTGCGTTCGAGCAAGATACGTGGGCGAGGCCACGAGAATATGGGGAGACTGAAACAGGCGACGGCTGATCGCGGAAGTGTTCAGTATCTTCTGAGGCGGGTAGAGTGCGACGTCACAGTCAGAGTTTTCAAGGTCAAGACTGGATGCGCTGACCGTCACCTCAACGTCTACACCGGGCGCTCGCCTGGTGAATGCCAACAGGAGGTCCGACAAGCCTGAAGCTACCGCGAGTGGATGAGCCACGAGAGACACTTGTCCATCGAGTACATTCTTGTCCTCCGCCAGTTGCTGCTCGATCGCGTGAAGTTCCGTAATCACTCGAACACAGGTTTCGTAGTAGCAGCGGGCACCCTCGGCGAGCGAGACCTGCCTTGTGGTCCGCTTGATCAGCCGGGAATGGGTGTGCTTCTCGAGTGCAGTCACCGCTCGCGAAATCTGCGCCTTCGATGTGCACAGTGCATCCGCAGCTTTGGTGAAACTTCCAAACTTGGCAACCGCCACGAAGGCACGGATTGAAGTCAGATGGTCCATCTCTACTCTCCAGAATGATATTTTTCGAAACGCCCGCTTGATTCTCGGTCTCGAGGGCCGTGCAGCGTCTGAAGTTCGCGGAGTTGAGACGCGAACCACAATCGAAGTCAGAACTGGCTGATTTATATTAGTAACGCTGCCAGCTTCGAACAAGGCTACTAAGGATTACATGATTGTCGTCGTCCGGTTAACGACCCTATACGATGGTTTAAGTGCGAGGCCCGTTTGGTGGTCTGGCTGCCTGTCGTTACAGCGGCATGCTTTGCGGGTGGATCGTCAGTTCGAGAGCAGGACACCTGGCGTTTGTCTATACTGGGCACGCTTCCTTTCCCGGAGGCTACTGGCGCGTCAGCAAAGCCGGCCGGTGAGAAAGATGACTGAAAGATTCATGCGGCACAAAGCATCGAAACCGGGAATCTGAAAAAATCACTTGGTGGTCCGTATGAATTCAAGAAGTCGTTCGCAAGAAGTGGCCGAGACACTCGAAGCAATCAAGGCAAGTCTGCTGCCGATTCCCACGGTATTCGTTGACAGCCTGTCTCTGCGAAATCATATGGCGCTTGAAATGATGCGCATCGGCTTTGGTTCAGGCTTTCATCTGGAGACCTTGATCAAGGTCGTCGCATTATGCGGATTTCTCGCCGATGACGGCTATGGAACCGTGACTCACGAGGAAAAAATTGCGGCACAGGAGGCTGTCAAAGCTGCGCTGGGCAGGGGGCATGGACTGGGGCAATGGTCTCTCGACGAGGAAGCATTCGGCGATATCGCAAGGATCGTTGCGCTTCATGACGAACAATTGCGTATTGCGCCATTTGTTGCGGTGTTTGCCGCGAATAAGAGGCTTGACGGGTTTATGCCGGAGTAGCGCTGCGTGAGTTTTGTGGATTGCGCCGACCGCTCAATTCACTCCTGCTACGTTTGAGGTGTCGACGCGTGCCGCGTCGTCCTGTCCGACCCGTTTTCATGTAGAACCGAGGGACCGGGGTGAGGCCGGAAATGGCGAAAAAGAACGAAAAAAAAAGCAGAAAAGCCGGCCGTTCCACGGAGCGACGAGAGCGAAGACTGCAGTCGAAACGCGTCAATGTTCATGAGCTGGACGCTCGGGTGACGGAATCGATCGTGCAAAGTGCACTCGCCATAGGCGAGCGTTCCGGATTTGACGGTCTGACAGTTGAAAGCATCGCCACGTATTCGGGCGTTGCAAAGACCACAATCTATCGGCGCTGGCCGGACGTCTGCTCCATTGTCTCGCATGCTTTCTTTAAGGAGGCGAAGCTTGCGGCGCCAATCGAGCAATGTTCCACCGCCCGGGAAAGCCTTCGCGCGTCGATGCGCAACCTTGCTAATACATTAAACGGCCGCTTCGGGAAAATGTTGTGCTTCCTGATCGCTCAGGCCCAGAACGATGACGACGTCAGAAGGGCGCTACGTACTGAGTGGTTTAAGCCGCGGCGACAGCTTGCCGGTGCGATTCTCCGCAGCGGTATAAATAGCGGCGAGTTGAGGGCGGATCTCGACGTGGACATCGCCCTGGATGTTCTGGTCGGAAGCCTCTATCAGCGAGTCCTGGAAGCGGGTGCTGATCCTATGCCAACAGAACCACACATCGATAGCTTACTGGATGCAATCTTCGCGGGCCTGGCGCCACCCGGCGATGGATAGCCTGAAGCGTTTGCAGGAATCGCATTTGTATTAACTAAACAGCGTGACCTAGACCTGCGCCGAAGGACTTTCAAACACACTTTCGATTTTAGGACACCTCCGTAGTGCGTGGCCTTAGGACCGTTTCCAGTTTCAACACTCTTCCTATACTATGGGGCTGTTAGATCGTTCGTGACATCAGGCGGGAGTTCAGCGAATGCACGGAGTACATCGGTGAGTTACCAACGGCGCTTGAATGAAGGGGCGGTGACGGCGCCAACGCCGGATAAGTCTGGGTCCTTAAGTCTGGCCGAAGGAATTAAAAGCTTTCAGGCCGTGGCAGGAGCGGAGCCAGATTTGTGGACCCTCTTTATTACGCTGGATGAGCGGGGATCGACAACGGCCTGCGAGAATCTGTATCGCTTCGTGACGCATGCGTTGCTCTACTACGATTACGAACAACTGATATTTTCATGTCCTGATGGGCATCCCTTGTGGCTTACGTACTTCTTTCGAAAACTCAAAGGGTATGGTCTACGGGCAGAAGTCACCCCGCAACCGAACAATCCCCATCTCGTCAGGGCGATCATGGGCGCCGTCCATACTCGGTCTGAAACTTCGACACAGCACTAGAAGCGGATCCGCCGGACCGCGCCATTGAGCGCGTCGCACTTCAGGCGATTCACGCTTGCGCGTCACGCATTGATGCACCATTGCGCTTGCGTCAGCGCCAAGGCCTCCTGACGGATGGTTTTCCATTGGTTGCGTAATAAGGCCAGTTCATGCCAGAATTCGATACGTACCGTAGCGTATCGAAGACGGGTCGCCATTCAGGAGGGTGCGTGTGGTTGGGCGAGCCCTCGTGCCGGTTTTATGAAGGTCATTCCGCAATGACAGCAGCGCTTGCTGGGTTTTCCGTTTCTCAGGCAGACATACGTTTGTATGGGGTCGGCAAACTATCTACTCCATCATCCTATTCGATCGTAGACTGGCTGGCCGATCATCGCTCGACTATCTTCCTATTCACGGGAGCCAGAATAAAAATATGGACACTTGTTGGGTCGCAAATGCCAACGTCATTGATGTGTGGTACTGCCGTTGACATGCTCGTGGATCGTATTTCATCTATCAGGTTCATGTGGGACATGATGGGCGTGAAGTCAACGACTTGATGAATGGGCGGAAGGGACGAAGGTTCTGCGATGCCAGGTGCGGCTCGCTGGAGTGACCGGCATTCGATGAGGCTAGCATGAAGAATCAGGAGTTCGACGCGGCATCTGGGTTTCCTGCGCCGCAGGACGACAACATCCTGGATGCGAAGGTCTGGCGGTGGTATAGCGCAGCGGTAGCGGCGGGTCGTGTCACATGCTACTGGAACGAGCGAGCCTGGGTCGTGAATCTGAACGGCCGGGAGATCGCGGAAGATGGGTCGTTCCGGCATGCTCTCAAGTCGGCCGAAGTCATGGCCCGTGCACTGTCGGCATTGCGGCGCGGCTGAACATCTGGGGAACGGAAATGATCCCGAATCCATATGAAAGGACCTGGCTAAAGCTCGACTCCACGAGACGTTCAATGTTTCCTTTCTGTAGTTCGGCTCGCGCATTTATTGCGTTTACCGTGCTGTGGAGCGTGGCGGAACTTCCTTGGGAACTGGAAGCAACGCCATCCGGGATGGCTACCGCCGCGTTGGTCTTTGCAAAGCTAATGTTTGTTTTTATCGCTACTTTGACTTTTCTGAACGTGAAGTGGGCAAGTGTCGTCTACATCGTGATATGCGCGCTGAGCATACTGGCCATCTCGCCTTCGCTGTTGCTGGAACTGAAAAGCCTTCGGATGGGCTTCGCTCTTTCAGTAGTAGAGGTGCTCGCCAAGGCAGGGTGTCTGTTGACCATGAGCGGCTGGGCAGGGAAAGTTTCCAACGCAATACACTCGTTGCGACAGACGAATGACTTTCGACACTCCGATCATCGGCCCGGAAATTTCTGATCTGACTCGCCAGATCAGATCTGAGGAATCTGGAAAGCGATAAAGATTCGCTTCAGTCGAGTCCGGTCAGGCGGGAAGTGTTGATAAAAACATATTAAGCATAACGAATTTATTGTAGATGATTTGTAAGTTACATGGCGTCACTGCCGCGGAGTGAAAAGGGCAGTGGCAGGTGGATCCGCGGGCAAAAGTAGCTGTCGGTCTCAACAGGGGAAGAGATCTTTGCTTTGAGCGCGTGATCCCCGGATGGGCCGATGAGCTGGGTGAAGTGCGCCGACATTAACCTTTTGAGTGACCAGTGCCATGTGGATCGTAAAGATAGCGTTACAGAGGCCGCTGACCTTCATCGTCGCGGCACTTCTGATCCTGATAGCAACGCCTTTCGTTTTGCTCAAGATGCCGACCGATATCTTCCCGGACATCGACATCCCGGTCGTCAGTATCATCTGGAGCTATAGCGGTTTCGATGCGTCCGATATGGAACAGCGGATCGTGACTGTCAGCGAGCGCAGTTTGACAACGACGGTCAACGACATCGAGCATATCGAGTCGTCGTCCCTCTCCGGGGTGGGGGTGATCAAGCTTTACATGCGCCCGAATGCCAGCGTGCCGATGGCTGTCGCACAGGCGGTCGCAAACTGTCAACAGATATTGCGGCAGTTGCCTCCAGGCATTACGCCGCCGCTCGTGATCAAGTATTCGGCCTCGAGCGTACCGATCATTCAGTTGGGCTTGTCCAGCGACACGCTGTCGGAACAGCAGTTGAACGACCTTGGGATGAACTTCCTGCGTCCTCAGCTTGTGACGATTCCGGGCACGGCAATACCCTATCCTTATGGAGGCAAGTCGCGCGTGATCGCGGTCGACCTCGATACTCAGGCACTTCTCGCGAAGAACCTGACGCCGATCGATGTCGTAAACGCCGTGAATGCGCAGAACCTGATATTGCCATCGGGTACCGCAAAGCTCGGGCCGACCGAATATCAGGTGAATGTCAACGGTGCGCCTGACACCGTTGGCGAGTTGAATGCGATCCCAGTCGTAACGAGGAACGGCTCGACAACCTATCTGAATGAGGTGGCGCATGTCCGGGACGGGTTCTCGCCACAAACGAATGTCGTGCGTCAGGACGGCCGGCGCGGTGTGCTGCAATCCGTCCTGAAGAACGGCGATTCATCGACCCTGCAAATAGTGAGTGATCTGAGGAAGCTGCTGCCGTTGGCGGCGGCAACGCTTCCGAAAGAACTTCGTATTACGCCGTTGTTCGATCAGTCGGTTTTCGTCAAGAGCGCCATTTCCGGTGTCGTGCGCGAAGCGCTGATTGCGGCCGCGCTGACGGCGGCGATGATTCTGATGTTTCTCGGAAACTGGCGCAGCACCGTGATCATTGCCGTGTCGATTCCATTGTCGATCCTCTCGTCGATCATTGTGTTGAGTGCCCTTGGGGAGACGATCAACCTGATGACCCTCGGGGGGCTCGCCCTGGCGGTCGGTATTCTCGTTGACGATGCGACGGTGACGATCGAAAACATCGAACGCCATTTGCACCTCGGTACGCCGTTGGACGAAGCCATTCTGACCGGGGCGGGCGAGATTGCGGTTCCGGCGCTCGTCTCGACGCTGTGCATCTGTATCGTCTTCGTGCCAATGTTCTTTCTCAATGGCGTCGCGCGATTTCTGTTCGTGCCGTTGGCGGAGGCCGTGGTGTTCGCCATGATCCCGTCGTACATCCTGTCGCGCACGCTGGTGCCAACGCTGGTGAAGTTTTTGATGGCGAACGTTACGCATGCGCCGTCGGATGAACGGCCCAGCATGTTTCACCGTGTCCAGCGACGCTTCGAGGCCGGCTTTGAGCGCCTGCGTGCGAACTACGTGGTTGTGCTCGAAAGCATATTGTCGCGCAGGCGAATATTCGTTCCCGTGTTCGTCGGCTTCTGCCTGCTGTCGTGCTCGCTGTTTCTGGTGCTGGGCAGGGACTTCTTTCCGAGCGTCGATTCGGGCCAGATCCGCTTGCATATGCGTGGACCGACCGGGATGCGCATCGAGGAATCGGCGAAGCTGGCCGATGAGGTGGAAGGCTCGATCCGGCAAACCATTCCCTCTCACGACCTGAACACCATTCTTGACAACATCGGACTGCCGGTGAGTGGTATCAACCTGGCGTATAGCAATGCCGGAACGATCGGCAACTCCGATGCGGAGATTCTGGTCGCGATGAGCGAAGGCAAGCGCAAGCCGACGCAGGACTATGTCCGGACACTGCGCAGCGAATTGCCGAAGCAGTTTCCCGGTGCGGAATTTTTCTTCCAGCCGGCGGATATGGTCACCCAGATTCTGAATTTCGGTTCGCCAGCCGCGATGGACGTGCAGTTTTCCGGAAACGACATCACAAAGCTGCGCTCGATTGCAAATGACCTGACGTATCGAATGCGCGCAATTCCGGGTGCGGTGGATGTGCACGTCTATCAACTGGACAACAACCCGACGCTCGATCTGAAGATGAACCGCACGGACATCCAGCAGGTTGGACTGGAAGCCAGCGATGTCGCGCAAAACATGCTGGATTCCTTGAGCGGCAGCTTTCAGACGTCACCGTCATTCTGGCTCAGCAAGAACGGAGTCGTCTACAACGTTGCCGTGCAATCGCCGCAATACCGGATCAACACGCTGGACGATCTGCTGCGTACGCCTGTGTCCCATTCCGGCTCGGGATACCCCTACCAGCTTCTCGGCAACCTGGTGCAGGTGAACCCCAGTATCCAGCCGGCGGTTGTCTCGCACTACAACATCATGCGTACGGTCGACATCTATGCGGACGTCGACGACCGCGATCTTGGTTCGGTGAGCAATCAGATACAAAAGATGGTTGCACAGGTAAGGGCGAGTCTGCCAAGAGGCTCACGAGTGACGCTGCGGGGGCAAGTCCAGACAATGAACTCCTCGTTTCTCGCTTTGGGGGTGGGGCTGGTGATGGCAATTGTTTTGGTCTACTTGCTGATTGTCGTCAATTTCCAGTCATGGGTCGATGCATTCATCATCATCACAGCGCTGCCCGCCGCGCTGGCGGGAATTGCGTGGATGCTGTTCATCACCGAGACGACGCTGAGCGTGCCGGCCCTGATGGGAGCGATTATGACCATGGGTGTGGCGACCGCCAACAGCATTCTGGTGGTGGCCTTCGCCCGCGAGCGACTGGAGGCGCTCGGCGATCCTATCCTCGCAGCCTACGAAGCAGGCGCTACCCGCATACGTCCGGTTTTGATGACGGCACTTGCCATGATTATCGGCATGATCCCGATGGCGCTCGGCATGGGCGATGGCGGCGAGCAGAACGCGCCGTTGGGGCGTGCCGTCATTGGGGGATTGCTGTTCGCGACGTTCTCGACCCTGTTGCTTGTTCCGTCGGTATTCGCGCTGCTTCACAAAAAGAACGCGACTGACGTTACCGCTCACCCGGCTCTTGGAGAATGAAAATGTCCTCTACACGTGATCCTTTGGAACCCAGGCTCATACGCGATACGGATCCGCATGAAGCCAAACTCGGTACGGTGCGCCGCGCTGCGAAAGCCGGTCTTCTTGTGGCGCTGGTGTTTGCCGTGCTGGGCGCGAGAGCGATCTGGGACCGCTCTTCGCAGGCCAACGCACTGGAACAGTCGGCCGCGGATCATACGGCGCAATACGTTACCGCCATCAACCCCAAGGCGGAAAACGCGCGGCAAATCGTGACCTTGCCAGGCACGTTGATGGGCTACACGGAGTCGCCGATCTATGCGCGCAGTACAGGCTATCTCGCGCATTGGTACAAGGACATTGGCGATCAGGTGAAGCAGGGCGAGTTGCTCGCGAGCATCGACACACCTGAGATCGACCAGGAGTTGAACCAGGCCCAGGCGACCCGGCAGCAGGTAATGGCCAGTCTGGGGCTGGCGGGCATTTCGGCACGGCGTTGGCAGACACTGCGTTCGCACGATGCGGTGTCTCAACAGGAGGTGGACGAAAAGGATAGCGCGCTCACCCAGTCTCAGGCGGACCTGGTGGCGGCGACCGCGGCGGTAGGCAGGCTGCAGGAGCTGGAGCGCTTCAAGCAGGTGGTGGCGCCGTTTCCCGGCGTCATCACGCGGCGTAACGTCGACGTAGGCGCGTTGGTGGACGCGGGCGCGGAAGCACCTGGTAGAGAGCTGTTCATGCTCGCGAGGGTCGACATTCTCAAGACCTACGTCTACGTACCGGAAGCCTATTCGCAGCGAATCCGCGTTGGGCAAGCGGTTCAGGCGACGCTCGCAGAGCTTCCGGGGCAGAGCTTCGCTGGAACCATTGCGAGGATATCCAATTCGATCGATACGGTGACGCGCTCGATGCAGATTGAAGTGGACTTGCCTAACCCCAAAGGTCTGCTGAAACCCGGATCGTACGCCGATGTGCAGCTTGACCTTCCGTCGGAAGACGCGGTGGTGATACCGGCCAACACCTTGCTGTTTCGCGCGGAAGGCTTGCGTGTTGCGGTGATTGGCGCGGACAGCAAGGTCACACTGGTGCCGGTTACCGTGGGTGACGACTACGGCACCACTCTCGAGATCGTCAAGGGTATCAAGGCAACGGACCGGTTGGTGCTCAATCCTCCGGATTCGCTGGAGAGCGGGCAGCGCGTGGTTGTCCGCTAAGGGGTATCACATGAATACCCACACAAAACTTGCTTTCGCCTGGGCTATAGCTGGCGCATGCACAGGCTGTGCAGTGGGGCCGGACTATGTGAAGCCGACCGTTCCAACCCCTGCCGACTGGAAACCGGAGGCGCCGTGGCAGGCTGCGAATCCGCAGGATGGCGTTCTTAAGGGGGACTGGTGGACCTTGTTCGGCGACTCGAACCTTGATGATCTGGAGGCCAGGGCGGCATCGGCCAATCCAACCTTGAAGGCATCTGTCGAACACTACCAGCAAAGCGTAGCGGAGCTTGGTGAAACCAGGTCCGCGATGATGCCGTCGGTGGGCGTAGGGGTGGACGGCGGCAGGGAGAGGATCTCCGGCAACCGGCCGGTGCAGGACTACGCCGTACCCAGCACCTCTACAGTGCAGAACGATATTCAGGTGGGAATCCAGGCCAGCTACGAGGTCGACCTGTTCGGCCGCGTGCGGCGCGAGGTGGAAGCGGCTCAGGCGAATAGCGAGCAGTCGAAGGCGGATCTTCAGAACATGCGCCTCGTCGTGGCGGCGCAGGTTGCCACCACCTATTTTAGTGTCCGCGAGCTGGATGAAGAAATCGCGGTGGTCGACTCGACGGTGGAATTCCAGCAAAAGGCGCTGACCTTTGTGACTCATCGATACCAGGATGGCGATGCATCGGCGCTCGATGTGTCGCAGCAACAGGCGGAACTCGATGCAACGACGACACAACGCGAACTGCTCCACGAGAGCCGGGCTCGCGAGCTGCATGCGCTCGCGACCCTGACCGGCACTGCCGCGCCGGAGTTTTCCCTGGCGGCCGGCAAGATGCCCGTGACGTTGCCGGCAATACCGGTAGGCATCCCTTCCGAGCTTCTGCAGCGCCGCCCTGACATTGCAGCGTCCGAGCGAGCCGTTGCCGCTGCGAATGCGAAGATCGGTGTCGCCCGGAGTGCTTATTACCCGAACATCGTGCTGACGCCTCAATTTGGTTTTGAGTCGGTGGCGACTTCGTCGTTATTCACGGCCTCCAGCATGCTGTGGTCGTTGGGCGGTTCCGCGTTCGAAAACATCTTCGAAGGCGGGAAGATCGTGGCAATGAACAGATTTGCGGAAGCGGGTTACCGGGCATCCGTGGACGATTACTCGCAAACCGTATTGAAGGCCTTCCAGGAGGTCAGCGATGGGATGTCGAGTCTGGCCTATCTGGGCAGGGCGGCTGATCAGTCGGCGAGGGCGACCACCAGTGCGAATCGGGTTCTTTCTATTTCGACGGAGAGATACAAGGACGGTCTCGCCAACTATCTGGATGTGATCGATGCACAGCAAAGTTCGCTCGTGCAACAGCGCCTGAACACTCAAATACGTGGCGATCAGCTCGCGCAATATGTGTTTCTGATCAAGGCGCTTGGCGGTGGCTGGAGTGAGGGGGAATCGAGCGAGCCGGCTGTGATGCCGGCCGCGGAGGCTCCGGGAAATGCGAAGAAGGAGACAAGTCCTTCATTGCTCGCGACGGAGCGGTTTGCACGTTGACTGTGCCAATCAAATCCGAATGGCAGGTGCGTATGTTTAGGTCCTTTGAAGAGAGTCCCGATGTCGCTTCTGAAATGAACGATCTTTGCCTGCAGCTTTTTGACCGATGGTGCGAAGCCCGAAGCGTCGTTCCACTTTCATATCTGATGACGGCATGGCCGATCGCCGTACCCGAACCGCCATCTGCCAGACATCTTTCGGACGTGCTGCGAAGTCTCATGAGCGCACACTCTGAGTGTCTCGAGATCGACGAGCGTCAGATTGCCGAAAAACTGATTGGGGTTGCTAATCAGATGTACATGTAACGCCTATCGATTGCATTGAAAGATTTCATTCCTGATTTAAATGCCATTCAATCGGCCAATGGAGGGCTCAATGGGAAGTTTATCGAAATGCCGGGCATGGGAGCAGACTCTGGACCTTCTTGCCCGAGTCTCGTCGAAAAGCGCGAACTGCGGCGATTGCAACGAGCCGGAGATGAGGCTGGAGAACTACATCCCGCTCGAAGTGCGGCGCGCGCGAGCGGTCGAGTATGGCATGCCGCGATCCGCACTCGTTTCGATACTCGAGCGGCGCTCGCCGACATCGGTATCGATCTGCTGGTGTGATGCGACCTCGGGGAGGTACGGAGATCAACTGTGGAAGTTGCGCATCGCTCGCGGCAGCGCTATTTGTGCCTTGACCGGCGCGAGAATCCGGCGCGGCGACCCGGTCTATCGGCCTTGTGTGCGAGGCCGTTGTCCAACGAATGCAGATCAATCGATATCAGCTGAAGCGCTGGAAAAATGGGAGAGAGGGTCGATCACGCCGAATGCGCCGAATAAAAGTCCTGTCACGAGTTCCGACAATGAAGATATGGGCCGTGGCTGGGCTCTGAGGCGGGCGTGAATCGGTTTTCTGGCCGAATCCCCAGTGTGACCGAGCCGGGTGGGACGCCGTGTTAGCGGCCGCGCATTATCTCGTCGAGATAATGCGCCAACTCGGTCGCGTCGACAGGCTTGATGAGCCAGCACTTTGCACCCTCCTGCAATGCCTGCTGGCGCATGGTTTCATTCGGGAAGCCGGTGATAAAAATGACCGGCAGATTGCGGCCTTGTCTATTCAGGTGCCGTAGCATTTCAAGCCCTGTGATCCCGGGCATCTGCACATCGGAAACGACACAGGCCACGTCGACTGGTTGCAGACTCTGGAGGAAATCGTCGGCCGAACCATATTGACGAACCCCCCATCCGAGGGAGCGGATAAGGCTTGAATGAGCAAGCCGGACCGCTTCGTCATCCTCTATAACAGCAGCGATGGGAGAGTCGAGCACCTGGCGGTATCCTCAATCAGTAAATTTGCAACGGGGCATACGGGCAATGATCGCGAGTCGCACAGACTTGCTAGCGGTGACGGCCCCGTACTCCGATCGATAGCTACCGCACGTCACGATATTCCACCGCCCGGTTGTCCCCACGTTCTCCGTGCCATTCGAAATGCAGTTCTTGCAAGCTCAATCGAGTACCCATAACCGAGCATATTCGGAGGGTGCCTTGAGGAAAAGCATCCCTAGGTATAGTTGTTTTCGCAATCAACGGCAGACATCAAAAAGCCCCCGCCTTCTGACTGAACGGGCTGTCCGGGCCAGCACTGGCCGGGAACGGGTAAGCCATGCGAATCGTCCCGTAAACGATGATGCCGTTGCTCAAAATTGACTACCGGATGACGTTTACCGACACTCCCAGCAATGCAGCCTTCCGAACGAGATCGGGAACACTTCGTGAACCCATTTTTTTCATCACCTTGCCGCGGTGAATTTTCACCATGATCTCGCTCAGATGCATTTCGTAGGCGATTTCCTTGTTCATCAAACCGGCCACCACATACGCTAGAACCTCCCGTTCGCGCGGCGTCAGCGAGCCGTAGCAGTTGCGTATTTCGGCAATGGACTGCTCTGCGGCGAGACGCGCTGCGTCGCGGGCCAACGCTTGAGTGACCGCATCGAGCATATCCTGATCGCGAAACGGCTTGGTGAAAAATTCCTGCGCTCCGGCCTTCATCGCGCGCACGGACATTTCGATATCTCCGTGCCCGGTGATGAAAAGTATCGGCATCAACACACCACTTTTGACTGCTTCCTGCTGGAACGTGAGTCCACTCTCGCCGCGCAGCCGCACGTCAAGAATCAGGCAACTGGGTCGGGCCTGCTTGGGAAACGAAAGAAATTCCTGTGAGGAGGCGAAGGCCTCCACTTGCAACCCGCTGGAACGCAACAATCTGCTCACAGCGGCGCGAAAATCCTCATCATCATCGAGGACATACACGATGGGCGGATTGGCGGCATTCATCTATTTTCAATGAGACTGTCGTTATGAAGTTAGCGTTCCGTTCCGTAGTGAGTCGACCCAGATCTGCCTGGCCCGATAACGTCGACCGAGGAGGAAACGCCATTGCGCTGATGAGCGCAGCCGCAGGCATCTGGCTCGCCATAGGCATCGTAGCGCAAGAGCAGCGCCTGTTCAAAGAAATTTGGCGGTGGCGAACGTGAAATGCTTTCAGTCGCTCGTACGCCCACCTCCTGAGCGCGAAGCGGCCATTCGCATGTATAGATCACGCATACTTAGGTATGCTTCTTGCCCCTGAGATCACGTCCTGATATCGGGGCCAGGCCGGCTATCGATTGGAGTTTGCCGGCACCCCCAGCGCGTCAGCCTTTCGAACCAGATCGGCGATGCTTCGCGAAGCCATTTTCTTCATCACCCTGCCGCGATGAATTTTCACCATGATTTCGCTCAGTTCCATCTGCAAGGCGATTTCCTTGTTCACGAGTCCGGCGACGACGTAGCTCATCACCTCACGTTCGCGCGGCGTCAACGAATCGTAGCAGACGCGTATTGCGGCGATGGACTGCTCCGCTGCGAGCCGCGCCGCGTCCCGGGTCAATGCCTGGGCGATTGCGTCGAGCATGTCCTGGTCACGAAATGGCTTGGTGAAGAACTCTTGCGCGCCGGCTTTCATCGCCCGCACGGACATTTCGATGTCTGCGTAACCCGTGATGAAAAGTATCGGCATATGCAGACCGCTTTTCGCCGCTTCCTGCTGGAATGTGAGTCCGTTCTCGCCACGCAATCTTACGTCGAGAACAAGACAACTGGGCCCGGCTTGCTTTGGGAATGAAAGGAATTCCCGCAGGGAGGGGAAAGCTTCAACATGCAATCCGCTGGAGCGCAACAAGCTGCCAAGAGAGAGGCAAATGTCTTCGTCGTCGTCGACGAGGTATACGACGCGTGGATCGGCTGCACTCATATTTTCCCAACGAAGACGGTCGTTATGAACTGCTTGTACAGATGATGTATGCCTGTATGTATCGGGTTTTATGTTACGACACGTATCGTATCGTAACAAGGGAGGGTATTTCAAAAATTTTTGTTCGCCAGTCTGTGTGTTTGAGGCTTGACTGGCGCGCATGATGTCGAGCCACGCCTATCAGCGATAGCGATCGAATATCTCCTGCACGAATCGCTTAAGCGTGTGCGGTTTGCCGGTGTCAGTGTATGCGCCTGGAGGGGCGGCGTCGCTTCTGTCGCCGTCCGCACTTTTGCTGCCTGGTCTTTCCATTTCGTAAGACAGTCCAAGGCTTTTGGTAAGGGCGACGGCTTGCTTGCGAGGAATCAACAGCACCTGGCCGGGTGTCGTTGCATGAACGCGTGTGTTAGCAGATTCAGGCGAGACTTGCTCAAGGTCGAACCAGTAGTCACCGGGGTTAAGTCTTGCAACTTCACGGTTTCCTTCGGGATCTTGTTCGCTTATCGACAGGACGCCCGCTATGACAATCAGGAGCCCATCAAGCCGATGGTCGGCGTCGTGGAGTGTGTCGTCCACATTCACGCCGCGGATTTGACACGAATCCATCAGGGCATCGCGCTCCTGATCGGGGAGTGCATTGAACAGGCCGGTCCGCTCAAGCATTCGTTCGCTGACGCCGGAGCGTTCATGCCCGGCGTACGTCACACCGGGAGGTTCCCGTGAAACCGAGAATGCATCCAGATGCTGGAAGGCGATGTCGAAGTATTGCGTGGTGACGCTTGCCTCGTCGTCTTGACGGTTCACGAAGAAGCGGATTTCATACTCGACGAAGTTGACCGTGGATGCCTTGATGGTGATTCGAGGCGCCGGCTCGGACAATATGGCCACGTGCCCGTAGGCTGCACGCAGCAGCGCCAGTTTGGCCGTTTGTGGTCTCACGTCAGGCCGAAGTTGTATCGAGACGTTGATCCCACGTGTAGCCGACGGTGTGCTCGCATTGATAAAGTGCGTCTTGGCAATGACGCTGTTGGGGACAACGGCGAGGTTGCGTTCGACGGTCAAAATGTAGGTTGCACGCCAATTGGTTTCGACTACCTTTCCCTCCAGCGTGCCGCCAACGGCTATCCAGTCGCCGATTTTGTAAGGGCGAGTCAAATTCAGCACAAGCCCCGAGAATGCGTCGCCCAAGGTGCTTTGCAACGCCAGTCCTACCACGATAGCGACTGCACCGGACGTTGCGAGTAGTGCGCCGATCGGCCATCCGAATACCTTCGAGCTGATTTGCAGAGCCGCAATGAGGTAAGTGGCCGTTACGAAGATATCCTGAATCAGACGTTCCCGAATTGGAAGACGGCGAATCCGGATGGAGGCTCTCAATACACTGGTGGCGACCGACGCTCCGCCTAGCCACCATACGCCGATCAGGAACTGAGCGAGACTATGCTGGACGAGCGGAATATCGGTCTGGACAGGACGGTTTGGAGAAATCCCGGCATGCAGCAAGGCAAGCGTGAAGACGATAAACGCGCCAATTCGCAATGCGGCGCGAAGGAACGGCAATGAGAGCGGCCGAACCCGGAGAACGGCGATAAAGAGTATTGCCGCGCAGAGCGCGATCGTGAGCGGGTCCGACCAGGCAATCATAGGAGACTCCTCCGGACTGATGCAGTTGTTGCGACTGATGACTTGATCTGTGCAAGCTGAATTATACGGGCGGCCATCCGTGAGCGCGGTTTGCGCCCGGCAAGCTCACATCGATGACAACGAGAGCGCAGGCGCTCCGAGCTTCGAATATACTGGTTTCGCTCCTTGCGGAGTGGCGTCTCAGGCTTTAGCCCGCCTTCGAGCGGGCTCCTTTTTCAGGCGTCCTTTGCCATCGCGCGTCGAACCTTACGGTGGCTATTGCAAGGTCAAATTCGTGGGTGTCCTCAGCATCGGCTGGCCGGGAAAAGCGGGAAGCTCTGCAAGAAGATTTAGCTTTCCTTGACGGTGGGTTTGCGACTTCAGTGAAAATGGCAAAGGGGGCTCCTGCGCAGGATATGCACTGTGTCCACGCCTTTTGGCGTGGTCTAATGTGTGCGGCCTTTGTTCGGGTTAGAGCAGAGAAAGTATGTTATCCAACCATTGCACGAGAAACCTGATGGACGTATCCGACACGCCAAGCGGCCTTGTCACCGACTACGAGATAGGCGAGAGCGTCGGCTATCTGCTCGCACGAGTCAGATCGACGATGTCGAATATGATTACGCAACGCGCGCTGGCCGAGCTTGGTGTGACCAGTCAGCAAGGTGGCGTGTTGTTTATGATAGCCAGCGGAAAGTGCGTGCTTGCCGCTGAACTGGCGCGCGAATACGGGATCGACGCCGCCGCTGTCACCCGGTTGATCGATCGGTTGGAAAAGCGGGGATTGCTCAACCGGACCCGCAGTGATGCAGACCGGCGCGCAGTGCGTTTGTCGCTAACCCCGGACGGTTACGCCATTGCCGCACAGATGCCGGCAATTTTCACCGATGTTCTTGACGAGCTCTTTCTGGGCTTCACGGTCGAAGAGGTCGGCTTCCTCAAGAGTATGCTGCGCCGCGTTCTCATCAATAGCGGCAACTCCATCATATAGAGCCCACACGCGTATCGTTGCCGATTGCGTGAGCTTTCCAGGCGGAATCCATTAGCCCACGAAATGGGTGACCACCGTGCGAGCGAAGGCGAGGGCATGTTCACCGGCCAGCATGCCCAGCAGCCCTGCCAATGCAACGGTTGGCGGTGCAGGCGATTTTACTTCGACTACGTTGTAGAAAATTCCAACCAATATGCCGACGGCGAGCGAAACAAGATAGGGTTTCATGACTTTTCACCGAGGTGGCGAGGCGGGTGGATATCCCGCTGTCGCCGATTGAACCCGTTACATTGTGATAACCACGCGCCCCGGCGTCCCAGCTATCACTGCCCGGTATGCGTCTTGTCCTTCTGCCAGACTAAAGCTGTTGGCAATAATGGGAGGTTGCAGCTTGCCGCTGTCAAATCCCTCGACGAGCGCGTTGAGGATAGGAGCGGCTTCAGCGACGCCCAGTTTTGCACTATCCGTACCGAATAGCTGCGTCTCGTTGTGGTAAAAATCGATCAGATCGAAGTCAACGCGCCGCTTCCCTGTCGCGCTGATTTCAACGACGCGGCCGCGCCGTTTTACCAGGCCGAGTGCGGTTTCGAAAGCGACGCCACCGACTGCGTCATAGACGACATCGACACCACCTGTGAGCGCCTGGACGTGCTGCACGGTACGCTCGTCGAAAGGCACATATTCATCGATGAGGCGGCCGGCGGGCGAGTCTAGCAGTGGTGCATTCCGGTCGATGCCGATGACGCGGCAATCGCGGGCTTTTGCAATTTGTGTCACGGCGCCGCCAACACCGCCGCTCGCACCGATGACGGCGATGGTTTCACCTTTGGCGAGTTGGGCGTGGTCGACCGCTCCCAGCCACGCCACAACAAAGTTCACGCCGATAGCGGAAGCCTGTGCGTGACTCAGCCTGGCGGGTTTGCGAGCGAGGGCGGCGACAGGAATCTTGATGTATTCCGAGTGCGTGCCGTCGAGCGTAAAGCCGATGTCCCCGCCGGTGCCCCACACGTCAGCGCCAATCCATTCAGAAGGCCCGTCGACGACCACACCGCTGAAGTCACGGCCAGGAATGCGTGGGGGGCGTGTGTGATCGAAATGTCCGGAGACGTTTTTCACATCGCTTGGGTTGACCGATGCGCTCTTGATCTCAACGATGGCGCTTTTGACATCGCAGTCCGGTTTTGGGAGATCGATGTACTCGAGAACTTCTGGACCGCCGAACGAATTGAATTGAAGTGCTTTCATTGGAACGACTCCTCAAACAGTTTGTTTCATCAACTTCGAGGGGCAATGCTTAACCACAACTCACAGGTATGCCGCTTGTGCAGACAGGCACGGTTTTCGAATTCCGGACAGCAAACGTGATGCGCTCACGCATTGGTCAATGCCGTTCGAAGCAAGCTGAGCGAAGCTCGCACCGAAAGCGGAGAGCATGCGCCTCCACCTCGTGGCATAGCGTCGTGCGTGAACCTTGCATCGGCCATCGCATTGACTTTAACGCATCAACGTATATCGCTTCAGCATGAAAGGATTCTGTTGGATAGAGCAGCAACAGGGTTCACGTGCCCTAAGCGTGTGCATGCTTTGCGCGAAATGGCCTGTTGCAGGGTCATCAACAACAGTGGGCACGTCGCTGCTTTCTCGCTATGGAGAAAGATTTGCCTCGGTGGAAGCAAAGGTCAAAGTGCAACCGTTTGCACTCAAATTTGTGGCTTCGTGCATACTGCGTAATTAAAGGGTGAGACGTCGGGCTACTGCCAACGGTATGGGTTCTTGCACGTTCGCTATGCAGGGCGCGGCTTGTCGAGATCGAGTTGTCGAACCTGCACAAAGCCATGCTGGTTTGCGATCTGCGAGTCTGGCTGAAGATTTCGCCAAGTTGGGCCCGCATTGGGACTTTCGAAAATGAGACATGCTTCTCCAGATCGCCTTATACTTACGCAGCCAAAACGGTGTTAGAGAATCGTAGAGACGATTCGGGGTCAAATGGATGGGAGAGGGGCGGCACCTATGAGGCCGGATTTCGAAGAGACGGTTCAGGGCGAAGCGGCAAAAGCAGGGGGGAGACCGCGTAGCGCACGCGCCACCAAGTCCGTCCTTGAAGCAGTTTTATCTCTCGGTGAGGAGATCGGATTTGGAAACCTGACCGTCGAGGGCATTGCCGCGCGAACCGGGGTGGCCAAAACGACAATTTACCGGCGTTGGCCCAATGTGTCATCGATCGTTGTGGACGCTTTGCTAGCGGAGATGACGATCGCAGCGCCCTTTGAGTTGCATTCGACTGCACGCGAAAACCTGACGCTGACGATGCTTAAGCTGGCTCGTGCCTTTAGAGGGCGTCAGGGAAAGATTCTGCGTGAGCTGATCGGGCGAGCCCAAAGCGACGAAGGTCTGCAGGACGCGATCCGCTCGAGGCTGTTTGCGCCACGGCGCTCCGTCTCGCAGGCAATCATCATCAAAGGTATCGAGCGGGGCGAACTGAGGGCGGATGTCGATGTCGACGTCATGCTTGATGCGCTGTTTGGGCCAATTTACTACCGCCTGTTGATCCCGCACCATCGGCGTCCTGTATCCGATGCGTATATCAACGCTCTGGTTGAGTCGGTTTTCGCCGGACTTGCCGCAAAAACAACGGCGGGCTTGAGCTCGTAATCTGAAAGCGCGGCAGCCGTCCGGTTGCACAGACAATTAGATATCCCGCCGTTTATCCATTGCTCGTCTGCGGTTTCCGCTGAGCGGAATGATGTTTCCCTTAGCCGGCTCTTTAAGCAATCCCCGCCGGATTATATTCTGACCCAAAGAAAATGACGCCTGGGCGCCGTGGCTGACGGCAGGCCGGCAAGGTGTCGGCCGGAAGTTGCGCAGGCACAGCGTCCGTCCGAGACGCAGGGTTGCAGTTTGATTAACGATGAGTTGACAAATGGAGGCTCGTGCCGCGTGAGCATTGCCTCTACCATTGCAGCGAGGCCGCATGCTCTCCCCGTCATATAAGGAATGCCATGAATCTCGCTGCGATCCGCAAAGACGCCTTTGCGATGCCGGTTCACAATCCCGCTTACCCTCGACCGCCGTACCGCTTCATCAATCGGGAATACTTCATCATTTCCTATGAGACCGATTTAGAAGCGCTGCGCGCCATCGTGCCGGAGCCGCTGCACCCTGAAAACGATCTCGTGCACTACGAGTTCATTCGCATGCCGGACTCGTCGGGATTCGGCGACTACACCGAAAGCGGCCAGGTCATCTCGGTGCGCGACCAGCAAGGGCGCCTCGCCAACTACACGCACTCGATGTACCTCGACGACGAAGGTCCGATCGCCGGCGGCCGCGAAATCTGGGGCTTTCCGAAGAAACTGGCCAAGCCCACCTTGAGCGTCGACGGTAACGACACGCTGCTCGGCACGCTCGACTACGGAACCCAACGCATCGCCGCCGGCACGATGGGTTTCAAGCATACGGCGCTCGATATTGACGCCGAATGCAAAAAACTGGCGGACACGCCGAACTACCTGTTGAAAGTACTCCCCCATGTTGATGGCACGGCGCGCGTGTGCGAACTCGTGCGCTTCTTCCTGCGCGATGTGAGCGTGCTCGGTGCGTGGTCGGGCCCGGCCGCGCTCGAACTGCGCCCGCATGCGTTGGCGCCGGTCGCTGACCTGCCGGTGAAACGCGTAGTCGGAGCCCGGCATGTGATCGCCAATCTCACGCTGGATATCGGCGAGGTCGCGTTCGACTATCTGGCTTCGACCGAGACCGCGAAGATCGCGGTCAACCAGTAACACTCCATCAACTTCCAGGGAAGGAGAGCAAGATGTCTTTGACGAACAAGGTCGCGCTCGTAACCGGTGCAGCAAGCGGTATTGGCGAGCAGTGTGCACGCAAGCTCGCAAGCCTCGGCGCCGCTGTGGTCATCGCCGATCTGAATCTCGAGAACGCGCAGAAGGTAGCCAGCAGCATCGTCGCGGTGGGCGGCAAGGCGATCGCGGTCGCCATGGATGTCACGAACGAAGAAGCGGTCAATAGCGGCATCGAACGCGCCGTACAGGAACTGGGCAGCCTCGATGTGCTGGTCTCGAATGCGGGCATCCAGATCGTCGCTCCCATTGAGGATTACGCGTTCTCCGACTGGAAGAAGATGCTGGCGATCCACCTGGACGGCGCCTTC
>SDBV01001595.1_pt1 | contig 34132 bp, 28 predicted proteins | sample 2277081 | NCBI WGS metagenome assembly SDBV01 (sample SAMN10402039, study PRJNA504765) | marine sediment metagenome | isolation source: marine sediment core GS10_PC15, 223 cmbsf | place: Arctic Ocean: Southern Knipovich Ridge | collected 2010 | reverse complement strand
AATAGAAAAATAGAAACTAACAATTCGAAAGGGAGACCAAAAATGTCAACACAAGATCAGCTAAACGCAAACCGCCAAAACGCCCAATCCTCCACAGGCCCAAAAACCCCGGAAGGCAAGGCAATCTCATCGCAAAACGGCGTAAAACACGGCCTTTTCGCCAAAAACGACGTAATCTCCGGCGAAGACTTAGCCGCTTACGAGCAGCATCGCCAGGACATCTACGACGAATTCGCACCGCTAACCCCAACAGAATCCGTCCTCACCCAGCGAATCGCAAGCCTCACATGGCGTCTAATGCGCGCAGACCGCCTCCAGACCACCACCATAAACACCCTCGTCATCGCCCAGAAACGGGCCATGCCGCAGCCCGTCATCGAGAAATTCAATATCGAAGCAATGGTCAAAGAGCTGCGCCGAAAGGACAAAGACCCCGAATACGCTCTCACCGACGCCGGAATCATACTCGCCGGCCTCGCACGCTACAAAAACAGATCCGTCACTACCGACCCCGCTGTCGACAAAGCCATCCACGAGGCCGGTAACAACACTGTCACCAACCATATTTGCAACGCCGAAATCGAGCTCGGCACCGTAATCTACAACGATTTCAACGGCCCAGCAGTAATCGAGCGCCTCCAGGGCTACGAGCAAAGAATAGAAAGCAGCCTCTTCAAAACAATCCGCCAGATCCACCAAATACAGGAAAGAAGAATAAAGCAAGACATCGCCCGCGACAGAAGGGACATGCAAATCCTCCGCGCAGAAGACGAAGCCGAACGCAACCGCCAGGAGGCCGAATACCGAAAAATGCAAAACAAACCCAATGAATCAAACGCAGGCCGCAGGCCTGCCACCCCTATATTTAACCCCCACGGAAGTGGGGGCCAAGCCAACGACACAGAAATGCAAAACGAACCCAATTCCGACCTAACCTCAATAACAGAAATGACTTACAACAGAAGCCGCTACGCAAAAGAAAAAAGGAACGAGCCCAATCAACCCCCGACCACCCAGCAGCACCAATAAACAGACCAATTCTGCTAAATAGCAGAGCAAACAGGTCTTCTTAAAGGGCACAGAATAAACAAACCACCTGGCCCAAACGCCGAGAGTGCGCAAATTTTTAACACTAAAAGGGGAATAGAGAACATTTTTTGAGGGGGAGCAAATGACACACACAGCAAATCAGTTAGCGCCACCGGTAGATCTTCAAACAGCGTCGCAGAACCATGAGCAGATTCGGCCGACGACGCCCGAGCACCTGCGGAACTATGTAAGTAAAAATCTCGGCATCGACGTGCCGGACGTGCGGATGTGCGACGATCATGTCGCGCCGATGGACTATCTGTGGCATGCGTTCAACGCAGACTTTGCCGCGGACGCATCCAACGGCGATGCAGTCGTCTGGGCCAATCGTTCCGGCGGCAAGACGCACTTAGCGGCGGTGGCGACGCTATTGGATTGCGTCTTCAAGCCGCGGTGCGCCGTGCGCATCTTAGGCGGTTCGGCCCAGCAGTCGGCGGGGATGTACGAGTACCTGGCGGGCTTCGTGCATCGCGGTTTTGAGCAACTGCTCGACGGGCCGTTTGGCAAGGAAAGCTGTCGCTTCCTAAACGGCGCCAGCGTCGAGATAATGACGCAATCGTCGCGAAACGTTCGCGGGCGACACATCCACAAGCTGCGGTGCGACGAGGTCGAGCTGTTCGATGAGCAAGTTTTCGCCGCCGCCAAGTTCATCACCCAGAGCACCGACGGGCTGACCGCCGCGATGGAGATGGCAAGCACCATGCACAGACCATACGGACTGATGCAAAATGTCATCACCAAGGCGCGCAAAAACCACACTCCGACTTTCAAGTGGTGCATGTTCGAGGTCATCGAACACTGCACCGACCGAAGCTGCAGCCGCTGTGAGCTGGACGGCTATTGTCGCGGAAAGGCAAAACACGCCTCCGGCTATCTGAAGATCGACGACTGCATCACGCATATGAAACGCTCCAGCCGGACCGCCTTCGAAGCGGAAATGCTCTGCATCCGCCCGACGCTCGACAACGCTGTCTTTGGCGACTTCGACGAAACACTCCACGTGGCGCCTTTGGACTACGATCCGAACCTGCCGCTGTACCGGGCGATCGATTTCGGTTTCGTCAATCCGTTTGTCTGCCTGTGGATACAGGTCGACCGCGACGGGGTAATTCGCGTCATCGACGAATACGTGCGCCGCCGTGCGACAATCGACGTGCACGCAGAGACGGTCAAGAAACGTACGCCCTGCGACGAGGAGCGCGTCGCCGCGACGTTCTGCGACCCGGCAGGCGCTGCACACGGCCAAGTGACCGGCACCAGCCAGGTAAAGGAACTCCACAGCCACGGCATCCGTGTGCGATATCGGCAAAGCGGCATTATCGAGGGAATCGAGCTGATCCGAAAGACCCTTCGCTCCGGCGACGGAAAAAGCCGCATGCTCATCAGCCCGCGATGCGTACGGCTCATCGAGGCAATGCGATGCTACCACTATTCGGACTCGGCGAAATCGACTCACACCGAACTGCCGGAAAAAGACGGCGTCTACGACCACCCAATCGACGCCCTGCGATACTTCGCCGTAAACCAAAACCGCTCAAAACCAATCACCAGATCCTACTAAGCGATCAGAATACAAAAGCGAGTACAAACAATACAGGCAAGCGCCCCTTGCAGGCGCTTGCCTTTTCCTTTTGTCGACTTCCCTGTCGGCCGCTGATCATGCACGCTGCTTCCCCCCAAAGCCGTGTGCACTTTAGTTTGTTATGCGGGATGAGGCTTGTGCGTCCTGGCCCATTTGATCCTGTAGGTCAGCAGACCCTCGAAAATCGTGTACACCGTCGCCAGACCGACCAGGGAGTAGATTATCCGCGACATGCGCGTCATATCACCGAAAATGCCTGCCACCAGGTTAAAGTCGAACAACCCGATGAGCCCCCAGTTCAAGCCTCCCACCATGAGCACGATCAACGCTATCCAGCCGCCTTTGTTTAGCTTCAACATTTTTCCGACTCCTAAAAGGTTCGTGGTTTCCAACCCTTACCCGATTACTCTTAATATTAATACGACAGGTTTTTCTCCGGGGTCTTACCTTTCTGCAGGCGCCGCTGAACCTTATTGACTGTGCCGGGCGTCTGATAGAATCTCTGCCTGCGCGCAAAAGAGCGACAGTCGCTTCTGCGGCTGCCGCATTGTTGAATTGGCTTGCCAGGGCGGGCACACCCCGCCTCAAAAGATGTCAGTCGCTGGGGGTGTCCGCCTCGTAGGCCTCGGCGTTCTCACTGTCGTCATCGGGATACATCGCCAAGCGGTCTTCGTCGTCGTACCCCGGCACGGCGTGATCGTCTCTCGTGTCGGAAGCGTACTCATCGTTGTAAGCATACTCCATGTACTCGTCGGCGGCCCTGGACGTTTGCATGTCATCGTGTGCCTCTGTCGCGTACTCATCGTCGCCTGCATTCGTCATGAACGTCTCGTATACGTACGCCGCCAACTCTTGGCATTCTTTGTCATCATGCCGGGCAAAACCGGCGAACTCGAGATTACCGCCCGTGATGTGTTCGACCCACTTTTGCCAGGTGTCGCACGCCGCGAACGCCCCGTAGCCGCCCGCCTTGTTGGTTCGCTCCGAAACTTCCGGACAGACCAACGGGGATATGCATACCGATAAGATAAGCGCCGTAAGGTATGATTTGTTTCTCATGTTTTCCCATTCCACTCAGTAACAATACCATAAACCGGTTTCAATTTCGTTGGAAACACAACCTGTTCAATCGTCACAAAGAACTTTACCGCTGCACTTTTTTCATCCGGGCAGTCATTTGGCGTTGGCAGCCGGCGGCGGCAACGCTGCGCCCGATAATACGTGCGAGGGGGATACTGCCGGTAAATACATGTTCAGCCTGAAATGGGTGGCAGCCTTTTGCGCAGCGGAGCGGAGCAAAGGGATGGTTCGTTCCGGTCCGTCGGGATTGCCTGTGCTGCTACTGCGGCGGCGCAAGCCAGACGTCTGCAAATTCCTGAAGGTCGTCGAGCAGTACCGCGCCGTCGCCGTTGTAGTCGGCGGCGCTGCACCATGCGTTGGCAGCGGCGCAGTCGGACCGCCGCCAGTGGGCGGCGAAGGCGACGAAGGCGGCAAAGTCGCCCGCATGTGGGCCTGGCCGGTCGTCGTTTCTCCTGGCATAGAGCGTATCCTTTACAAAACAGCCCATTTCGCCTTCTCCGCAGCGAAGTGTCCAGTTCGAATAGAACATCGGCGGGCCCCAGTCCTTGCTGGCGACCCAGGCGGTATTGCCGACCCCATTTTGTTCCAGAAAACTCAACAGCCCCCGCCCGTAGTTGGTGATCGTACCGTTGAGCAGTGTCTCGGAGGTCGTGGTGAATCCCCACTCGGTCATTATGACCGGATGAGCGGCGGCACAGGTGATAATCTGGTTCTTAAAGAAACTCTGACTGCCGTAGATACTGAGCCAGTGGGCGGGGTAGACATGAGCAACATAGACAATGTTGCCTCCTGAAACAGGATACGTTGCCGCCGGCGCAATAATCTGCGACCACTGCGGCCCGCCGACAAGGATAAGATTGTCGGGGGCATGAGTGCGTATGATATCGACCCATGTCTGTGCATCACCTCTAAAAGCAAGCCAGCGGTCTGTCTGCGAACCGCCGCTGTTATTAATTGGCTCATTGAAGATTTCAAAAAGCACATGGCTGTCGCCGGCGAATCTCGGCGCCATATACTCCCAGAACTCGCTTGTCTGTTGGACCTTGTCCCAGGTATCGTCGATGTAATGCCAGTCGATGATTACATAAATGTCCCTGGCGGCGCAGTAATCGATAACCGGTCTGAGAAGATTATTGTAGAAACTGTCGTCATCGGGGTCGAATCGACGCGGCCAGTTTCCTACTTCATCAGCCGGATGGACCGGAATCCTGAGGATTCTTGTATACCAGCCCGGCGAAGTCCCCTGCGTATCGGTCTTATCCGTCAGCCGGTCGATCATGTTGATCGCCCCGCCTTGCCAATCTTCAAGGAAACCCAGGTCTATCGTGGAGACGCCTCTTAGAACGACAACATTTCCGGCAGGGTCTTTGATTTTGTTGCCGTCTACATGCAGCCAGGGCGTCGCGGCATAAAGCGGAGTGATTAAACAGACGAGCACCCACAAAACAACGGCTCTAAAAAACAGCCCGCCGATACTCTCGGCGCCACCTCCGCCGCCAAACCATATGCTTGCGTTCGACTTCATCATTCCGACCTCCCCTGATAGATACAAACGATAAACAATCCCACCGGCACATTGTCGCCCCAATTGTAACCCTCCCACCCCCGCCAGTCAAGAAGAAACAGCATATTTGTAAGTTTTGTACAAATATTACAATTTGTACTTGCACAAAGTCCGCTAAAGTGCAAAAAGCTCAAAGACGGTGTTTACAGGATCCGTTCCGGAAACTACAGGATTATCTATCAGGTAGTAGCCGAAAAAATCCTCATCTGCGTACTCAAAGCAGGAGACCGAAAGGACGTATACAAGTAGCCGCGGGAGAAACAGTCAGGAACATGTGGCCAAGTGTTCCTGGTCTTCTTTGCTCAGCTTGTCCTTAGGCTCAGTCATGTCCTTCTCCTAAAGAGAACGTGCTCCTTTCGCATTACGTTTGTTCCAGCTTTACAATTGAATGTTTGACATATTCGGCGCATATCGCGGCAATCGTTTGCGCGCGTCCCGGTGCGGAAGCACGCGCCTTATCCTTTCCCGCACCACAGCCGATTGCCTCGTTGAGGATTTGTTTCTGTTCGTCGGTCAGGAAAAACACCACCGGGTTCAAAAACGCCTTTGCCTTGGCGGCAGTGGCAGGGGGTTGTTTCTTCAGGTCCCTGAGCCGCTCAATCGTCCCGGCGGTTTCGGGCAGTCTGGCGGTGAGTTGACGAACATCGAACCGCTCACACAACCGTCTGACGAGCGCAGACTTTCTGCCGAGGTCGTCACGTCCACCCAGACGATTGAGCGTGCCCGACAGCACTAAGATCTCGTCGTCATCGACATCCCACACAACGCAGTCGGCAGAGGTGTATCCCAACTGCCTCAGCGCCTCCACGCGATGGGCGCCGTTGATAATCTCAAAGCACCCTGTCCGCCCGCGGTGGGCGCGAACCACTATCGGTTCGTAGTTGCCCGTCCTGTCGATATGCGACTTGAGTTTCGCAAACGTCGTCCTGGGCATCCGGTTGGGACTCGCCGGATTCGCCACGAGCCGATCAATCTCAATCGCCCGAATCTGTCTCACTGCTTCCATCTTTCTCATCCCCTTTCCAGAAAAGGTACATGCTGCGTATTGTCGGTCGTCAGGTCGATATGCCTGTCCGGATTGAACCAGATGTAATAGGCGCCTCGCGGCGCAAGCTTACTCAGCACAAACCGCGTACGTTCCAGGCCCGGCTGCATGTAGCGTCGCCGGGCGTTGCCGGCAAGAAACCGCCGTATCTGCTCTTCGATAAACGCCTCGGCGATCAGCGGCAGTTTGTCGAGTTTCGCCTGCACCAGCACCGGATCGATCAGCTCATCGTCTTCGATATCGACACTGGAAAACGCCTCCGTAAGCTGCACCACACGCGCCGATTCGCCACCCATATACGGGCGCATGCCCGCACGCTCGAAAAACGGGTTCACCCTGCCCATCACCGCCGTCGCCTCGACAACCGGCACGTTCAAAAGCCCCATCGTCTCGGCAACAAGCCGACTCGCTAAGCCTAACCCCCGATACCGCGGATCGATGATGACCCGCGCGATCGTGCGTATATTGCGGTTGATCGCCTGCATCTGCAGCCCCCGATCGCCTAAGCCCGTAAACACACCGCCGGTCGCCACCGTGCGAAGCTCGCTGTTCGGCGCGGGGTTTACATAAACGATCACCCCCACCGGATCGGCAAACCGCCGCCGCACGGCATGACGGTCACGCATCGCATAGATCGCCACACACGGCTTGCACGGCGCATCGCGATAGTGAAAACAACTAAGCCTGTCGTAATCGGCAGTCGCCCCCCGTTCGATCTCGATACGCTCGGTAACTGTGCACGTCCGCTGCTGCATGAGCAATTCTCCTTTCATCAATACCGGCTTCGCTGACGGTAGATAATCTCATCGGCGCCGGCAAAATGCTTGATCACGATGACGTCCGGCTGCAGGTCGCAGAGCAGATCGTCATGGCTGGAAGCTAACACAAATGTCCTCCGGCTGTCGGTGGCGATCTTTCGAATGTTGTGCGAAATCACCGCCGCGGCGATGCGATCCAGCGTCGAACAGAACTCGTCGGCAAAGATCATCCGCTTGTCGGCGGCAAGCGCCCGCGCCAGGCGATAGCGATACTTCTGACCCTCACTGAGCATCGCCGGCTCATTCAACACCGAAAAGGCATCGCTCAATCCCGCCCTGGACAGTACCCTCAACGCCGAAAAGAAATCGCCCTCGATGCAATCAACGAGGCTCTTGTCCGACTCGAGCGGGATGTCGCCAAGCCACAGCCGCTGATCGGGCGGCATCTGTCCGTAAAGCTCGCCTAAGAGCACGCTCTTTCCCGTACCGGAGGCGCCGGTGATGTAACAGATATCCCCGGCCGTCAGTTTGAGCGTACACTCATGACGCCGGCTGCCCTGTCCAAGCCGCTGAACATCCAGCCCGAACATCCGCATTACCGAACGCACCTTCTCCGTCAGCGTCGGCCGGTATGAAAACGATTTTGAAATGTGATACGTCTGCATTTGATCCTCCCGTTTTATTAATCTTCTTCCGTTTTGAGCCGCCCATCCAAAAGCAGCTGGATTTGCAGCAGTCCCCTGCGGACCCGGTAAACCGTCGTCCGCCTTTTAGCGGCAATTTGCCGCACCGACAGACCTTCAATGAGCCGGTCCTTGGCTATCGCCAGATTCAGCTTCCCCAACACCGCGCGATGGCGAACACACGTGATGTATTCACCGTCAAGCAGCCTGGCGACAAGCTTGTGAATCCTGCGTGCGACATTGGCTTCGTTTAGCCCGACGATCCGTGCGATCTCGCTGAAGCAGCTGCCCTTTTCCAGATACATCAGGACCAGAGCCCTGTCGCCGGCACCGAGGATCTCAGCACGCCTGCCCAGCAGTTGCACCTCCTCCGCCGCCAGGTGCAGCCTCCGCCCGCTCGCATGCCCCTCGGCCGCAACCGCTGCGTCAGCCGGATCCCTTTCGCCTCGCCAGCTCACCCTCTCCAGATTCAGTCGAACCCTGCCCAATGCTCTCACTCTCCGATATTAGCTAATATAAGCCACGGTCTGTTGTCTAAACATCAAACTCATGCTATAATTATAGCACTTCGCTAACACGATGCAAGCTTTTTCTGTAAATTTTTTTTGAAATGTTGAGAAAAAAACCGCCCGTGACGGGCCAAAAACAGCGTTTAGGGCGTTTTCTGGGTGGGATTTAGAAAGGTTTTTATGAAATTCACCAAAACCGTGTAACGTGTTAGTAGCCTCAGGACTCTATTATAACAGATGTGTTTACTACGAAGTGTAGCGTCATCGCCTCCTCCTGAGCCGGATTCTGTTAAGTCGCATTGATTTATTCAGGATCTGGCTTTTTTTTGATCACGGCTATACACCTGCCCTGATTGTCATTTCTGGATTCGGCGCTTTCGCGCCAATGACAAGTCGCACAATCCCTCTTGACGAGAGTTCTATGGGCAGGGAACCAGCCAGTATTGGGCCAACTGCATTGCAAGACCTCACAAAGGAACAGCAGCAAGATTCCGCAAGCTTCGAGCCTATCGGACGCTGTTTGGTGGATAAAACTCGGGCGGTGGTTTTATGAAGAAAAAAAAGTGTGTGGAGTCGGAAGGAGTGGACTCCACACCGAAGGGAAGAGAGCAATGAAAAAAATCCGGCTATTTAGTTTCCTCGGACACAGTCCGCCCCATCAAATATGGACGGGGGCCCGCGTCAAAGCAGGCCCCCGAGAAAATATTTTCTGTTATGCGATTGAGCATCCCCATGCCGTCATACCATAAACAGCATCACGACAACAATCACAAACGGCGGCACTACAAGCAGCGATCCATTAAGACACATTTTTCTTCCTCCAATAATAAAAGGAATCATTTGTCTCACATTATTCTCTCGGGACCGGGCATGTCAAAACCGCAAAACGAAAACCCAACGTTTGAAGAAGTCTTGCCCCCGGCAGACCCGAGAAGACGGCTGCGTAACCACCCCAGTCTCTCTTGCTGCTAATAGTATTATACCACAAACACCCCGCCGATTCAACCCAAAAAAAGAGGCATATCGTCCGATAACAAAGAATCCCCGCACAGCGACCATTCCACCACCCGGATTATAGGACCTCCGCCGAAAATTTTCCCTTGCGGTTGACCTTCGGCGCTTCATCCGGCATTACCGGCTGACCGCCGAAACTGCCACCGAAGTCTTGACAAACCGACGACGTGAAATACTGCCTGCTTTCGTTTTGTTTTCCATTTCAGACTCCTCGAATCAGGCTGATGTTATATCAGTTTCGTCCTGCCCGGAACCGCAGGCGGCACATCGGGCAGATCGCCGAACTCGTACTTGTCAAGAGACAGATCAAGCTTCGACGCCTGCATCGCCCAGTCCCACTTAAGGGCCCGGCCTGTATACGCACTCATACGCCCCATCACCGCACACATCGTGCTCTCGGTAACGTTTCTGCCTTCACTGATCTGCTTGCCGTTTCTTATGCTGTCGATGAGATCGGCATGTTCCTGCACATAAGGATTCGGCGACGCATCGGGCCTGTACTCATTCGGCCCCGTGATATAACCCGAAGCACTGTCAATGTAAGCTCTGCCCTTCGTGCCCACGATGTGCTCCGAAACACGGTTGCTCACTCCGGCCATCTGATGGCAGAAACTCGCCACGCGAATGCCGCCGGGATACTCGAACTCAATGCCGTAGTGGTCCCAGATGTTTCCGCCCTGTCGGGCCTGCCTGCCGCCGATACCCAGACACTGAACGGGATGGGCCTGCAAAGCCCAGTTGACGATGTCGAGGTTATGCACATGCTGCTCGACGATGTGGTCTCCGGAAATCCACAGCCAGTGATACCACGTGCGAATCTGCCATTCCACATCGCTCATGCCCGCAGGCTTGGGCTTCGTCAGCGAGTTGCCCCAGCCGTTCCAGTAACACTGGGCGGCTAAGATTTCACCGATTGCCCCGTCATGAATCCGCTTCATTATCTCGACGTAGTGCTTCTGATGGCGCCGCTGAGTGCCCGCCACCACACAAAGGCCCTTCTTCTCAGCCAGCGCACTGGTCTTCATCATCGACCGGATGCCGATCGGATCGACCGCTGCGGGCTTTTCCATGAAGACATGCCTGCCCGCCTCGACACACGCGGCGAACTGAACCGGGCGAAAATGCGGGGGCGTAGCCAACAGCACAATATCCACACCGCTGTCGATCACTTTCTGATATGCATCAAAACCGATGAATTTCCTGCCCTCAGGCACGTCCATCTGCTTCAAAAGCGAAGGCGTCTTCTCGCGGTCGTATCGCGGTTCAGCGCCCTCGGCGAGCAGCTTATAACACGAATCAAGCTCGTCGCGCAGCACATCGCCAAGCGCCCACAGCTTGACCGGTGTCTTCGTGCTCATCAGCGCCTGCGTCGCCGCGCCCGTTCCGCGACCACCGCAGCCGACAAGACCCACCTTCAACTCATCCGAGCCGGCGGCAAAAACGCCGGCGGCAGGAACCGATATCGCCGCCGAAGCCTTGACGAAATCTCTTCGCAACACAATCTCCCTTTCTATAGTTGGCCATACAAAACAGGTAACTGTCCCTGTCTTTCTTATTGCGGTTCCAGGGGCTCGATGTAGATGTTGCGAAACTCGATGGGCGAACCTTCGCTCTGCAGGCAGATCCAGCCTTCGGTGTCCGTCGCTTTCCTGCCGCCATTTTGCAGCAGGCCGTTGACATATAACATAATGGCGTCGCCCTGGCAGTAGATATCGTAACTGTTCCATTCACCCGGCGCCTTCTCCGTACTGTCGTGCCTCTTGGCGACCCCGACATACATCTTCTCGTCGTCCTGATACTCCTTGCCGTTGGCGGTGATGCCGGTATGCCCGATCAGAACGAAATCGCCCGCATTACCCGCCTTGAGCTGCGCCTCGATGCAGCGGGGCCAGACCTTATCCGCGCCGCTTGCATGAAGCAGAACACCGCTGTTGCTGGGTGCCTCAGGCCATCGCCACTCCACATGCAGCTTGTAATTTGAATACTCAGCCAACGTCCGCATATACCCGTTGGGCCTGCCCACGCAGTGAACAAGGCCGCCCCTGACCGACCAGACGTCGTCAACGTTTACACTCTTGTCGTCGACATGAAGCTTCCAGCCGATAAAGTTTCTGCCGTTGAACAACATCGTCTTCTGTGCACACCCGGCACACATCACGGCCACAGCCGCCACCATCATCAATCCGAATACACTTTTCCTCATTGCAACACTCCTTCACTCAAACATTAACAACAACGATTTCTTTCTACCAACCTTTTCCATAGAAAAAGGGCTTCAGCTCTTACGTCGTTTGCGGCGACCGCGATATGGTTTTTTGGCTCCGGAGGCGCGTTTGCTTCCTGGCAGTTCCTTGCGTCGCGGGGGTTTGGAGCTTTTGGGCGTCTTCGGCTCGGGCGGCGGGGACTTGACGTATGAAAAGCTCTTGCACTTCTGCGCCTTGAGTTTGCGTCCTATGAACTTGCCGACTTCGCGCAGGTACTTTTCCTCTTCGCTCGAAACCAGCGTGATCGCGTCGCCGGTGGCCTCCGCCCGGCCTGTCCGGCCTATCCGATGGACGTAATCCTCGGCGTGAGTGGGCACGTCGTAATTAATGACGTGGGATATCCCCTCGACGTCGATCCCGCGGGCGGCGATATCGGTGGCGACCATGACCTGATACTTGCCGGCGCGAAAACCGTCCAGGGCCCGCTGCCGCTGGTTCTGGGTACGACCCGAATGTATCGAGACCGCCACGACGCCGGCGCGTTTTAGCTTGCGGCTGATCTTGTCCGCCCCGTATTTGGTCCGCGAGAACACCAGTACGCTGAACATTCGCCACTCCTCGATCATGTGCAGCAGAAGGTCCATCTTCAGCGCCTTCTCGACGGAGTAGATATGCTGCGTAATCGTGTCGATCGGGTTGCGGGGCCGGCCTATCTGTATCACCTTCGGAGATTTCAGCATGTCGGCCGCCAGCGTCTTAATCTCCGGCGATATCGTTGCCGAAAACAGCATCGTCTGGCGCTTTTTTGGAAGTCCGCCCACGATTCGCCGCACGTCGTTTACGAATCCCATATCGAGCATCCGGTCGGCCTCGTCCAGCACGAGCACCTCGACGCCGCTGAGATTGATCGTCTCGCGTTGCATATGGTCGATCAGCCGTCCGGGCGTGGCGACCACGATATCGACGCCGCGGCGCAGCGCCGCGATCTGGTTGGTGATGCTGACGCCGCCGTAAACCGCCAGGCCCTTCAGGTCCGTAAACCGTCCGTAGCCGAGTATCGATCTTTCGATCTGCACGGCCAACTCGCGCGTGGGAGTGAGGATCAGCGACCTGACCGCCCGCTTCCGCCCGGCCCGCCGCTCGTGGCTGAGACGATCCAGTATCGGCAGCACAAACGCCGCCGTCTTGCCCGTGCCCGTCTGGGCGCAGCCGATGATATCGCTGCCGGCAATCGCCGCCGGTATCGCCTGCGACTGTATCTCCGTAGGCGCCGTATAACCCGTCGCTAATATCCCCTGAACCAACGGGTCTGATAGACCAAATCTCTTAAATGGCATAGAACAATCCTAACCCGGCTAAACCGGAAACTCGAAATCCGAATATCTAAATCCTGTTCATTTGTTACGAACTACTTGCCGAATCCGGGATAAAAAAAAGTGATCCGTTCAGGCCTCGAAGCTGTCGGCCCAGCGATATGCCTCGATAAAGGCCGCCTCGCCTTCCTTACCGCCGATGCTGCGCCCGTGCTCGCAGCACAGAACGCCGTCAAAGCCCTTCTTGTAAATATGACCGAACACATTCTTGTAGTTGATCTCACCGGTGCCCGGTTCTTTACGCCCCGGATTGTCGCCGATGTGGAAGGCGCCGATCTCATCCCACGAACGATCGATATTGACAATGATATTGCCTTCGGTGATCTGCTGATGGTATATGTCGTCGACGATCTTGCAACAGGGATGATTGACCGCCCTGCAGATCATATACGTTTGCGGCATACCGTACAGAAACTGCCCCGGATGATTATGCCGGTTCAGCGGTTCCAATACGACCATGACATTGTCCTTTTCGACGATCTCGCACATCCGCCGACAGACATCAACGAGGTTCGCCGTCTGATACTCGACCTCCAGCCGCTGGTCCACCTTACCCGGAACAACCAACATCCCTTCGCATCCGGTCCGCTTGACGGTCTCCAGCCCGCCCTTGACCCTGGCCAGGAAGCTCTTGATGCCGTCTTCTTTCTTTGTCATCAAATCCGAATCCTTGAAATTCGGATACACCACAAACGGCCCTAACTTCATGTCGTTTTTGGCGATTTCTTTGGCGATCCTGTCCTGCAACCCAGGCGGCTTGCCGCCTAACCCGTTGTCGAACATCGCCCTGAACCCCTGGTCGGCGGCGAACTTGATATTGTCGATGATGTCGTTGCCCACATGACCGCGGAACGAGCCAAATCCCGGCCCGTAACGCAGCTTCATCCTGGCGGAATTAGACTTCTGGGCCGACGCACCCGATACTCCAACCGAAACACCCGCCCCCGCCGCAAGACCGGCGGCCAAAAAGTTTCTACGGTCCATCCCGTACCTCCCTTTCTCAGTTAAAGATGATCCCCCAAAAGATACAGCAAACAAGGCAATATTAGCACATACCCCTGCAACCGTCAAGGTGTCTTGCCAACAAATAAACCGCAATTGGCGTCCTTTGCGCCCCCCGAAGTCGGTAGGGTGGGGCTTGCCCCACCGGCAGGCCACCCGAGCCCCTCAAGGGCGGCATTTTGACAAAACGGTGTTTGGCAGGTAACATGTAGCTTTCAGTGTTTGGCGTATGGTGATGTGTTTTTCTGGAGGTACCGGATTATGCTGCGATGTCGAACGAATCTGTTGGCCGCGTGTTTTCTTGTTTCGGTTGTTATTCTGTCAGCTGTTGCAGCCGCGACAACATTTTATGTCGCGCCGGATGGCGATGATTCATGGACGGGCCGACGTGCCAGGCCGAATCTGACCCGCACGGACGGGCCTTTGGCCTCGCTAAACGGTGCTCGTGACGCAATACGAAAGTTCAGGGCAAAAACCGACCGTACCGGGCCTGTGAACGTGCAGGTCTGCGGCGGACAATATACAATGCAAGAGCCTTTTGTTCTCACCTCCGCCGATAGCGGCACAAAGAAATCTCCTGTGACCTATCAGGCCGGCAGAGGAGGGCTCCCGGTCTTTAGCGGCGGCAGGGTAATCAAGGGTTTCAAGAAGGGACCGGAGGGGATATGGCAGGTGCGCATTGCCGATGTCGCCGCGGGCAAGTGGTACTTTGAGCAGTTGTTTGTAAACGGCAAACGCGCCGTGCGGGCGCGAACGCCGAATGAGTTTTACTATTACATGTTGGGCGTCAAGGAGGAACAACTCGACAAGCCCACCCCCCGCGGAGATACACACAGACAGACGGTGTCGGTTCGCAGCGGGGATCTCCAGGTTCTGGCCGGACTCGAAAAGAGCACACTCAACGATGTGAACATGCAGATATATCACAAGTGGGACAACACACGCCGTTTTGTCGACGCCATCGATACCACAGGCTCCAGGATCATTACATACGGCAAGCGCATGCAGTCATGGAACAACTGGCACAAGAACATTCGTTTTCATCTGGAGAATTTCAAAGAGGCGCTCGATCAGCCGGGCGAATGGTTCCTGAGTCGCCGGGGCACGCTGTATTACAAGCCGCTGCCCGGTGAAGATATGACGACTGCCGAAGTCATTGCGCCGGTGCTGGAGAAGTTCGTCATGTTCCAGGGCGATACGGCCGCCGGAAAATTCGTCGAGCATATCACACTGAAAGGTCTGTCGTTTCGTCATGCCGAATGGGCAATGCCCCCCGGCGGCTTCGAGGCGTCGCAGGCAGCGTCACAGATAGACGCTGTCGTGCTCGCCGATGGTGCCCGGAATATTACGATTGCCGATTGCGAGATCGCCCATGTGGGAAGATATGCGGTGTGGTTTCGCAAGGGCTGTCGCGACTGTCGCATCGAGCGATGTCACATCCACGACTTCGGCGCCGGCGGAGTGCGCATCGGCGAGACGAAGATTGCCCCCAACAAAGCCGAGCAGACCAGCCATATTACCGCCGACAACAATATAATTCGTTCCGGCGGTCATATCTTCCCCTGTGCCGTCGGCGTCTGGATCGGCCAGAGCGGCGACAACACCGTAACGCACAACGACATCAGCGACATGTATTACACCGGTATTTCCGTCGGCTGGCGATGGGGCTATTCCGACAGCCTCGCCAAACGCAACACCGTTGACTTCAACCACATTCACCACCTGGGCTGCGGCGTGCTCAGCGACATGGGCGGCGTCTACACCCTCGGCCCCTCCGAAGGAACAACGGTCAGCAACAATGTGATGCACGATATATACGCATATTCCTACGGCGGATGGGGGCTCTATACCGACGAGGGCAGCACCGGTATCGAGATGGCCAACAATCTCGTGTACCGCGTCAAAACCGGCTGCTTCCATCAGCATTACGGCAAAGAGAATGTCATTCGCAACAATATCATGGCATTCAGCAAACTGTACCAGGTCCAGGCAACGCGCGTGGAGGACCACCTTTCGTTTACATTCGCCAACAATATCGTCTACTACGATACCGGCGTCCTGCTGTCGGGCCCATGGACCAGAGTCAAAGTCAAAATGGACAACAACTGCTACTGGAATTCCGCCGGCGCAAAAATCAACTTTGCCGGAACTGACACAGAAAAATGGCACAGCCTCGGGCGCGACACCAACTCCATCATCGCAGACCCGATGTTCGTCGATCCCGCCAATTACGATTTCCGATTGAAACCGGATTCGCCTGCCCTGAAGATCGGCTTTAAGCCCTTCGATTACAGCAAGGCCGGCGTATACGGATCGCCTGCATGGAAGAAGATGGCGAGTGATTATGAATATCGCCGGCTCCAGATCGCACCCGATCCGCCGCCGGTGGATGTTGCCGACGATTTTGAAAAGACGGCCAGGGGACAGAGACCCGACGACGCCCAGGTCCACGTCGAAGGCAAGGGCGACGCGATCGTGATCACCGACGAGACCGCGGCAGGCGGAAGACACAGCCTCAAGATCGTCGACGCAGCAGGGCTGCAGAACGCGTTCAATCCGCATTGTGTCTATCCACTCAATCATACCGAAGGCGTAACAAGGTCCCAATTTGATCTGCGCGCAGGCAAAGGCGCCTATATCGGTTTTGAGTGGCGCGACTGGAGCACCAATCCCTATCGAACCGGACCGGCCTTCTGGATCCAGGACGGCAAACTCAAGCTGCACGGCCGGACAATCATGGATATACCCGTCGATACATGGGTACATTTTGACGTCAGTGCCCCGCTCGGCGAAAAGAGCAACGGCACGTGGGACATGACCGTAACCCTCCCCCAAAAACAGCCCAGGCTGTTCAAGGGCCTAAAAAACAACAGCGACAAATTCGACAAGCTCACGTGGCTGGGCTTCACCAGCAACGCAACGACCAAAACACTCTTCTACATAGACAACCTCAAGATCGCAAACAAGCGGTAATACCAATCCTTAAAAAACATTGCGCTTGGCTGGCAGCCACCGAACGAAGTGAGGTGGATGGTTTGATCCCGACTTTTCCATCCGCCCGCGGGCTCACCGCAAAGAGGCGATCATTTCAATAGTGATCGCTTTCGGCAAGGCAAAAACACAGACAAAACACTTGACGCAGGGTCTTTGGCCTGCGATAAACGGGGCGTTATTGCATCATAGATGGATTTTGGACGGAAGAGATTATGAACCGGTATTTGGCTATCGATCTGGGGGCCGAAAGCGGCAGGGGTGTGCTGGTCACGCTTGACGCGGGCAAAGTCGGCATGGAGGAGATCCATCGTTTCAGCAACCGGCCCGTGAGGCTGGGGCCGACGCTTTACTGGGACTTTCCGTTTCTTTTTGCCGAGATCGTTACTACGCTCAAACAGTGCGCCGAGCGGCAGATCAAACTCGATGCAATCGGCGTGGATACGTGGGGCGTGGATTTCGGTCTGTTGGGCGGCGACGACAAGCTGCTTTCGTGCCCGGTCCACTACCGCGACAGCCGAACCGACAACATCCACGACTATTCCGACCCGATCATGTCAAGGCAGGAGATATTCGCCGCAACATCGTGCGAGCCGTGGGCGATCAGTTCGCTCTTTCAGCTTCTTGCGATGCAGCGGGATGGGTCGCCGGTGTTGCCTGCGGCAAAGACATTTCTCAATATCCCGGATTTGATCAACTTCTTTCTGACCGGCGTAAAGGCCTCGGAAAAAACCGTCGTCAGCACCGCCAACCTCATGGACCCGGAAGGCAACTGGGCTCAGGATGTGCTCGAGCGGTTCAAACTGCCCGGCATCTTCGGCAAGCTCGTCGAGCCGGGGACCGTATTAGGACCCTTGAGCGATTCGCTCCAGGAGCAGACGGGATTAGGCGCAGTCCCCGTTGTCGCAACGTGCGGCCATGACACTTCCGCTGTCGCCGCAGCCGTTCCCGCCGAAGGCGGCAACTGGGCGTTTTTGAGTTGCGGGACGTGGTCGATCCTCGGCGAACTGCTCGATCAGCCGGTTACCACAGCCGCCGCTTACGAACAGGGCTTCTGCAATGAATACACGCTGGATGCGTGGTTTATCTGTCGCAATATCTTAGGCCTGTGGCTCGTGCAGGAACTCCGCCGCAAGTGGGACACGCCCAGCGATGCGTGGGATTACAACCGCATGACGGCAGAAGCCGCCAAGGCAGAATCTATCGGCATGTTCAATGTCGAAGACGGCTCGCTGATGGCGCCGGCGGATATGGAACAGGCCCAGCTCGACCTGCTCAAATCCCTCGATCAGCCCAAACCCGACTCGCGCGGACAACTCATCCGCTGCGTACTGGAGAGCCTGGCGCTGGAGTACGCCTACCGCCTGCGGATGATCGACGGCCTGACCGGACAGAAAACCGATACGCTTTATATGGTGGGCGGCGGAATCGCCAATACACTGCTGTGTCAACTGACTGCCAACGCCCTCGGTCTCCCGGTATATGCAGGCGCCGACCAGTGCACGGCGCTGGGCAACGCGCTGACCGTCGCGGCGGGCATGGGCGCCCTTCGCGGGCCGGATGAAATCCGACAGGTCATGCGAAACAGCTTCGAACTGAAACTCTACGAACCGCAGGAATCCGGCCTGTGGGCTGCCAAACTCGATCAATACAATCAACTCAAGTCCTCGAGCAGGAGATAAGGCTATGGCTAAGGCGAAGAAACTTCCATCAAGCAGGAAAGCGGCCCCCCACATCGTTACGTTCGGCGTCTGCGCCGCCTGCGACCCGCGAATCGACAAAGCGGCCCGCGACCGTGCGGCCAACATCATCGAGACCATCGCCGGGATCATCGCCGAAGAGCTCCGAATGCCCAACGGTACGGCTGTCAACGTCGTCTGGAGCCCGGTCCTCATCGACGGCGAAAAACAGGCCGACGTCGTCGCCCGCCAGTTTATCAATTCAAATGTCGATGCCGTCGTCTGCACGCCGGATACGTGGGCCTTTCCGCAACTGTCGCTGATGAGCCTGCTTGCCCAACTGCCCGCAGATACTCCGGTCAACATCACCTGCGGCAACAGCGCACCCAAGCCCGGCGTTGTGTTTGCCCACGCGGTAAACGGCGCATTAGCCCAATCGGGCAGGATGACACACTTAAACGTAGGCACCTGGCCCGATACGGGGCCAAAGCCAAAACCCACGGCGCCCACGATCAAGGCATTAGTGGACTGGTGCTACGCGGCGCTTACGTACACCGGGCTAAAGGGCAAACGCGTTCTCGTATTCGGTCATGATTCGATGGGTATGGAAACCGCCCTTTCGCACATCATTCCCACGCGGCGAACGTTCGGACTGGAGATAACACGGCTGGATATGAAGCTCCTGGCTGACATGCTCAACAAAGGCGCATACGATGCAAAGGAACTGAACAAACTCCGCTCATGGATAAAGAAAAGTCTCGGAAAACGCCTGGACCTGTCCCAGCCCGACGCCGAGAAGAAACTCGATCAGTCGTTGGCGATGTACCTGATCATGCGGGACCTCACAGCCGAGATCAACGCCGTTGGCGGGGGCTTTATGAACCAGCTCGAGTGGGGCTCGGACCTTCGCGGAATACCGCTGCCGATCTGCGATATGGCGGAATCGCTCATGAACTCCACCTTCGATCACAACGGGCCCAAACAGGTGATGCCCTTTGCAACCGAAGCGGACACGCAGGGCCTGTTGACGATGCTGTTTAAGAACTGGCTTTCGGGCGGCAATCCGCCGCTGTTTATGGACTTTCGAAAGGTCTGGGAGCCCTGGGAAATCCAGAAGCTTGCTAAGAAACTCAAGGTCAATTTCACGAAGAACACCGTCTGGGCGCAGAAAGGCATCGTCGACGGCGACAACAGCGGTTCCGCCAGCCTCAACTGGGCGGGCAAACCCGGCGATTCGGCAGGCGCCATAATGAAAAACGTCTCCATGCCCGGTGCCGAGCTTGACTACTTCCCCGGTGGCGGAAACAGCGTTTCCTTTGTCTCGCCCGGCGGCATCGAAGGCATCGCAAGCAGGCTTGCCTACAGCGAACTGTCCGGCATGTTCAGTCTCATCTGGGACGAGGCTTTCACCGTCGATCTGCCGAAAAAGCTCGCCGATGCAATCGCAAACTCCTCCAACGTAACCTGGCCACACACGTGGGTCGTGCCGAAATACGCCTCGATGGCCGAGTACAAACAGTTCGCACCCGCCAACCACTTCCACATGGTATGGAACCTCGAACCGGCAAGGCTGCAGTACTGGATGGACCTGACCAACGTGATATCCGCCGCCCCGTGGCAGGCAAGACCTGCGTTCGTGGAGGGCACCGACCGGCCCATCCCGCTGATTTATCTGATCAACGGCGGCGAGAATGAAACCAAACGCATGCGGGCGCGAGGGGCTTAAACAGGGGGTGTTGGAGCATAATATGGCAATCGTTTCTGCACGAAAGATGCTGCTGCAAGCCACCGGCGCAAGATATGCGGTTGGGGCGTTCAACATAACAAGTATTGTTCAGATGGAAGCGGTTATCGCCGCGGCCGAGGGAAAAAAGGCACCGCTGGTCATTCAAACGTCCGTGGCGCCGGCGAGGTTCCTGGGTGTTAAGGTCATTGCCGCCGCCTGCCGTTCGATTGCCGAGTCCGCTTCCATTCCCATCTGCCTGCACCTGGACCACTGTACGGATATCGACTTGTGCAAAGCCGCCGCCGACGCCGGGTATACCAACATCATGATCGATGCCTCCGGCCATGATTTCCAGGAGAATGTGCGGCAGACAGCTATCGTCGCCGATTACTGCCACAGCCTGGGCGATATAACAGTGGAAGGGGAGTTGGGCACGGTATCCGGCGTCGAGGATCAGGTCAAGGTCGCCGAAGACGAGACAGCACTGTGCGACCCCCACAAAGCAGCCGAGTTCGTCGAAAGGACGGGCATAGATTCGTTTGCGCCGGCTATCGGCACAGCGCATGGAGTCTACAAGACCAGGAACCCCAAACTCGATTTTGATCGGCTCAAAACAATCTTCAATATTTTCAATGCAACCTCGCCAAAGATGCCCATCGTCATTCACGGCGGGACCGGTCTCAAGGATGATGTGATCAGGAAACTTGTTTCACTGGGAGGCGCCAAGTTCAATGTTTCCACAGCGCTGAAGCATACGCTGATTGACGCGACTTATGACTATATCTCCGCGAATCGGGACGAGTATAATCCCGGAAAGATTGACAGGGCCGTCAAGACGGCGACAATTGAGGACATCGAAAAATGGATTGACATCCTGGGTTGCGGCCAAAAGGCCTGACAGCATTCGTCCGGAGTTTCGGCAAATGGCACAAATTAAAGCGATTATCTTCGATCAGGACGGCGTGATTATCGACACCGAACGTGACGGCCATCGCGTTGCTTTCAACAAAACGTTTGAGGAATTTGGTTTCGACGTCCACTGGGATGTCGGCAAATATCACGAGATGCTGCAGGTCGGCGGCGGCAAGGAACGCATGAGGTATCATCTGCACAAAGAAGGTTTCGGCGCCGAGATTGCCCCCGACCGGGAAGATGCACTGATCAGGGCTCTCCATAAGCGCAAGACAGATATCTTCATTGAAATGATCGAAGGCAACCGATTGCCGTTAAGGCCCGGGGTCCGTCGAATGATGCGGCAGGTGATGCAGCAGGGACTTATTCTCGGCATCTGCACAACCTCTAATGAAAGGGCCGCCGGGGCGATTGTCGGCAAAGTGCTAAAGGACATTCAGTTTGATTTCGTGCTGGCCGGCGACATTGTCAAGAACAAGAAGCCCGATCCGGAGATATATCTTCTCGCTCTCAAGAGATGCGGCCTTACCGGAGCAGAATGCATTGTGTTCGAGGACTCAGGCAACGGCGTCAACGCCGCCAGGGGTGCCGGGATGAATGTTGTCGCCACCGTCAATGAGTATACGCAAAATGAAGACCTGAGCGGCGCCGATATCGTCCTGACCTGCCTGGGCGATGCCGATAGCGAGCAGGCAAAATTGATACAAAGCAAAAAGGAATGTAGAATCGACGGCGTCGTCGGTCTGTCGGACCTGATCGAGTATTTCCAATAAACGTCGATTCAAAAGCTGACAATTTTTCGGTTGAGAGAACCCCTATGAAAGTGAGCACAAAGGAGAAACTGCGAGGCATCTTTGCTCCCATCGCAACACCCTTCAAGAACAATGAAGACATCGACATCGAGGGGCTCAGGCACAATCTGAGTTTGTATGCAGAGACCGACCTTCGGGGATATCTGGCTGTCGGGTCCAACGGGGAAAACAAAAGTCTAAGCGAAGCCGAAAGGCTGACTGTTGTCGAGACTGTTCTTGCCGGCAAACGCCCGGAACAAACCGTCATCGTCGGCGTCATGTACGAAGCACAGCGGCTCGCCGAGCGGTTCATTGCCAATGCCGCCGATCTTGGTGCGGATTTTGCCCTCGTCCAAAGCCCGTCCTATTTCAAGAAGCTTATCACCGATGAACTCCTGCTTGGATATTTCTCGACACTGGCAGATTCGGCTGCGATTGGTCTGCTTGTTTACAACTGTCCGCAATTTAACGGCATTACGCTTTCGATCGAACTGCTGCGCCAACTGGCCAGACATCCCAATATCGTCGGCATGAAAGACAGCACACCCGGGTGCGACCTTGAAGTTATGGAACTAAATAGCGACGACTTCCACGTCATGTCCGGCTCGATTACGAAACTCGATGATTTTGTGCGGCTGGGTGCAATCGGAGGCACGGTTTCTTTTGCCAATTATTGCCCGGACCTTGCCGCCGAGTTATATCGCTGTCTTGGCGATCGGGAGTCAACCGCCGCTGATCTGAATCGCAAACTTGTCGAAGCGAACAAACGCATCGCCGGACCTTTCGGCGTGCCGGGTGTAAAAGCGGCCATGAATCTGAGGGGGTACGCCGGCGGCATCCCCCGGAGACCTCTTTGTCCGCTGGCTGCCGAGGATGTCGATGCGATCAAATCCGTTCTCGTCGAACTTGGAGCGTTGGACAAATGAGTGATATCCTGGCTATCGATGTCGGCACCACCGCATTCAAGATGGGCGTCTTCGCCGACGACTTGAAGCTGACTTGCGATACGTCCGGAGATTACGATGTGAATCTCTATGACCAGGGCAAGGCCGACATCGAACCGGCCAAATGGTGGCAGGCGTTGAAATCCTGCTGCGAGGAATTGAAATCCAGCCTGACCAATGTCGGCGTGATCTCATTTTCTGTAACGACGCCAGGTCTTCTCTGCATGACCGCCGACGGCACGGCGCTGGGACCGGCAATTTTGTTTTTTGACCGGCGGTCTCAGGCCCAGGCCGCCGCGATTCGAGCCAAGGCAGGTGAGGAATTTCTAATCCAGGAAGCCTGCAATCTTCCTGTTTCGGGCGGTTCGTCCCTTTGCTCCATGCTGTGGATACGGGACAACCAGCGCGATGTGTGGGATAGCACGTTCAAGTTCGGGCACACAAATACGTATATGGTTAAAAGGTTCACCGGCCAGTGGGTCATCGATCCTTCGACGACATCGCTCACCGGGCTTTATCATACGCGGCTAAATCAACTGACCTGGCTCAAAGAGGTTTTGGACAAGGCCGAGATTCCCCCCGAAAAGCTGCCGACACTGATGCACAGCCATGAGAAAGCCGGGACCATCCTGCCCGAAATCGCCGACGAACTGAACCTCCCCAGGGATGCCGCAGTGCTCTGCGGTGGCAACGATGCGGTGCTGGCGGGCTTCTCGGCGGGTTTGAAAGAGCCTGGAGACGCCGTCGATATTGCCGGCACGTGTGAGATCATTGCCGTCTGCATTGACCGTCCTGTCGGATCACCGCATTACAATATCAGATGCCATGTCCTGCCGGATCGATGGGTAACGTTCTTTGTGCTCAATACCGGCGGCAAGGCCCTGGAATGGTTTCATTCGGTCTTTTGCAGCGACATGAGCACAGACGATTTCTACGACGTATTTGTTCCCGAAACAATCGAAGACTTCCTGGCACGCCCAGCCGATCAAGAGCGGATGCTCCCTGTCTATTCGCCGTACCTGCAGGGTTCCCGTTACAGCCTCGACAATCTGACTGCGGGCTTTTCAAATCTGACCCTGGAAACCGACCGCCGGAGCATGCTTTTAGGGCTCTTGCGAGGCAATCTTCAATACCTCGGCAGTCATCTCAAAGAGGTGTCTGGATTTGTCGAACTGAAGAACAGGATCATAACCACCGGCGGAGGCGCGAAGATCCGCGGCATGGATTCTCTCAAGAAACGATGGATGGGTGATTTTGAGTATCAGTATCAGGACCAGTCTTCGCTTGCAGGCGCCGCCATGTTAGGCCGGATGTATCTTGCCGGGCGGTAGCTCTTTTCAAATGCATCCGGTTTTCCCACGAATATTATATCAAATTCAGTTAATTAGTTCCTGTTGCGGAAACGACATTTGTCATTCCCGCGAAAGCGGGAATCCAGAAAGCTCATGGTTTAGTCAGGCTATCAAAATATCGGCGTTTTTTAACGGGAAGTATTATTAGAGGATAAATAATGAACCTGTCAACGATTGCTCAAAACATCTTCAAACCCCGGCGAAAAGATATCTATGATGTTCAAACCAAAGCCGCCGGGCCCGAGGGGAAATTGCCGCTGACCGCCGATTTCCTTCGGAACAGACCCTGCGGTGACCTTTTCGGCTGGACGGAAAATGTGGGCCAGGGCTGGTCTCCGGATGATTTCGGCAAGAAGCAATTCCTCATTCTCAGCATGGCGGGCGGAATACGCGATGCAGAAGGCGCACCCGTGGCATTGACCTACAGTACCGGCCAGTTCGAACCCATCCTCCTCGCTGAAGAAGCGGCCCGCCAGATCAAGCAACTGGGCGCCGTGCCTTTTGTTTCCTTCGTAACCGAACAGTGCGATGGGCGAATCCAGAGCAATCCCGGCATGATGGACAGTCTGGCTTACCGCAACGATGCGGCCATCGTGTTGAGACGTCTCATTCGCTCCTTGCCCACTCGCCACGGCATGTTGGGAATAGCCAATTGTGACAAGGGGCTTCCCGCGATGATGATGGCGCTGGTCGCAATGAAGGACCTTCCTTCCGTGCTGATCCCCGGCGGCGTAACCCTGCCGCTGATAGATGGTGAAGATCTCGGTAAACTTCAGAGCCTGCCCACGCGCTTCGCCCGGGGCGAGATCACTCTGGAATACGCCCAGGAAACGGCGTGCAGGGGCTGCGCTTCGTCCGGCGGCTCATGCCAGTTTCTCGGCACCGCGGCGACATCCCAGGTAATCGGCGAAGCGCTGGGGCTCAGCGTAATGCATTCGGCACTGGCGCCTTCCGGACAACCGATCTGGCTGGAACTGGCGCGGGCCTCCACCGAGGCGTTGTTGGCTTTGGAAAAGAACGGGATCTCAGTAAAGGATATCGTAACTGACGCTTCTATTCGAAATGCCATGGCGGTTCACGCCGCGTTTGGCGGCTCCATGAATTTTATTCTTCATCTGCCCGCCATTGCCCATGCCGCCGGATTGAAACGGCCGACTGTAGAAGACTGGACGGAGATTAACTCCAAAGTTCCTCGCCTCGTGGATGTTCTGCCCAACGGCCCGCGGAACCACCCAACCGTCCAGGTGTATCTCGCCGGAGGTGTGCCCGAGGTAATGCTGAAGCTGCGCTCGCTCGGCGTTCTTGATCAGGACGTTTTGACCGTCAGCGGTGACAGTCTGGGCGTCCTGCTGGACCACTGGGAGAAATCGCAACGCCGGGCCCGGTTGCGTGAGATTCTCCAAGAGACAGACGGCGTTGATCCCGACGATGTGATCATGACGCCGGCCCATGCCCGCCGGGCGGGCCTGACCGGCACGGTAACATTTCCCACCGGAAATATCGCTCCGGAGGGATCGGTTATAAAGAGCACGGCTATTGATCCGAGCATTGTCGATGACGACGGTGTCTATCGAAAGCGCGGCCCGGCCAAAGTATTTACCCGCGAAACCGACGCTCTGGCCGCCATCAAAACAGCCGATATCCAGCCCGGCGACGTGATGCTCCTTATCTGTGACGGCCCCCTGGGAAGCGGCATGGAGGAAGTCTACGAAATCACCGCATCGCTGAAACATTTGTCATGGGGAAAACATGTTGCCCTGATTACAGATGCCCGGTTTAGCGGTGTCAGCACAGGCGCCTGCATAGGACACGTCGGACCGGAAGCTCTTGCCGGAGGCCCCGTCGGAAAGGTAACCGACGGCGACATCATCGAGATTGCCATTGACCGCAATCGCTTGACAGGGAGTATCAATCTGATTGGCCAACATGGAGATTCGCCGGAATCATTGAGCATAGAGCGCGGGAATCGACTGTTGGCTAAACGACCGCCGCGGCCCGATTTGGCGCCTCTCCCGGACTTGCCCCAGGACACCCGCCTCTGGGCCGCCTTGCAGCAGGCCAGCGGCGGCACATGGGCAGGATGCGTTTATGACACCGACACCATCATCCGAGTCCTCCAGGCCGGCATGAAGGCATTACAACGCAGCGATGAGCGCAAGTAGCCCCGACATGCAGGCCAGGCCGCCGCCGTCGAACATCCTCAAGGCCCGCCACGCTCCCGCAAACCTCACACCTCAAGTTGGGCTGCGACTTCGTCGATTATCAGTTTTTTTGCGCAGTCGAGCGGGCCGGGGAGGGTTAATCCTGAGGCCATTTTGTGACCTCCGCCGCCGAATTTTTGGGCGATCCGGCGAACGTCCATGCTACCCTTGCTCCGCAGCGAACATCGAAAGCCGCCGTCCGAGAGTTCCACAAGTAACGCCGCAACTTCCACCGACCCGATACGCTGACACTCGTCGATGAGGTTTTCCGTATCGCGCCCCGTCGCGCCGGCGGCGTCGAAGTCCGACCGCATAATGTGCTGCATCGCGAGTCGGCCGTCGAAGTGGAATTCGAGGTTCCCCAGCATCCGGACCAGAAGCTTCATTCGATGCGGCGAAAAGTTCTGGTAGAGCTTTTGATGGATCGCCGCCGGCTGGGCGCCGGCATCGATGAGTTCGGCGGCATTGCGGAAGATGCGGCTGTCGGCATTGCTGAACTTAAACCACCCGCTGTCCGTCGAAAGCGCCACAAAAAGCGCTTCGGCGATCTCGCCGGTGACAGGCCAGCCCGCATACTTGAACAGGTCCAACACAATTTCCCCCGCCGCCGCCGCCGTCGTGTCGATCAGTTCGACATCGCCAAGGTTGTCGGCCGTGATATGATGATCGATAACCAACACTTTTTTGTGCGCCTTCCTGATCCACTCGTCGAACTGCGGAAGTTGAACATAGCTGTTCGTATCGATGATGATGACCAGATCGCAATCGTCGAATCGCCCTCCGTGCAGTTGGTCCGTCGTAATATCATTGCCCAATATCGGCACCTTCTCGGCAAAGAGAAACTCATACCACTCCGCCAACGGCGACAGGAACATCGGCTGGGCTTTCTTGCCCAACGCTTCCAGCACATCACACATCGCACGAACCGAACCGCAAGCATCACCGTCAGGCCGCGTATGAGCAGTAATCAACACATCTGTCGCGCCCTCAACAAGCCCAACCGCCTTCTTAAAATCATCCGTCGCTACCATATATCTATATTCCTTTTTTTGGCCACAGAGGGCACAGAGTTAACAGAGAGAATTTTTTCTATTATTTCCTGGCCAATGATTCTTTCGGTCAATTCATCACTCATCTATCTCTGTAACCTCTGTGTTCTCTGTGGCAATACCGTCCAGTATCTGTCTTGCCTGTAGACAGTCGCGCGCGATTTGCTGCTTAAGGTCCTCGTGCTTTTCAAAACGCCGCTGCCCCCGCAGCCTTTCCACAAAATCCATCGCCAGCCACTTGCCCGCCAGGTCCTCCACCTCCTCTTCAAGTATATGCGCTTCGACCAGCAGCGGATGGTCCGAGACAAACGTCTTTGCCCGCCCGATACTCAGCGCCGCAGGTCTCCTGCTCGTCTGCAAGCACAACGCCTCCGGCGTCTCAGCGGCCGCGACAAATCCCGCATACACCCCCTCAGCCGGCACAATCTGCTCCAACGGCTGTATGTTCGCCGTCGGAAAACCCAATTGCCTGCCCATACCCCTGCCCGGCGTCGTCCTGCCGATCAGACGGTAGAACCGCCCTAATACCTGCCGCGCTTCCGCCACCCTGCCTTCGGCAATGCACATTCTGACCAGCGAACTCGAACATATCACCCGGCCCCCCTGGATCAATTCCACCTGTCGCGGCTCCACCACGATCACCTCAAAACCCCGCTCGGCGCCGAGTTGCCCAAGCGTCTCCACATTGCCGCTTCGCCCGTACCCGAAATTGAAGTCGCGACCCTCCACGACAACCGACGGACGAATCGCAGCCATCAAAAACTTATCCACAAAATCCGCCGGCGACAGGTTCAAAAGCTCGACAGTGTCCTTAAGCACGATCAGACAATCCACCCCAAGCCCTTCCAGCAGATGCCGTTTCAGCATCAGCGGCGTCAGTATCCCCGGCGGACGCTCCGGATGCAGAACAGCCGCAGGATGCGGGTCAAACGTCAGCACCGCAAGACCCGCCAATCCCCTTTCCTTCGCCGCCAGCAGACCCGCCGCGATAATCTCCTGATGACCAGGATGAACACCATCAAAGTTGCCGATGGTAAGTGCCCACCCTTTTTCCACACCCTCAAGCGCCGATATACTCTCGATAATCCTCATACCCTGTTTCCACCTCGCACCGGCCAACCGCCAAAATCACTTCGTCCCGTCACCCTCGCCGAATGAATCGAAATGCAGATTATACCCCCTCACCCGTCCCGAATCAACAACCCCTCCCCACCAAAAATGTACCCCAAAAATAGGGGACAGTTACCAATTTCCACCCTGAAAATATAGGGGACGGTTACCAATTTTGGTCCTGTCCCAAAAACCCACACTCAGACATACCAGCCCTCCGATTGACATTAAGAGAAAAATCGTTTGGGCAGATGCTCAAATTTGGGGCGTGCCTTGGGGGGGGAAATTTGAGCATCTGGGGCCCCGGGCGATTTTTCTCGGTCGTACGATACGCCCATGCACCTACTGATTTCCCGGATGAGCCATATTTCCCCCGTTCCACGAGAATCTCACTGCACGCCCGCGCACGCCCGTACAAGTGCGCCGTAGATCGCGTCGCGATGGCTCGTGTCCTTTTTCATCAATTCAGGATGCCACTGCACAAACAATCCGAATCGCCCGTCCGTCCGCTCCATGGCCTCCGGTACTCCGTCGGCGGTCCGGGCGACTATCCGAAAGCCCTCTGCAAGATCTTTAACCGCCTGGTGGTGGTTTGAGTAGACGCGCGCCTCACCCGCCGACAGAATCCCCGCCAGACGACTGTCAGGTTCGATGTTCACGACGTGATACTCGCCTTTGCCCCGGTGACTGACCTCCGTCCCGACCTGCGAGGGGATATCCTGGATCAGGCTTCCGCCATGCAAGACATTGACAAACTGCATACCCAGACAAACCCCTAACGTCGGCTTACCAGTCTCCAGCCACAGTGGTATCAGCTTGCTCTCGAAATCAAAACGCTCACCCCGCATCACGACCACGGTTTCATGCAGCTCTTCGCGGTACGCCTCCGGCGGAATATCCGCACCGCCCACCAGAACAAGCCCGTCAAGTTCGCTCACATACCGGCGGACAATCTCTGCGTCCGCCAACGTCGGCAAAACAACCGGCACACCCCCATTCTCCGCAACCGCCCGAACATAAGAAAAATTGCACCAAACAACCTCCAAAGCGCCGGCGTTGTCGGTCCTGTAAACACTCGTAATCCCAATAACCGGCTTTTCCGCCCGCGGAGCGATTTGACACCCGGCATGAAGAATCATGCAGGCTATAACTGCAAGTAACAGTACTTTTTTCTGCCGACAAAGCATTCTTACGTTATTCCGAAAACAGAACATCATGCTGTTTTTTGCGACGACCACGACGTATCAAACAACTCCCTGCCATCAGCATAATCAAAGTCGCAGGCTCCGGCACCACAAGAGCATGGACCGCGGTCGTGGGATGAACATCATCGAAGAAAAAGTAATCATTAGCATTACCGATTGCATCAGGAAGATACGGATCGGTCGAATTGATAAAACCATACTGTTCAGGATTCATAATGACAGCGGTCGACATTCCGAACATGTCCACACGGTAGAAAGCCATATCCGTCGCAGCCTCGAACTGAGTCAATATACTTTCCACTCCGCCATTAAACGCCTCCGCCATAGCGGTGGCTGTATCGCGCAATGCCGGGGCAATACCCGGACCGAGACCGTAATTGGGCGCGTTTGCGACTAAAAGATGTTTAACCCCGCCCGCATAGAGAGCACTAATGCTTAGCTGTATATTTTCGACAGCAGGGACTATCCAACCCGTCGGATCGGCAGGGTCCAGCTGAATAAAATCATTATTCGCCGCACCCAGAACATAGAGAGTGCTGACACTACCGGCATTGCCTGCCGTGTAAGGAATTATCTGATCATTAAGAACATTTGCAGTCGTCGATCCTCCCACGGCAAAATCATACAACTGACCCGAAAGACCCATCGAGTCCGCAAGGTATTCAACCCAGACAGGACCATTTGAAAACCTGCCCTCCCAATAAGGAGGACTGGGCGGCGTTGTCCCACCGGTCATTGCGTAAGCATTACCGTTATCCATAAGCGAATCGCCAAACGCAACAATCGAATCAAATCCCAAACCGCTGACATCCGACAACACCGACGCACCAACTGGCGAAACCAACAATACAAAAACACATCCCACAAACACCGCCGACATCAAGTTCCATCTCTTCATGATACATACTCCTTTACTTTCAGTTTAAAGACTTCTGCATGTCAAATCGACATCAGTACTCTTACCAAGCCCACCTTGAACAATCAAGTAAATTACTCTTTCAACGCCACTTTCTTGAAAATCTACACGAAAACAGTGCCCTCTAACCGCGCCGATGATGCCTGCGGTGGGTAAAACCCGCTCTACTCGATGAATTCCCGGCCCGTCGGTATTTTTCTGCCGGTGGCTTAAAAGCGATAAACGCACGTTAGCCACCCCCAAGCCACAAGAAAACAGGCATCTTACGAATCGCTGATCGAGGAATTTTATCCTTGCATTGAGATCGTCTTTTTGCTATTATATCAACGGTTCTTTGTCATAAGAAATAAGGAGGGCCGTTCCGCTCCTGGTTCCGCAAACCCCGACTTGATGTTTTGGTTTTAAGAGATGAAACTTTTTTTGGAGGTACAAGAAATGAAGAAGGCAAAGCAATTCACAGGAATCATCCTTGTCATAATCTCAATCGTGTCGATAGCGAGTCTTGCGCTCAAAGCGCCGGCGGGCTCACTGGAGCCGACGTCACCTCCGGGGCCGACAATGCACACGCTGGACGAAATCTACACCAACACCCTGAACAGCAACACAAGTTCGACAGGCGTAATTGTTCCCCCCGAAGGGGCGGCGACGCGGAGAGGCAAAAGCTACCTGTTGGTCGAAGAAGTGCCGGGAGAATCGACCGACGACGATCGCCAGGAATGGATTGAGATCATGGGGTTCAGTTACGGAATGTTTCAGGCACCTCGAGACGTAAGCGGCGGCGGCGGCAGCACCTCCGGCAGGACGAATTTCAGCGTAATCACTTTAGTGAAACAGGTCGACAAAGCCAGTCCGCTTCTATCTCTGCATTGCGCCAATGGCGACCACATCAACACCGTCTATATCGAAACCACACAAGTTTCGACAGACAGGGTCCCGCCCGTGTTTTACAGGATGGAGCTTGAAGATGTCTTGGTAGCAAGCGTCGCACCGCGACTTGTTTACGTCGGTGGTGAGTATGTCCTGATTGAGGAGGTCGCTCTCAGCTACGCCAAAATAAAATGGACATACACATATGTTGATCCCAAGGGGGATTCGCACCTGTTCGAGGGGGGATGGAATCTTGAGACGAACACCCAACTTTAGAGGTGACCCCTGCTAATGATAAAACGAGTCCGTCTCAATGGCCCGGACAGCATAGAGGGCAACCTGTTTTAGCGGTAAGGAGTAAGTTGTGAACGTTTTTGCAAAAAGCGGAATTCTTGTCGTCGGACTGATTCTGTTGAGTTCGCCCGCACATGGCGAGAACATTGATCCTTATGAGAATGATTCGCAGTTTGCCTGGGGTGAAAATGTCGGCTGGTTGAATTTCGAGCCTTCGCAAGGGCCCGGTGTTCAGGTCTCCGGCCAAAGGATAGAAGGTTTTGTCTGGGCGGAGAATATCGGCTGGATTAATCTTTCACCGGCGAACTACGGCGGGGTCGTAAACGACGCCGGGGGGAATTTGTCGGGCTTTGCCTGGGCTGAAAATGCCGGGTGGATAAACTTCGGCACCAACTATGGCGGCGTGAACATTGATGCCAATGGCAGCTTCGAGGGCTGGGCATGGGGTGAGAACATCGGATGGATACGATTCGACTCGACGAAATCATATAACGTTCGAGCGTGCGTGGTAACGTTGGACGATCTGGCGAACTTCGCCGATACATGGCTTGGAATCGAGCCGGGTGGTACTGACTTCAGGGACTTTTCAGTCCTCAGCGATCACTGGCAGGATTTCTGTCCCGACGGCTGGGAATTCAAGTGACAGCAGACCGGCTCCCAATCCTCTGCGGCTAATTACTTCGCGCCTTCCCACCCGTCAGTACCCCGCTGCTGCGTCGCAGCGCACCGAAAATCCCGATACCATCTATTGATCCCCCCCGTGTCATTCCCGACTCCGATCGGGAATCCAGAGTAAGACAGCATCGCGAAGCGATTCAATCCCAATATAAAATCGTAAATCGAAAATTGTCAATCCTATTTCGCCACACACGCAGGATCATAAGGATACGTCTTACAACGTATCAGCCAGTTACCCCCCATCCCCGCACAATCCGCCAAATCATAATCCATCATCCAACCCCCTCCCATCACCGCAAAATCCAACATACCCACCCTGCAGTCATTGTTCCAATCACCACCCAAATCAAACGCACAGCCTCTCAACCCAAGAGAATACTCGTCCCCTGCCGCGATGGCCGTAAAACCCGTATTGGGCGACGGAACATCGCATTCACCGCGGTCATTTCTTCCCCATGCCACAATCGAGCCGTTGGTTTTCAGCCCAAGCGAGTGAAGCAAGCCTCCCGCGATTGCCGTAAAACCCATGTTGGGCGACGGCACATCGCATTCACCGGAATGGTTTCTTCCCCAAGCCACAATCGAGCCGTTGGTTTTCAGCCCAAGCGAGTGCCGCGAGCCGGTGGCGATGGTCGTAAAGTTAGTATTGGGCAACGGAACATCGCATTGACCGGAACCGTTTCTTCCCCATGCCACAACCGAGCCGTCGCTTTTCAGGCCAAGAGAGTGAGACCCACCCGCGGCGACGGCCGTAAAACCCGTATTGGGTGCCGGCACATTGCATTGATTTTGATCGTTGTCTCCCCAGGCCAGAATCGAACCGTCCGTCTTCAGCCCAAGAGAGTGACCCCAGTTTGCGGCAATGGCCGTAAAATCCGTATTAGGCGACGGAACATCGCATCGACCGTACTCATTGTCTCCCCATGCCACAATCGAGCCGTTGGTTTTCAGCCCAAGCGAGTGAAGCCCGCCTGCCGCAATGGCCGTAAAATCCGCATTGGGCGACGGAACATCGCGTTGCCATCTCCAAGCCACAATCGAGCCGTCGGTTTTCAGGCCAGGAGAGTGAAACCACCCGGCGGCGATGGCCGTAAAACCCGTATTGGGCGACGAAACATCGCATTGACCGTAGCTGTTTTTTCCCCAGGCCACAATCGAGCCGTCGGTTTTCAACCCAAGCGAGTGAGACGAGCCCGCGGCGATGGTCAAAAAGTTCGTATTGGGCGACGGCACATCGCCTTGACCGTAGCTGTTCCATCCCCAGGCCACAATCGAGCCGTCGGTTTTCAGCCCAAGCGAGTGAAGCCCGCCTGCCGCAATGGCCGTAAAGTTCGTATTGGGCGACGGTACATCGCATTGACCGTGATCAAAGGGGTCCGACTGTCCGGGTTGTCCCGCTCCCCAAGCCACAATCGAGCCGTCGGTTTTCAGGCCAAGAGAATGTCCATCGCCCGCGGCGATAGCCGTAAAGTTCGTATTGGGCAACGGTACATCGCATTGGCCCCCCCAGTTGT